>Ga0116231_10006570_pt1 | contig 22077 bp, 7 predicted proteins | sample S1TSphgellanicum_2_FD_89695 | JGI IMG/M metagenome (GOLD analysis project Ga0116231, IMG submission 89695) | Host-associated microbial communities from peat moss isolated from Minnesota, USA - S1T2_Fd - Sphagnum magellanicum MG | ecosystem: Host-associated > Plants > Peat moss > Unclassified...
ATACATACATTGTGGAGCTCTTTCCTCAAGTGTCCTTCCACCAGCTGTCTCTTCCCAATTTCTGAACACAAGGAGCTAGCTGCAAACAGGAAGAACCAAACTTGATTCACCAACCTCAAACTTAAGCTATATGCCATCTCCATTTCTATGAGGTTGGAATCTCCAAGGGGCACTATTTAGGTGCAACTATTTAGGTCCTTCTGAAGCTCTTAATGTCTTTCTATGTTCTTCCTTTTGTTGATTTCAATTGTGGTTCCCAGCTTCTTGCTAGGTTTATAAGAGCTCCTTCTTTTGAAGCTCTTGATCTCTTTATATGGGTTTTTTTTTTGGTTGCCTCAAATTGTGTGTGCAGGCTTTTTGCTACATTGAGACAAATTCCATTTACACATGGTAGTGTGAGAAGACATGATAAAAAGGTGACAAATGAGGTTTGCCCAAAAACAATAGTTGGATACACAAAAGGATCATAGAAACATTCTTAACCATTCAGCCTTTTGTAACTTGTAACCTTTGAAAACTTCAATTCCACCAAATTTCAAATCTTAAAAAAAACCAATTTCAAACTACTTCAGATCCAACAAAAACCATACATCAACCTTAAGAAAACCTTATTTTAGACTCCAATTCAAGATTGTTTCAAACTCAAAAAAACCCTATTTCAATGCTAAATTTCAGACCTTAGAAACCCTAATTCAAAGCACAAGAAAAACTTAAGTCAATGTGGCATTACAAAAAAGGAACCTTAAATACAAATCCGGTTTAGATGTTTAAATGCACCAATTTCCATTGCTCAATTGTAAAATTTATAACAAACAACAAATTTTCTTTTAACACCACAGCTTAAACTAAACATAATCCAACAAAAAATAAAGAAATGACACACAATGCAAAAAACTACAAGATTTACCTAAAGCCCTATTATTGGTTTCTTTCAAATCAAAAAGCCCAATTTTATTAATCACATCCTCATTTCATTCCATAAGGTCCTTTTTATTTTCATGAATTATTTCATGGACCCCAAGCTACCGACATGGGCATCACTTAACCAATTTTTGTAGATGATTATAAACATTTCAAAATTGTCTATGCCCAACTAAAAATGCAAAAGGTTTGTACAAATACTAACAATACTAAAGATTTTTTCTACTTCAATTGGGAGCCAACAATCCTTAGAACTTATGGGTTATAGACCCAACATACAAACCTCATGCATTGAACTCCACCATTCTAGTGGATTTTTGGCCTCCTTTTTTGTGCCTTTCTTGACCCTAAAATAATTCAACTTTTTTTTCACCATTGATGATGCCATCTCCTCATTAGTCTCCATGAAATCACATAAATTTGTGGTTTCAATACTTTGGGATGTAGAGTTAGGAGCTCTAACACCTACATCATTTGGGTTTAGAAAGTTATATGCAAAAATGAGGAGTGGAAGTAATTTTTGGTGGCCGCACTCATTGCCAATTTGCAATGTTATCTCCTTGCTTACAAATTGAATGACTAGTCTCAAGCCCTTGTAACATGGGTTTAACATCATGCACATGTTGTGAGTTTTGACCTTTTGGAAAGAAACCATAAATGAAAGGAAAGGGATTAGGACTTGTACCACTTGTTTTTTCATGTTTTGTCAAAATAATTGAAGCTTTCCATGAAAATCTTGGGTTTCATTAAAATCAAATGTCAAACAATCTACCCAAAACTTACATACAAGTGATATGGTATCAACAAGGGCATTGGAAAGCAACCAATATCCTTGATTTTGGTTCAACGCACATTATTGAAACATGGGGCCTTAAGGTATTGGTTATAACCTAGCAATTATGTGCTTGAATTCAAGAGTTCCTTGGAATAGGATGACTTTTGAAACAAATATTTACAATAGTCTTGAGTTTGTGTGGAAACACCTTTGCAATATCACATGACTTAAACCATTCTTGTTATCCCTTACCATTTTTCTTGGTTCAAATGATGATTTTCTACAAAATTGCATAGATGCCCCTTTGATTGAGATTGAAATCAAGCTAGCACCTACTTTGGAATCATTTGTGGCATATTGACAACACTTGGACATTGCATGGCCCCAATAAGTCCTTACAAAAGGTGTTGATGATCCCAAAACTCCATATAAGGCACAACCAAAGTTAATATAAAAGTCATGGTGGAAAGATTATTTCTTTCAATTCTAACATATGCAAGAACATAAACATCAAGCATGTGTTTCACACGTACATTGTTCTCTTGTAAAGCTATGACATTTCTAGATGTGTTTGCAATTTCAAAAAATCCCACAATTACATGACAAGGTTCCCACTAATTATCATTCTAGAAATGCATGATAAGAACAAAAGTATAAACACCCCCCTTGACATCCAAAGATCAAAAGATACAATGCAAATATTACATGATTCAAAGGTTGGAAACACAAATCATTCCTTGGTCCTTTCAACAATCCTAGGCAAAAGATCATGTTTAAACTATTGCCTTGATGGAAAACTCAATCTAGTATTTTGCTTTTAAGTCAATCTCCTAAAAAAATGTGCTTCAACAAATGATAAATCATAGAGGTGCAAACACCTTGGCAATAAACAAAACAAAATCCTCTTCCAATTATCTTTGATGAGGATCATCCTTACTATAAGGAAAACTATTACCAAAGAAAGAAAAATAGTGCTAGGGGCTAGGCTAAACCTTTTCTTTGAACCTATCTTTCTTTTTGAGCCCTAACTTCCTTTTTTTTGCAATGCTTTCTCACTTAGCCTAGAAGTTGGTGATAACTAATCTCCAAGTATTTCTAGAGGGAAGAGATCCCATTAATAGACCTATATGTTATCACACCCTTTTTTTGATGTGCAAATGAAACATCAAATAACATAATACACACTTTAGTAGTTTATGTGAGGTTCAATTTGAACTTAAACTCATCTTGGGTGAAGAAGAGGCTATAGGCACATAGAAAGCCCAAGTTGTGGCAACATGAATTTTATCTTTGCAAAAATCCCTTTCATTTGCCAACAAAACCATTTGGACTTATTGATGCAGAATTTTCACCAAATGTCGATGTTAATGAATGAATTTTAAAAATAGAAGTGAACCATAACATTTTATTTCCAATGGTAGGTCGGTGAAAAAATCCCCTCTATTGGAAGTTTTCTTGAACCTTCCATAGACCTAAATCCTAAAAAAAATTGAACAAAAGTATGAAGTCTAGGAAGAAAAAAAAAATTTACCATCACAACACCAAGACCAATAATAGGAACACCATCATGACAATGACCATGTCCATTGTAAAAACATGAGTAACAATAGGAACTATGACTATGGCCACCATTACAAGAGCATGAGCATCTTGTGATGGTGGTTATCATTGTGATTGTGTTTTTATTGTTGGTTTTGATGTTGCAATGACAATTTGTGGTCATGATGGTGTTCCTACTATTCGATTAGGTTCCAAATACTTGAATCTAGATCCGTTGATTCCTAATCGGGAATCTGGATACTCGTAAAGACCTCCATGGGGTGGTTTTTAGAATTTAGGTGTTGCACAAGGCCCCCACTGCATGTCATACCTTCATCCCCAAAATCACCTGCTTTTTGGTCCTTATCATTTAGGAGGGGCACAATTATTATACTTTTGAAAAGTGGAGTGGGAAGGAACTTACATCTATAAGTAGGCATAATTTTTCTCACTTTTAATGGGTAAACATAAGTTCCTTCAAATTTTATTTTAGGAGGGATTATCAAAAATAAACACTTAAATAACATTTAATTTTGAACACATTGTTAAAATGTTGTAAAGGCATAAATACACGGAGGGGACAAATTTGTGATGTTCCAAATAAAATATGAGATTTTTCTATGTATTTTTATGCACTAGTGTTGGTTGGATTTTGGATTAGCAATTTTACAAAATGTATTTTGTAGATTTTTTACATTTTGGAAAAGAACTCACACTCCAACTATAGAATTACAAAATAATGTGTATTCATAATAATATGCCATTGCATATTTTTTATGATATGTCAATTTAAATATTGATATACTCACGTTAAAAACTAAGGTATGTTTAGTATGGAATTACTTATACTAAACAAAAACCCTACCTTAGAACAATTTTAACTACCTCAAACCTTACCTAGTGGACAAAAAGGGGCATTTGACAACAAATGTTGGTTTAATATCTAAAAAAGGATAATCCACTACAACATTAATTACTACCTATTTAGATTAGAACTTGTATATATGTTAAAATAACTATTTATAGTTATATATAACTTCATTAATCTAATCACAATCAATAGTAGGCCATCTATTTATAACTTAAAACACATGAGATGAGGTAGATGTTTTAAAATAACTTGAAATTAATCCCAAAGTAATCAATACTTTCAATGCACAATGAAGGAGATTTAAATAAAGTTTTTATTTGCTTATTTGAAAATTGATTCACATGTGTCTAATGTGTTTCCTTTTCATTACAAGAAATCATGATTTTTTTTATATTGGGAATTTTGGTCCCCCCCCACCTATGGTCTCTTTGCCCCCATTTCCAACTTGACCAAAGTGCCATTTTGGACAAGTCGATTTGGACCTAACCATTTTGACTAAGTCTTTTAAGTTGGTTTTCTTGATTGGGGTTTTTTTATTAGGTTTTTTTTACTAAACCATCATGACAATAAGATTTGGGTAACGACCAGAAATGTATATTATTTAAATTATTTTATTTAAAATTAATATGAAAATATTAATTAATTAATTAATTACCCACCTACCCTACCTTACCTACCTACCTACCTTCTTTCTTAATTGATAAATCTAATAATTAATGCCAAAAATTTATTTATTTACTTACCTACCAACTTATGTTTTAGGCCTCGGCTAAGCCATCTAACTTAACCACCTAAGCTAGGCATTTAGGCCACTTAAGCTAAGCCCAACCCCCTAGGTTAGGCCAAATAATTTTGGCTAGGTGGTTTAATAAACTTTGCAACCTAGGGTACCTAATTAGTTCACTTAAATAGCCAAGGTAACCTAGGTTGTAAGTGTGAGGACTTGAACTCCTTGAGGAATCAAGTCCTTAACCATTGCACTACCACCCCATAAGGTGAATTTTTGGACAACATAATTATAATGAACATGATTTTAGACCAACATATATTGTAATCAACTTCCATGAATTTTTTTTCAACATATTACATTAAATGAACTTGAATTTTTTAATGTATTACTTATATAAATAGGTAGGTTATAGGTAGGTTAGTGTAGGTAGGTAGGAGGTACCTATTAATAAATGCATGTACTTAGCTAACATGTAGTTTATAGTCTATTAGGCCTTATAGGTACCTACTAGGTCTATGCTTATACCTACCTAATAAGCTACCTATGCTTTATATGTTATTTAGTAGCCTACGTAAGTACCTATTAGCTTATGAATAGATTTAGCCTAAGCATATTAGGTAGGTAGCCTAGCTTGTTAAGTAGGTTTAAGTTTAAGCTACCTACTTAATAGCCTAGGTGGCTAATTTATGTTGATTACATACCCATCTAGTAAGCCTAAATTAAGTTAACTTAAGCTACCTAAACCTAAGTTAGGTTATGTACTTACATAGGTAACATAGGTTAAACTATGTACTTATTTAATAGGCTTAAGTAACCTAGGTTAGGCTATGTACTTACTTAGTAAGCCTAGGTGGCTAAATTAAGCTACCTACCTTGTAAGCCTAAATGGTTTAAATTAGGCTACATACTTAACATGCTTAAATGACTTAGGTTAGGCTACCTACCTTGTAGGTTTAGGTGGCTTAAGTTGCTTAGGTTAGGCTACCTACCTTGTAGGCCTAGGTGGCCTATGTTACATACGTAACTATTAAGTAGACCTTGATAACTTATGTTAGGCTACCTACTTAGTAAGCCTAAGTGGCCTAGGCTACTTACTTAACTAATAGGATAAGCTACCTACTTAGTAGGCCTAAGTGGCCTATGTTATTTTATACGCAGTAGGCTTAGAGGTTACATATTTATATATAGTAGGCCTAAGCTAATAGGCTACCTACATGGTTAATAGGTTTACTTAATAAAGCCTAAATCACTTATGATACCTATTTAGAAAGCTTACACTACCTAATTATAAGCTACTTAGTAGTCCTAAACTGCATCTTAAATAACCTACTAAGAAGGTCTAAGCTAAGCTACTTAACTAGGTTACTAGCTAAGTTATTACCTACCAAGTAGCTTATTAACCTATTAATTATGTTAGGTTGGATAGGTTGTTTAGGCCTAACCTAAATTATTAATTACGTTAGGTTAGGTAGGTAACCTAGGCTTAATAAATAGGCTAAGTCATCAAATGAGTATGGCTCATTTGATTAAGTGTCAAATCATAATGGGCAATTTAATTAAGGGTCAAATCAATATGGTCAATTTGTCTAAACCCTATCCATTCAATATGAACAATTTGATTAAGCCATGACCATTTTGATGGACATTTGTTCATCTTGACCAGATTTTTGGGTCAACACTTGTAACTAAAAGCCAAAGGGAATACTTTGGAAAAGGATTGTAAGTTTTTTTTCCCAAAAAAACCTTTTACATGCAAATGAATTTTTGAATGAACTTTTTTGTGCCTTTTTGTAAAAACTATTTTAATGTTCCTCAATGCATCACATTTTTTGGTTAGTCATTATTGAATAAATATGAATTTTTTAAAGTGTGTAGATTCTTTATAGTTTCAATGTTTCATCTTGAAAAATGATCAAAATTTTAAGTTATCATCAAAAATTAAAATTTCACATTCTTTAGTTTTACTATATTCTAAGCTATAATTCTTTTTCATACATCATGTACATTATAACCCATTTATATGTGGTAAAAGACTTTTGAAACTTTGAAATCCTGAAATAATTTTGAAACATTCTTTGAATTTTTAAAGTTTTAGAATTCCACATTTTTAAAAATATGGGTGCTTTTTGAATTTGGTTAATATGTTCAATCTATATATTTTTTAATGAAAATTATTTTATTATATGAGTCCTTTTGATAATCCTTTGAAAAATTGACTCCATTTGACACAATAGGTGTACATTTTCAAACATCTTAAATAAAATCAAAATTTAAAATTGAATCAAATGAATTTTTACTTTAAGTTCCTTGACATTCATATGAAGGAAAAAATACTGACTTGCCATGATTATTATGGTTTTAAATGGTAATAAAAAAATGTTTGATTTTGACTAATTAAGTCTAACATCCGATGCCCTTTTTGGCTCCTAGTTACGTGTTTTGACCCCTTTGATTTGACACTTGGTCAAATAGACATTTTAATCAAATGTACTAGTCAAATGTAACATTTATTTTTCATGCCCCAAACCTTTAGTCCAAATGGACATACCTTTGATCAATGTGGACATTTCAATCAAGTTGGCTTTTTGAAAACCTATGATTTCTTGTAGTATTTTGTTCTAGGCCTATTCCAATGCTACCATATGGAATAAATAAGTAAGAAGTCACAAACTATAACTATATATAATGTTGGTTTTGTAAGGTGATTATCCATAACAATTAAAGTTAATGGGAACATTATATAACCCAAAAATCATCTTTTGTGATACATGTTATGAAGGCATGTTCTAAATGGACATGCATAAATTGTAAATATGAAGATGTTTTAACTTATAATTAAGCTGAATTTTGTATCCATGTGTTATTTGGGATACAAACTTGGCTTGAATTGGAACTAATATGTGGGTGACATTTGGAGACCTAATTGTGTTTTCTATTTTTCATTTTTAATAAAGTTACTCATCTTGCATTGAAATTCCTTAACCCATGTTACACAATTTCATCATTTTCTCATGATTTTGTTTGAACATGCTACCATAAAAGGCAAATCTATGACTTGATTTAAATTGTTTGTTTTGCTGTATTTTTGTTTGGGAGATTGATGGTCTACTAATACTTGGGCTTTGCATTGCTACACATTACCAATGATGATCTTTTTATGTTCTCAAATGGTTTTCAATAGTTCATCATTATTTATGTCAATGTCAATGTCAAATTTCATTTGAATTGGTAAAAATAACACATGAAAAGGTGCATGTTATTTTATTTTTTCATATCCATGTTGGTGGGTAGGGAAAAGAAGTGAAATAGTTATAGGGATAAGAGGTAGCTTTTAGAAAGGAAGTGAAGTAGTCAAGCTTGGAAATGAGATTGGTGTTTTTGGAATTATCCATGGATGGCCATATGAAAGATTATGTAGAATCTCCTAGATATTTGTTCCTTGAAATTTTTCGTCATTGGAATTTGACATTATTGGAACATTGCTAATATCAATGCATGTGGTGTTTATGAAAAGATTTGGCCAACAAATGATGATGTTTTTTTCAAGTTTCTTGTATTTGCCAACTTTGTTCCTAATGACATCTTGCTACTAGTGGAAAAAATCGATCGTTTTGCATTTGCCCATCCAAATTTCAAAGTGAATTTTAAAACCTTGAAAATATTGCATTCATTCTTGTGTTGAGGATTAAACAAATTCCCAATCCTATTGTACTTTGATTGTGACAAATTCCAGTGATAAAACTAAGGGCAAATTTTTCAAAATGTGCATGCTCCAATTATACCTTGCCTATTTATTAACATGTAGTTGTTTTGAGTTGGTTAACATTAAAAAAAGGCTACTAATTGAAGTACATGGCATAGAAAAGTTTGTAAGATAAACCATTCAAAAATCTTACTTAAAAGCCTATCAAATTAGGATAATAGACAACACCTCGAAATTGGGATTTCACAAACTATTAATGTGGCCTAGTATGCCATTGGTCCAAGTGTGAACATGACCTTCACAACAAAGTTTAAATTCTGAAATTTTTATTTAAAATTTTAAATTAATTTCCAATTATAAACATTGAAAATTCAACATCTCCCCCATTTTAGGTCTAAAAATTATGACATCAATTCTGAAAAATCTTAATCATCAAACCTAGCATTTCAATAGTACAAAAAACTAACATCAATTTTGTTAAAATATTCACACTATTACAAAACATGATTTTTATGCTAGTAAAATTGTGACTAAATTGATTATAGAATCAAGGTTATTAGTCTAAAATGATTAATTGTGTTTATTTAAGTAACCTCAAAATTATGTAGGTCCATTATGACTAAAAAACTAATTATTTAGTCAAATCAAACATTATACTATACATGTGCTAGATGTTGCACTTGTGTGAAATTCTTTGATTTGACCACTATGATTAATGTGATTAAAATTATACATCCAAATATGACACCTTATCATTGTGATGTTAATTTTAATGATGTGATAACATTGAAATTCAAAAAAATAAATATAAATATAAAGAAATGTAATATTATAACAAATGAAAGTATAATATAATTTTTATTTTGTAATTTTTATTTATAATAATCCTACTATTAAATTAAGGCAATTTTTTATTTAAAAAAATTCATGTTGAAATTTCCCAAACCACAACATGTCCTATCGCACTTTTGGTACCATTGGATTTGTAATGAATAGGGTACCAGGTTTTTAGACCTATTGTGCAAACATGATTGAATATTACATTTATAATTGAAAATTCAATGAAATCAAAACAAATCCTTTTGAGGTGATTGGGGCATCTTTTTGATATTGTTGGAAAGCCCGAGCAATGATGATTAAAAGGAGATATTGATCTTGGGTAATTCTTATCTTTGGAAATTTGGTAACAAGTGAAAATTTTGGGTGAAAATGAGATTCTAATGTTCACTTGTTACTAAATTTCCAAAGACACCAAGAGCACACTCAAAGTGAAACTCAAATTTACATTTATGTATTTCACATGTGGATTTAATTTCACAGAATTGATGCACTGAATGTTTTGAAATAAATGTATTTAATTAATGTAAATGTATTGACATTTGTAATTGAGGGAAAAATAAATTATATGTAATTAAAAGAATAAAATTGTAAAAATATATATATATATTATATTCAAATTGTTAGCCAATTTGAGAATATTTTAATTAATATGTAAGGTTTTGACACATGAAATTTGGAAATTTCAGAAATTGAATAAATTTATAAATTTCAAAATTTGGAAATTACATATCATTAATGACATTACATTTGAACTTATAGTTTGAATAAATAAATTTAAAATATTAGATTTGAATCTTTGAAATAAATATTTAAAATTAAATTAATGTTTATATGTTTTTGAATGTCAAAAAGTTTCATGACATGATCTTGTGATTGGATGGTTAAGGCCTTGGTGCATGGCCATGAAGGTGGAACTCTCAATTCTCTCATGTGTCATATGCCAAAAAAGTTCATACATGGTATATCATAATGATTAAAATAATAAAAACCCAAATGGGGAATTAAACACAAGTTTGGTAACCATCAACAATCCAACCAAATAAATAAATAATTCTTTTTCGGGTAGTTTAGTCACTAAACAAATTCGGTGAACTTGTGACAATTCTTTGTATTTTTATATAGGATGTTAAGTGAACATGACTTTTTTCAATCAAGTCAGACAATAAATCTTCTATTCATCTTAAGGCTATTTTAGATGAGGGTCCAAAACCAAAAAGTGGCAAATTAAGGCTGAATTTACATGGCACCATTTTGGAGGGAAAATCAATTGGTTCGAAAAAAAAAATAGAATTAACAAAAAAAAAAGCTCATGATTTGGAGAACTAAGATGCAAAACTAGGGTCCAATTCAAGAATTCAATTTATTTCAAATGAATCTAAATTGGTTCCTAGAAATTTGAACCTTAGATCTTTTCTAACATGGAGATTAGTCACCTAAACTTAGTCAAGTTTATGATATAAACGATTGGATTGTTTTTGTTATAGCGAAAATTGTCCATTGTCTATTATGATTGAAAACTTGATTGAATTTCATTAAAAAAAACCCAACATAAAAATCATGGTTTTATGTTGGTGTTAGTTTCAATTTGTCAAATTTTCTTTGACAAATTAAAAAAATATTCAATAACTCTTACACCATAAGGCTGAACATTACCTCACCACCTTGATGCAACCCCCTACCAATCGGGGGCTTTCTATCGACACCAAGACCATGATAGGGGCACCATGGTTTGGAAGGTCTCAACGTGACAAATAAACTACAAGAAAAAGAAAAAAAAGGCAAACTACATTCTTTAATACATCCTGTACAAAAGAATGTGAGTTTTCTCACACAAGAGTCCACAACTCATGAGGCCACAACTCATGACACATGCGTTAGTGAAACTTTGTAGTTTCACCCATTACAATGTACAATGTGCCATAACTTAACATCAAATTGCAATTTAAAGATAATATACATCAATTTATATGATATTATTTTTAAAAATGTAAATGTCATTTTACATGTTCCTTTGATATCATTTTTCAAGTACCATCTTTATATTGAAAATATATTTACATTAATTTTGCTAAGTTTTAACCATAATTACACTTCAAATTACATCATTTACTTTTTATGCACAATAGTTTGTATCCATTTAGTATGAGATTAAAAATGCATAACAATGAAATAAATCTTTGAAATAAGTGAAATACCAAATCATTTGATTTCCCCTTATCTATGACGAGGTCTTGAAATTCAAAATATTTTTATTGTTTTAAACTAGTTCTAAACTTTGTCAAGTATTTTAAAATATCTATTTCAAAGCTTTTTCAAGATAACCTATTTTTTGTTCATAAGATGCAAGCTAGTTTATCACCCCTTCAGGACACACCTTCCATTGCCATGGCTGACCTATTCAAGGCGGTCGGTTGTTGAGATGGAGAGATTTTGATATATAACTTCACATCCTTTAAATTCTCCCCTCCTTTTTTTCCTTTAAATTCGCCCCCGCTTTGTTTTTCCTAATACCTGTGTACATTTTCCAAATGAGTGGTGTGTTTATTACCTCTTCCCAAAATCTCCTAGTTTTCAATGTTTTGCAAGTTTTGATAATTTGTTTCTAGTAAGGTGAAATTGCAAACCCAATTGAATGCAAAGTTGTGCCTAATCGCATGCGCATGGCTCAACAAATGGGCACAACATGAATGGAGAGATTGAATGGAGTTGTACATTTTTGGGTTGACATCACTCTTGTGTTGGTGGGTGTTTTTGGTGCATATCATGGGATTAAGAGAGTGTATTAGGGTGGATGTCTTGGGATTGTGTGGGATTGTGTGTGTTTGTGTGTGTGTGTGTGTGTGAGAGAGAGAGAGAGAGAGAGAGATGTGTTGTGGTCCATAGAAGAAGTTGCAAGTGTCAGCAATGGCAACACAAAAATCTCTGCAAAAGTGTCATCAGTTTGCTGTGATGGGAGAGAGAGAGAGAGAGAGAGAGAGAGAGAGAGAATAAACACAAAAACCAAAATTGGGGCACAAAAATGAAAACCAAGGACTGAACAAAAACACTCAGCAGATTTTGTGCACTTCTTCCAATGAGCAGCAAGCAATTTTATGTTCATCACCACCTTGTTGTCACATTCTCGTTGCTGCAGCTGCTGCATGGCCCTGGTTCTGCATTTATCTTCTTTCATCCTTGTTGTTTTTGTTTTTGTTCTTGGGTTTCGGTTCTTTAAACAAGTGTAAAGAGACAACAAAGGAGTCAGAAGGAGAAGGATGAGTAAGACTAGAGATGAATTGATTTGTTGTCATGGTCTGGTTGTCGCATTTTGTCGGTGCTGATCAGATTTTTCAAAACTGTTGCGTCAAGGTTTTTTTGGGGTCTTGAGCTGGATTGCAAGCGGAAGAGGTTCTCAGCAATTTGTCTCTCGTGTATTGGGTCCAAGATCGACCATCTACTTCTTCACACCGCGTGAAGTTTGTGCACTAGTTAAATCCAGAACTGATTTCTGTCATTTCTAGAACAAGACTCGACAGCAGGAGAAGAAGAAGAACAACAACAACAACAAGTACTTGGAAGAGTTGTTGTGTTTCCAAGTTGTTGTGAAATTGTTTACAGTAGTTTTGTGAGCTGTAGAATCAAAGGACGTTCGAGAGCTCTAGCTGGCAATGTCTCAGTATGGGGAGAATCAGAGCACAGGCAGCAAAGTGACGGGGGCTTTGGGGAGTCTGTTTGGTGCAGGGAAGAAACCCGACAACAACAATCCAAGTTCTGATTATGGATCTGCTGCAGCAGCAGCTCCTCACGATGGTTCATATGATCAGCGCAACAACACTCGAGGAGGAGGAGGAGGAGGATCAGGGACTGATTCAGCTGGAGCTGGACCTGGTGCAACAAACATGCAGCAATCGTCAAACCAAGTGTCTCATCAGCAGCAACAGCAGAAACAGCAGGCATACAATGGGACTCCTCAAGGTGGGACAGGGCCAACGTCTGGACAACAACAACAGCAAGGGAGGTTTCATCAGCCTGCAGGAGGAGCTTATGGAAACCAAGCTGGGCAGGAGCAGTTGGGCTATGGTGCAGGCAGAGGAGGAGGAGGAGGAGAGGGAGTGGTTTATCAAGGTCTTGATCGAGGAGGTGGTGGCGGCGGCTATGGCACTCAGCTGGGTGGTCCTCAAGATAAATATGCAGCGGCAGCAGCTCATCCCAACAGTGGAGTTGCACATCAAGGAGCAGGATATAATGGAATGCAACAAGGCCCTCAAGCTGGATATGGAGCTCCCATGAGTGCAGCCAGCGGAAATCCACAAGCAGGATATGGAATGCAGCAAGGTCCTCAAGCTGGATATGGAGCTCCCATGGGCGGAGCTGGTGGAAATCCTGGAGCAGGATATGGAGCTCCCATATGGAGAGGAGGAGGAGGAGGAGGTGGTGGTGGTGGAAATCAGGGAGGTGCAAGCTTTCAATCTCAACCTGGCTATGGAACTTTAACAAGAGAATCTCAGACTCCATATCAGGAAGCTGCAGGATCATATCAGCCTCAACCTTCAGGCTATGGAACACAAGGAACTCAAGCTCCAAATCAAGGAGCACAAGGATATCAACCTCCGGGTGTAGTTGGCAATCAAGGAGGTCCAGGACAAGGGCCCCCAACTGGATATGACAAAGACGAAGACCTCAACAGACCCAATAATCAACAACAACAACAAGGGCAACCTGGAGCTGGGGGTGGATTTCCAGTAGACTCTGGATATGGGAATACAGCTGCAATTGCACCTGGATTGTTCATTACCATTGCTCAGAGAGTGCCAGGACAGCAAGGAGGTGATGCAGCATATGCTTCTTCTTATCCATATCAAGGTGGCAATCAAGCTCCTAATCAAGGTGGGCAATTGCAGGGAGGTGCAAATCCTCGTGGGGTGGAGCCTAGTTCCGGATCAGAGGCTGCTAATGCATTTGGCAATCAAGCTCCAAGTCAAGGGATGAGCCAACAACAACACCACGTGGGTTTTGGAGGGATTCCACAGTATGGCACCCTGCAGGATGGAGGAAGGCAACAAGGGCCTGCAAACCCTGTTTCTGATGCATCCCCGCAGATGACAGCTCCATATGGTTTTCAAGATGGTCCAAGAAGGTATCAAGAGCAACAAGGTGGCACAGCTCCAGCTGGTGCTTTGGCTGCTGGAGTTGGAGCTGCTGGTTTAGCTGGACCACACGGTAGTAACAACACTGCATATTATGGCCAACACACGACAACTGCTGCAAATCATCAACCCTCCCAGGATACTGGAGCAGGAGGGGAGCAGCAGCAGCAGCAACAATTTAGTGGAGACAATCTGGAGAATAAGCAACCTGGTGCAACAGGCACTACCCAATCTGCTACACCTGGAGCTGGTAGTGATACTCCTCACAAGCCCAGCCTTGGTGAGCAAATCAAACAGCCAGACAACAACACAGCTGGTAATGCTCCAAGTGGAGACAACACAACTGGAGCTCCTGATTCTTCTTCAGGCCTCCCACAATCAGATGGAGCTGGAAAAACAACATCAACACCAACACCTACTAGTTCTACTTCTAAACCAGCTGGAACTGGGAATGGAAGTCCAATGCCAGATTCTGCAACGTCAGGTGGTTATGGCACCACAAGTGATGTTGGGAAGAAGAAGTCTGGAGGTCTGGTGAGCAAAATCAAGGATAAACTCCATATCTAAAAGAAATTCAAACCCACCCACAACTAAAAAATTTCAAATCAACCCACAATGGTGTATATGTATGTGTGTTTGTGTGTGCATGATGATCGTCGACCTGATTGTGCATAATATAGAAGTCTAGTAGTTGAAGGATTAAGCTCCATATCATCCACAAGTAAAATTCAAACCTGCAACTCTCTCTCTCTCTCTCTCTCCCCTTGTTTTATGTGTATACTTTTGTCTTGTGTTATGTATATGCTTTTGGGATAGTGATCATGCATCATGTAAAGTCTAGTTTGTTGATCATTGTCTCCATAATGTGCACTACTACTACTACTTAGAGCATCCCCAATGGTAGCAATATCATGGCTTGTACACAATACTTTGGATGAAGTAAAGGTTTTAAGTGATCGTGAGAAATTGAGTTTGGGTGCAGACTACAACAAAAGGTGTCTCTATATGCCAAGTGATTTCATTGGATTTTGAGTGAATTTATTAGTCATAATGAATAAGACCTAACGTTTCTATATGTCAAGTGATTTCATTGGATTTTGAGTGAATTTATTAGTCCTAATGAATAAGACCTAGCGAGCGTCTTTATATGTCAAGTGATTTCATTGAATTTTGAGTGAATTTATTAGTCCTAATGAATAAGACCTAGTGAGAATGTAAATTCACTGGTCTAATGAATGGGGACTAATGGATTGTACTCACATTTTGTAATGAATAAGACCTAGAGAAAATGTAAATTCACTGGTCTAATGAATGAGGACCAATGGATTGTACTCACATTTTGTAACAATAGTGGATTGCTTAGGCCATTTACATGATGCAATTGTCTCTATAACTTAAAAAATTGTTCTATATCTTTGAAATAGGTATCCCTAATCTAATGTTTGATGAAATACAAGTAATATTTTTTTGTTGGCAAATGACAATTCATTTGGCTAAATGTTCTCATATAGGCTAGCCAAATTCACCTTTTGTCATTTTTGCTTTGAAATGTAAGTACAATGTATGCATATCAATCTCAAGTATCCAACTACAAAAAAATCTTAGTGCTAAATTCACATTCATGCAAAATCAATGACTAAATTAATATTGAGTTTTCCATGAATCAGGGTTTTCAGAGTTTTGAGAAGTCATTTAATTTGGCATGCAAACTTGTCTCAACCCATCACTAATATTATATTAATAAAATAATATCATATATAGCCCAAAGGATCAAACACAATTTTGTTTCAAAACCATTTTAAATTGATGTTCAATAAATATATTAAACAATTCTTTGCATTTAATGGGTGAAGGGCATCTCAATTCATATTTTAATAAAAAACTAAAACCCTATAAGATGTTTAATGGGTCTAAAAGTAGGTTGTGTTTTAATATTGTGGTTGGGTTTGGAAATTGAAACACCAAAATCCAACCAACACTCATTGAAATTTGGAACCACACTCATTTGGTACCTATTATTAATTTTATTGATTAGATATGGGTACATCTCATATTATTTTTTTAAAATCTAAACTTTGAAACAATCATTTAAATAAAAGTTTAAATGAATTACAAAAATATTTATATATGAAGGAAGGTAGTTTGCTTGTTTTGTTCCGATGGTTCACGAAACTAAGGTCATAATGACACAAGGAAAGCTATTAAATTTGAAATTCATATTTTGAGAAAAATGAAATTAACAAATAGTTGTAGAAGGTTGCACGTTGTCAACATGAAAGGCATGTTGTTAGAATACATGATAGAATGTGCATAATATTTTCTAACCTTGATGCTAATTTTGTAAAAACATTTCATACTAAATGTTAACATATTACATTCCAATTACCTATGTATCAATTATCAAGATGTTTTTACCCAATTACAAATATGTCTTAACGATAAATGTAATTAACATTCAATATTTATTAAACATTTCATATAATAAAAATGTAAACTAAAAATGTAAGAATAACATTTGGTATATATGTGATATTTTCATAAGAAATAACATCTTCAAATTTTTTAAAATATAATTCAACCTAGGATTTGAACATAGAGAAATATGCCCAATTTGTGCACTGAATGGAAAGGAGATTGGTAAAACCAATCATAAGAATTGCACATAGTACATGCTAGATTACAATGATACATGTGTTAATATCTCAATTTACAACAATGTTCACGTTTTCTAAAAACCATGGCAACATAGGTTATATGTTTGAGGGTTGAAGATTGTTAACAATTTTCAAAATTTTCCAACTTGTGATTTTAGATAGCATTACATACATTAATCCTCATACAAAAGATTCACAAATATGTGTCATCACTTTGGATGATATTGTTGCACCTTGGGATTTGTGGCCTGTAATTGCATAACTTAACATTAGTGAAAATGATGTTTTGTAAAAATATTTTTGAGAATCATATTTGTTTTGAATTGATTTTTTTTTGAACTATTTGCACGTATCTTGATGGGTTGAGTGTAACGGAAATGCTGTAAACATATTTTCTAAATCGAATTCCAACTTTGTTATGATTATGGTGGTTCCATTTGTAACACCAACTTTTTAATCAATGTTTTTAATCAACATAACCAATGCTACCAATGTAACATGTTGCATGTGATTGAATCTTTTATTGTTGACCCAAGATTGAATGTGTTCAACATTCTTTGCATTTGTCAATTGAAGATCATAAATTTGGTTAGTTGGAATTTTTTTGTGAAGAATCAAATCATTGTAATAATCAATGTCCTTCCGATGTGTGGAAAGTATTGTTGGTTTTTCATCAATATATTATTCTATTAATTCTTTATCAATGTAGCAAGTTTCAAATTTGATGAAATTTCTTCTTTCGTTGGTGTTTGACAAAAAAAAAAACTAATATATATATATATATATTCTGGATCTTCAACATGTCTAATTGAAGTTTCAAAGTATGGTATGTTACAAAATTCCAATCAGTCGCATTATAAACATAATATTTTTGATAATATTTTTTTGTCTGACAAATGGCAATGACATATTGCTAGAAGTTGTGCATGATTACCCACCAAAATTACTAATTTAGAATGATATGGTTCAAATATATCATTCTCAACTTGGTATAGTTTAGTTTCAATGTTTTGCAACAATGAAACATGCTATGGATAGTTGAAACTTTTGAATTAAACCTTGATGCTACACATCTTGTTGTTGTAATAAGGATATCCTTCTTCTTCAATACCATATAGTATTTGGTCAAATATCGAATGAAAAGTGTCTTTTCACTACCAAGAGTTCCTGACATAAGACATGTTCATAAATAATGAATATGCATAGTTATAAATAATAATTGACTATATAATTTAGTAAAAATGCAAAATATTTTGTAAAATTTATGTTTTACAATATAAATATAAACATTAATTACCATATTATATATTTCATACATGCAATAGAAATATGCATAACTTCTGGATGGTAGTTATTTTAATATTTGAAATGAAATTATATTTGATATTCACAAAAATCAAATAAGTTATGTACCTGAAATGACATGTAAACCATTAGTTTTAGAATGAATGATGTTGAATATATGCATTTGTTCATGTGACAAAATTGGATTTTCCAAATAATCATCAACATTGTGTATCCAATAATTTGGATCAATTGAAGCGATTTGTGATCCAACACATGGAAACCTTATAGATTGGGCAAAAGTAGACATAAACAAGAAATGTTGTCTTGCAAAGTTCCAAGGTTTTACAACTTCTACAAGTGATGTTCTACAAGCTGACACCATTTCCTCAAATTTTGGCATGTCATGTGTGCTATTTGTTATGAAAAAACATGCATCACAATTGTTGATATGGATTTCTTGCTAAAAAATTGCAAAGTGTTTAGAGAAATGAAAGTTAGGCTTGTAAGGTTCTTGGGGGGCATTAACCTGTAACAATATTGCTCCATTTTCTTTCAAATTTAGTGAAAGTAAGAAGAATATCTCACATACTTGGACTACCATTGGGTTGCATGAGAGAATGCTCTAGTGTTCCATGGACAGAAACACATTAACCATGCCATACAAGCCAATTGTCAACCCATTTGTCGATGGTGAAAGCCCATCTAATGATGCCATTCTTGATTGCACCTGTAGAAATCACACATATTAAGCATGACATGACCTCATTTGAGAAGAAGTAGGACTCAAGCCACATGATTGCAAACAATATTCATAAAAAAAAAATAGTAGATATGGAAGTGCTAATTGTTGAAAGGAAAACCATGCCAAATTTTGTGTTTGGATGATTTCCTACGACCTTTGTTGGGATTCTTTGTTTACAAATTGCCCTGACTTCACTAAATTTAAAGAGGGCACAAACTTCATGAACATTGTAGTCTAACTTTCATAATTCATAAATGATTTTTAGCTCTTGATTGTTTGATTTCAAATATGGCCCTTTGGGTTTTAAGCTTTAGGGTTTAACCCAATTAACCAAACATTGCAAAACTTGCTACTTGACAAAATTTCATCTTGATACTAAAGTTGTGACTTTCTTCCAACCAACAAACCATTACCCAAGTTACCAAAGCTAGGAACCAAGGAGTCTTAATGACTCACTTGATAATTTCAAGCACCTCTAGCAACAAAAACAACAACATTAGAAAGGGAAGATGCCACCCAATGTGCACCCTTCATGTGTGCTAAACAAAATCCAAATATCCAAGCATCATTCACTCTTGAAAAGAAATGTCCAAATGAAGGCTGGACTACCAACGAAGGAGACTTGCCAAAACCGAAAATGTTAGCCTGTAGAAAGGTTGAAAATGTAAACCTCAAACTTGCAAGAATGAAACTTCCCATCCCACCTTTTCTACTTTCAAAGTAGCACAATACACACATGTAAGCTATATTTGCAAAATGCAAAAACAGTGAATGTTGGAAAGGCTCAGAACAACAACTTACCGATGAGGGCTTGAAAGATTGAATAATGTCTCTACATCACCTCTCCTAAGTTCTCGAAGAACAACTATAGCTCTTGCAACAAATCCACCCATTGAGTGCCCAACCAATATAACACTTTTTGGTAATATCTCTCCTCTATCATTATTGTGCTTTGAGTGTGTTTGAAATGAATCCCTGTAGTTGTCAAGAATCTGTGTCTCCAGAAAGCTAGGTTATCATGTGACAAGAAATTTGGTTTTTTTTCTTTTTTTTCATGCTTCAGTTTTTGAGCAAGAACTCAACATAAAGTTTTAGGGTTCTAGAGCAGAACACACATCAAAATGAAAACTAATCATCTAAATGAATAGGAGTATAAAAAAAAAGGTTGGCCTTGCCATGTTATGCACAAATTCATGTAGCATAGGAACAATTCTAATGCCAATCAAATATCATGTTAGAAATAGCAAGAAGAAAAAAAATTCGCAACCAATCACTAGGCTGAGAAACATTCCTCTTTCGGTTTGAATTTATGGAAAAAGTGATATCAATGGGCTTTCTTGTTTGTAGGAGCCTCCATTGCCTAGAATGAAGAGGATAGGGACACCTAAGAGCTTGATGAAGCTGGTAGTTGATTTTCTTCCAACCCTCATGATAGAGATATAGACCATACTTCTCTTTGGAGGAGGAGACAATAGTGGCGGAAATCAAGATTGGAATTAAAAAAAAAATGGACAACTATTGGATTATTTTTACTGTCAATGAAATTAAGGACCGTCCATATAATTATGGCAAAATAATTCAAGTGTTGTGAAAGAAAGGCAGTAAGACAAAAAAAAATCTTTACTTTGAAGGTGCTTGAAATAATGCCATGTGGCACTCTAAAATTTTAAATTGCGTTTTGAACCCTCAAGCATATCTCCACTAAAACAAAACTTTGATACCTTACATTGATTTTTAAATTTGTTTTTTAAAAATCAAAAAGAGAATTGGGCAAGTTTTTCAAACCTTTTTGAAAACATGATCTTGTTATTCTCAAGAAAAAAAAGAAAAATAGTAAGAACCGCCCCACATTATATGGAACATGTGTACACATACATATGATGTCACAAATAATTACAAATAAACCTTATGTATATATATGTTTTGTAAATTCTTAATTTTCTTATTTATTCATAAATTAAATGATAACAATTTTGTGTATATTTTTAAAAATGCTGAGATAGGTAGACAAAAACTATTACCAAGCTAGAAGGAGATGGCAAATGTGGCAAAAAATTAAATTTTTTTGGTGAAAATATTGCGATTTTCTTTCAAAAAATCAAAAAAAATGTGATGAGATATGCCCTTTTAAATTTTATTTTTTCACATGTGTGAGAAATTTGGCACAAACATGCATTGGATGCAATTGAGTACCAAAATCCAATATCATAATACCTTGGCAACTTTGACACATGTTTATCAATTAATTAATTAATTAATTTTGAATGGAATATTTCAAAGATTCTTCATTTTCCTTTCGAAAATGTTAAGTGTGAGACAAATTATTTTTTGTGCCGTATTAGAAAATGTTCATCCAATGCCACTTACCTCAAGAAGCTAGGAATGAAGGTCCCTTGCCGAGATTTTGATAAATGGGTTTTCATATTGTGTACTTGTTCATGTTTTTTACACATATGTAACTCAAACTCAAAGAGCTCAAACCTGTCGGTTCTAAATTTTGGAAAATTCAAGTAAATCCCAAAATTGGAACTAAAATCATCCAATTTTGGATGATAAAAGGAACTGGCCGGGCACCTCATAATATGGAAGGGGCTGCTTCTAAGGCTTCCTTTTTTCTTGTACATAAAGGACTGGCTTTTCTTTCCTTTAATGACCATTGTCAAGCAGAATATTTGGAAGGTAGTCCTCTTTACCTTTTTTCTTTACAGCACTTCATTATACTTCAATGAGTTCTTTACCACATGATGTAGGCTAGCACCTCTTAGAAAAAAGAGAGCAAAGCTTGTTTTTTGTTTTTTTTTTTATAATAAAAAAAAAAAAAAAAAAAAAAAAACAAAAAAAAAAAAAAAAAAAAAAAAAAAAAAAAACAAAAAAAAAAAAAAAAAAAAA
>Ga0116231_10006571_pt1 | contig 22071 bp, 15 predicted proteins | sample S1TSphgellanicum_2_FD_89695 | JGI IMG/M metagenome (GOLD analysis project Ga0116231, IMG submission 89695) | Host-associated microbial communities from peat moss isolated from Minnesota, USA - S1T2_Fd - Sphagnum magellanicum MG | ecosystem: Host-associated > Plants > Peat moss > Unclassified...
GCAAGTTATTTTGGAAGGGGGTTTGTTGGGCAAGGGGGCCCTGCCCCGGCCCCCCATTGGCCCCTACCTCCAAAACCCCCCCCCCCCTCCCCCCCCCAATTCGAAGTCATTACCCAGCTTAGAATTGTTTATGGATGAAATCCATCACTCAAATAAAATCATCCATAGTTGGGTGAAATGCAACCATAGATGAAAAAAGTCAAATGGTTGGATGGGAATTTTCCAATACAATTGAGTTGTATTTATGCATGAATAGATTATATTTGTGAATGAAGCATACCACACATGGAAAAGGCCATATGAATAGAACACGACAATGGATGAAATTATGTTCAAGAATCGAATTGACCACAAATATGCAATTGGTTGTATACCTATGTGAAATGATGATGAGGATGATGAGCTTTAACAACATGGATGAATTTGGACTTCCAAAAATGAAATTTACCACAAGGTTGCAACATATGGATGAAATTGATGACACAAATGAATTATTATGACATGGAAGAAATCCATGTGCATGAAAACCTCTACCACATGGTCACTCTAGATGAATTTAATCAATGAAAAAATTACATGATCTTATTCATGTAAAGTGATAAACATGACTAAAATGTACACTACCCACATGAATGAAATTTAACATGGATGAAACTAAGTGAATGATGAACTATCTACCTCTATCCCAATCATGCGTCTTGTTGTGTGTTCTCGAGAAGATTCTCATATATATATATAACCATGGTTCTCAAAAATCAAATAATTTTTGCAACCCTTGCCAAGTCTTTGCAAGGAATAAAAATTAATTCAAGCACAATTTCCCCTTACAAATTATGTATTTAAATTCTTGGGATCAATGTTTCTTTTTTCGAAATTTTCTTTTCAGTTTTACCAAAAATTATGGGGAACTTTGGAAAATAATTCTAGTGTAAATTTGAGTAAGATATTTTTTCATTTTTTAAAAACATTTTTCAATTTTTTTTAATCACAAAAATGGGAGAGAGAGAGAGAGAGAAGAAAAAAGGAGGGAAAAAATCATGTGAGATTCCTCAAGAGTCTTGAAATTCATCATGTGGAATGCAACCACCCCTTGTCGTAATGCTTTCAACAATAACATTGTAGCATCAATTACTAACAAGTATCAAAGTAATTTCAAACCCATGCATATTTTTTTTAACAATATATTATTTGGTGAAAGAACATTTTTAGGAAATTAAACTTACTATGACAACCAAAAACAAAAAATCGCATCAATGATGCAACACTCCCATCACACTCCCATATTTTTTTAGTTCAAGTAGCCTAGAAAATCAATACCTAATAAAATTATGAAATCACATGATTTTAGGAATCACCCATATTAATGTGGCCCATAAGAATAGAATATTGCGCAATATTCAGGAATATGTTACTAGAATTATTGTGCTTTTCATTGATTGTTTTAAATGATGTATATTGTAATTACTCCTATTGAATGGATCAAATTATTGTGCCCTTGGACCCTCCATTGCTTTTGCATAACATTGCAAGTTTATGAAAATGTGTTAGTGCTGAAATTAGTTGGTGTTTGTGAACTAAATTATTTGGAATATGAAAGTTTATCTCCAAGTTATTTCAAGACCACGAAACCCATTGGGATCTCTAAACTTCTTTTATGATTTGCATATTGAAAGGCATGAATGAATAAGAACATATATGGAGATAGGTTTTTTTTGGAAAAATGTTGTTGGGCTAGATATCTCTAAAATTCTTTTATGATTTGCATATTGGAATGCATGAATGAATAGGAACATATATGGAGATAGGTTTTTTTTGGAATAATGTAGTTGGGCTAGATATTTCAAAAACAATTAGTTGACCGATATGAATGGAATCTCCCAAAAGCCTTAAGGAAGAATATAAGTTATGACTTTTTGAACACAAACAAGAGCGTCACAAGCTAGTAAATACAATCCAATATTAAAATTCTTTCCAAAAATTGAATGCAAATTGGGGTTCATGATAAAAATGATGGCGCCTAGGAGGCCATCATAATGAAAAAATGAAATTTTCACATGGCATTCACACCACCCCCCTTAGTTAAAATGTTCGATTAACTCCACTCCAACAATTTGACCCATTATATTTTGTTCACACATGCATTAGTTGAACTTACAATTCAAAGGCATATATACAATTAACATATATTTAAAACTAAAGCCCCATTTATAGCTATAGCCACCAATGTAGGCAACAATCTCGTCCACCCCTTAATCAACAAATGGGCAAATTAAATGCCAACAACAAAATTTATTTTAAAAAATTAGTTCAAAATTGCCCAAAGTAACTTTGGGCAAGTTTTGGTTTGGGAAAACTAACCTTAAAAAATGTTGTTTCCTTTTTGTGTGTTGGTGGGAACTTGAACATGCAAATTCACATCCAAATAAACTAAAAGGTGTCAAACAACATGATCAAAACCTATGGATGCATTTTAAATCAAAATTTATTTGAGAAACACAAGATAAATTCAAAAGATGCTTGTAGACATGATGTCAATTAAAAATTAGTAGTTTAAACCCTAAAACATCAAAACCTTACTCAAATGATATTATGTCAATTCCAATAATTGGAACTTCTAGTAGATAGTGGTTATTGGTGACATAATTATTGAAAAAAATAAAATCAAGTAAAGTGCTTGTCACACCTAAGTTAAATTAATAAAAAGTTCAAGCATTCAAACTTTAGAAATAAAAGAAGAGTTGAAAGTGACCTCTTGTTTAGGGTGACAAAAAAGAGGGTTCAAACACAACTTTTATTTAGGGTTGTAGAATCAAAACATTAGGTGTGCCCAAAAAAAAAACAAAAACATCATTGCTATAAATTTACTATGGGTATAAAAAATCAATTATAGCTACCCTGCATGCCCTTTTACAATTGGTTCATGTTTTTCCAAATGTGTGTCAAATTTTGAAACTATATTTTCCCAATTACTAAAAAATGTAGCTAGAAAAATGCCGAAACAAGTGTTAGCATTAATTAACAAGAAACTAGAGCTCCCAATTGGCGAGAGCTCAGAGTTTAACTTTTTTTGAACCAATGCCCCATTAATAGTTCCAACATCAAAGAATTATTCCACCACATATCAAGTTAAATTTGATAAACAAACGTCTTTCCTTGTCATGTGAGTCTCCAAAACATTTAAAAATAATTATTCAACAAATTTCAATATCTCTAATGTATTAGGCCAACAATGATTTAAACATCTTTACTTTCATTATTACACAAGTGTTTTTCACACTTAAAATTTTGTTAGATGTTCAAAATTTTACACATGATTTAAAAACACGAAAAGGTGGAAGGGGTTGTTCAAAGTTTGAAGCTGAAGAGTTGCACCATGTAGTATCTTTGTAGAAAGGTTTGAACATGTAATTTGGAGACAATTGACTAGCATAATTTTGAACATGTTTTCCATTTATTTCTCTAGATGTCTTACTAGATGATTTTCAAAAAATGCGCATTAATAAGTTTTGACATGATTACTTTTGTTACCACTACTTACATACTTTTGAGCTTTGGCTCAACATATTTGCACAATATTGGAATCTTTTCATGTGCGTAATTTATTTGCCACGTTATAGTTATTTTATTTGGAATTTCTCTTTGTAACTAGAAGGGCTTGGTATGTTTTTACTTTTCCCCAAAGATTAATCAAGTACATGGAGGTGAAACAACTTATGAGATGTAAGCAATTGCAAGATGCAATAAGCTTGTAAAAAAACATTAGAATTTGGTGAATGGCAATGGAAGACTTGGCATGCAACTTCTTAACAATACCTACATGATCTACATAGTGTGTTCTTGTAAATTTGTTTTCAAACTTTCATCGCCCAACACATGGGCAAACATAATGGCAAAATCAAATCTTAAAAATTTGTTTACAATGCAAAATCAAATTAAGATGAATAGGTGGACCTATTGTCTATGGCATAATATGAATATAACAATTTTCAATGCACTCAGTAACATAATAAATGATTTTCTTTCCAAATCATGGTGTACATATTCAAAGTGTGAACAAGTTGTGAATTTTGCAATTGAAGATTTAAAAACATGGTTGGCCCAAACATGCAAGCTTAAGTTATTTGTCATGTTGAAAGAGCATAGAAGCAAAATGTTTATCAATACCACAAATCACAATTACATTCAAAGTTGGGAAACAAGTTTGGTTTCAACAACATATTGAAACAATAACATGACCATGGGAGAAATGGGACTATTGACGTTTGATGTTTTGTTCCAATCAACATCATGAAACAAATCATTGTTGTGCCATTTAACCTTCTATGTTTAGGTTTTATGAATATTTTCCCCATGTTTCATTATGGAAATTTACCACGCATCAACAATTCTAGGAAATGTTTTGAAATCGTTTCCACCAATTGAATCAATAAAAAGTCATGATTTTATAAATGACTTTTTGAAAAAATTAAGATTGTGCATGGACAACCATAAACCCCAATAGAAAACTTTAAACATATATACAAGCCTTAAAATCAATTATGAAACAACAAAATATTTTACATGATAACTCTTGTAACTCTAATTAATTATGGATTAAATTATTAATTATAATTTCTTAAAATCTAGTGGTTATGATCAAGTTTTCTATTAAATTGATGCAAAATATTGTCAACATTTGTTTGTTGGATCATCTAATGAAGCAAAATATGATTAATATATTATTGTATCATCTAATGGCACCCAATCCAAGTTTCTTTCCAATTTTTCAACTTGCAAATATACAATTGTTAATTCCAAACTTCTTAGAAGTCCAAACTAAGTACATGATTTGTATCTTAACTTTGCATTCATGGATGTTGTTCATTTACAAATGGGTAGATGCATGAATGAGTGGTTCATCTTTTGGGGAAAAAATCCACTCAAAGTTCATTCTATTGTGTTAAATTAAAATCTTAATTTGGTGTCAATGGGTAATCATGACAATAAAGTCCAAGTATCAAAAGCAATAATGTCCATATTAGTGAAAGCCCGAGTAGACACCTCAAGAACATGGGATTTACCACAAAAACAAGTCAAAACCAATGGACACTAACACTATTAGGGTCAATTATGACCATCATACAAAAATCAAATACTATGAAATGGTTAAAGTTTTCAAGATAAGGTTTTCAAATATAAAATATTTATATCATAACATATGACATACTTAACAATTCCATTTTTCATTTGGATTGAAATTCTATGTCAAAATCACAATTTCATCAAATTCTAGTTAATTGACCAATTCATGTTTTTGAATTTCAAAAGTCTAGAGCAAAAGGAGGGTGTATTATTTCAAAAATGATTTATGCATATCTTTTCATAGTCAATTTTTAAATCTAAAACCAAGCTTCAATTGGAAAATTTAAGAATATATGTTTTGTTATGAGACATTGAAACAAGGTGGGTATGGTAAATACCAAAAGAAATGTCACAAAAGTGAGCCATTCATTTATGCATCTACACAAGTGTCCACCTTTCATCAATAATGGAATAATTTCGTTGTCACTTGATTTTCCATTCATGAACTTAATTATTAATTATTAATACATCATCCATTAATATATGATTCATGGATGAAATCCATCATTTAAAATGAAATTCATTCATTACATGTTTTTCTTTCCATCCATTCAAAAGAAAATAGTTGATTTCTTATAAAGAACATTGCTTGGATTATGACCTTTATTTACAGCTTTGATTAAAGCTTTCATGACCTAATTCCCAAAATAAATATTAATAAAAGTAATGCATCATAGATTACCTTTAACCTAATCAACATTAGACTCCAATTTTAAAGTATGACTTTGCCCTATTGTTGCACCATACTTTTATTCATCTCAATTGACATTTCACGTTCTTCATGTTATTAAAGAAAACTTATTTGGGCACATCAATGCATGTTTTGTGTCTTTATCCACATTCATGTTTTTTTGTATGGTAGGACTATGTTTATGCTTATTTTGTTATTGTTTGTTTTACCATAGATAGTTATTCTACTTTTGATAATTTCATGCCTATGACATTTCATTTAGTGATGGGTAAAGACATTTTGTCTACAAGTCATTTTATAATATTAAAAAAAGGTTAATAATCATTACAAAGTTGCTCTATGCTCAAAGGTCATTTGATTGATTTATGAGGATGATATGATGGCCAAAGGTGTATCATTCAACCACATGATGCTTCATTTTCTTAATAATAAACTTGTAATGGATAAATAATTTAATTGTCAATCACATTTGTTTGAAAAAACAACTACATCTTGGAACAACATTTCCCATGTGCTTTGCAAATTCTTGTTATTCCATGTTTTTGAAGAGATTATACATGTTATCTATGCACAAGGAATTCATAGCCCACAACCACGCCATGAAGGGGAAAGTACTAAAATCTAGAAGGTCACAATTACAGGGGTAACTTATTGCATCAAGTGGTTTGAATTGGAACATGGATATCATTTTGGTTCTCAAATTTGGTCAAAGTTGGAGAATTATTACTTCCATTGGAGAAAATATTTCCTCAAAAACTATATATATACAAAGTTCAAAATTGATCCTAAAGCCCCAATTGATAACTTGAATTTCTAGCATATTACTTTTGAAATAAAAATTTCACATGTATATATGATGTGTAAAAAGGTGCGATCACAATCAAATGAGCCAACAATGATGAAGGACTCAAGGACTGTAGTATTTTTTGTGGTCATTTTCATTTTCTCATAGAAAGGACTTTTGGGATGAAATCTTTTGCAATATGTTATTAAAAATACATACAACTTTTTCAATACATCACATTTTTTGTATTAAATTTTCATGAATAACCAAGAATTTTCTTAACGTGTACAGATTCTACCAAATTTTGCATTTCATTTTGAAATTTTATCTTAATTTCAAATTGTATGAAAATATGCTAATTATTTACTGCTTCATTTTATTGTTTCATAAACTACAACTTTATTTTAGATATCATTACATTACACCCCATTTACATGTGGTAAAGGACTCTTGAAATTTTTAAATTGTATTCAATATATTTTTAGTTTTTAAAATACTCAAATTTCACAACTTTCAAATTATGAGTGTTTTTTGAGTGTGGATAATCAATTAACATCATCTTAATTTTTTTCTCATCAAAATTCCTTTATAAAAAGAGTCTTTAACTTAGTAATTTATCAAATTGATTGTTTTTGATGCAATTGTTGTTCAAGTTCAAATGTCCTTTACTAAAACCAAAACCCAACTTTAAAAAAAAAGAATTATTTTGAATTATTTAACACTCATATTAGCCATTTAGTACACCATTCCATGATTAACATGGCATTAAATTGGCACCACAAAAATATATCAAACAACATTATTGTTTTTATTGAGTTTTGGCAATCATTCGACATGTTTTGTGGTTCATTTGATTGTGATTGCACCCAAAACCACATAAGTTTTAATCATTTACATTCTTTATTTTTTTTTGCATTTACATTGTTGTTACACACACACATTTACACTTACCAAAGGGTAGTGTACTAACATGGTGCCATGTAAATGTTTTGTTGGTGTGTGAGTGGAAGTGTATATATTATATACTATAAACCCTTAGTGACTATACCTATTTGTAATCTATTTTAATTGGTTGTGCCAACATCTCAAAGCTTAATCTTTTTTTTTTTTACCATGTGGCCACTTTGATTGCCCCTTCACACAAAAATATAATGTTTCCCAAAAAATAAAAATAAAAATATACTACCATTACTATGGTTATGTGAAAGTGCTTCCCTTTAGCCCAATTATATGTAATACAATAACACACTTTTGGGTAAATAATATGGGAAAAACTATGGTGTTATTGAGGAATACCTTACAAGCACATTCTTCGGGGAATCTTTGATGCATGTTGCCCCAACTCATTGCTTGAGTAGAATTTTCAATGCTAATTTTTTTCACGATCATTTTTGGCCTAGGCTTTTACAAGAGCTTGAGTGCCTATTGTGATTCATATTGATTAGTTTAATTATTTGTGGTGCATCCCAAAGCTCTTATTTATTTATTGCAATGGGACATTTTGATTTGCCTATCACCAAAAAAAGGTTTGAAACTTTGAACATCCGCCCCCCTCCCACAAATACAAGCTACATGTTATTACTAGTGTTGTGAGGGTATTTGGTTTATAGGGTTAAAATTGTGGGTTTAAGTCTAAATTCTTGTGACTTGGACCTAAGTTTATGCCCTTTTGTTGGAATTGGCACAAGAATCAAACCTTGGAATTTGTCTTTTGCTAGTTCTAGAACTCAAATAAAAATTGTGAAAAAACATTCTTGAACATGGGGTCAAGATCTATAGGTAGGAAAGTTGATTTTCTTGGAATCTTTATGGCTAAACATTAATTTTAATTAGTTGTTGAACTTCATACCTATATGGTTTTTTATTTGAATTTTTGTAAAACTTTATACCCATACAATCTCTAGCATTGGGGGGTGTGTAATGTGTACAAGTGGACCCTAGCTTTTGAAACCCCACCTCCCCCCCCCTAGTGCACCCCAAGGGAACTTCTAAAAAACTTCTAAAAGAAATAATATGTAAAAACTAGGATTGGAGCTTTTCTTTAAAAATAAAAACTACAGTGATAATAGTTTTTACACAATAGTGTAAAACCATGTAAATGTATTTGTTTTACCTTTACCCATTTTTACATATAATAATGTGGACTTATGTGGGTGCCAAATGGGGTGAATGTTGAGAATTCTTCTATGAATGGTCTCAAAAGATGCCTTTATGTTATAGGTGCCATAGTAAATGTTGTTGCAATAATATTTTGAATTATTTAATAATCTTAGGATCAAACACAAAATGGATATGAATAGAATCATGGAATAACACAAATGTTAGGTGTTGATCAATCAAATGTTATGTAAAGTAAAGAATTGATTGAAGGATTGATGTCAAATGTTATTGGATGAAACATTGTTTAAAATATAATTCTTTTAATTGTGATTGCTAAAGTAAATCAAGAATCACTTAAAGGATTCCTTGAAAGATTTCTTATCAAACCTTGATGTTTGTGATTTTTTTTAATGTTTTTTAATGCAATTATTTGTGTTATGGAGAAACATTCAAACATCATTCATGTTTCATTGAGATGCATGTTGTTTAGGGATGGTGACCTATTGCACAAAACCTTTTCATATTTGAAAATATATGGGTAGGTGAAAGGAAGTGGGGAGGTTTGGATGACTTAGACATACATACATATATACATGTATTACATACATCACTATTATTATTATATACATATAGACATTTACTATTTTTTCATGTTGTCTTTGAATTGATGAAAATTTTATATTATTTTTCTCTTTCGGTAAATTGCATAAAATTTTCCCAACTTTATTTTCCTTTTCAAAGGTATCTTGCTCCTTTGAAGTCCTAAAATGGGCCTTTTTTTGGATACTCCAATCTCCTTCTCTTATGGATTAATGAATGAACTTTGTTTTTTCCTCCAACCACGTTCTTCTATGGAATGGATGGACAATTTTTTCCCCCATTTATTCATGTGTGGCCAAAAAAGGAAGGTGCTCATGTTTTACATTCAACTTGAAAACCAACACATACATTCCCTTATGCACACTCCACATTTTAAAGAAAAGATTCACATCAATGATAAAACCCTAGCAATCATATGCATTTTTGTAGCATCTAGTATTTGTCATGTATTTATAGAAAAACATTATTTTCTATAGTTACCATTTAATTTGTTTGTGGAACCCAATTCAACGCAAACAATTTTAATTCTTATGTTCTTGAAGTTTATCATCAAGGATTGGCATGTTATTAATTTGACATGAAGATTTTTTTTGTGATCCATTTATTCAAAGAAAGGTTTTTAACTAACACTTAAAAAGATGTAATCAATAACATTCTACACATCCAACATTCATATAACTAAGGTCTAATAAACTGCAAGTGTGTTATGTTTTCTTGGACAAATGATAATATAGATATGCATTCAATTTAGAGAGGTCCCATTTAGTTTTCAATATATATATATATATATTTGATGACTTTAGCAAATCTAGTGCTTTGAACTTTGAATTCTATAATCGCAATTGAGTACATTTTGGAACATGTGCTTATCCACCAAAGTAACACATACAATTTTTTAAGGAAAATTGATAACATGAACTTCAATAGAGGTTTATGACATCTACTACATGCATCAACTCTTAGGGGTGAAAATTGATGAACATTGAAATGCACAAAGATTATACAAAACAATGCATAGGTAATAAAATCATAGAGATGTGTGACAAATGTTCACAAATGTTCAACAAATGTCAAGGATGTTTCACCCACAACTCATGTTATTCAAACTTTTAAAGAATATTTATGAATATATTCAAAATTGAACCAAAATATGATTATAACATGTGACTAAAATGAATACGATAATTTTTAATTCATTGAATAATGCATTTAGATAAAAAACATGAAATTCAATAAGTTCAATTTTGATCATGTTCGTTATAATCACACATTATTATAAAATAATTTGGTTCATTTTTTAAAAATTCTAAATATTTCATTTTTAATTTTTTATTAAGAATTTAAAAGGAATTATTTATTTATTTATTTATTTATATTTTTATTTCATGGGCTTATCCATAGTTGAGATTCCAAAAAGGAGGGTCTAATTAGAAAAGATTTCAAATGATTTTTTTTATTTTCATAATGTTTAATATATATTACAATTATGGTGTATCATTGTGTTCTTTCAATTAGAGTACTGAGATAATAAACAAAGAAAAATATCCAATAATGTATTGGATGTTGCACAAGTCCTTTTGAATCTTTCGCATATTTAAAATCAATTGCCCATATTACAATTTTTTTATATAAAGGAACACAAAAGAAGTGCATGAAAACATGCTACTGATTTCAAATATTTTGTACAAAAAAAAATACAAGTGCATACTCATTGGGTGAACTTGATGAAAAACATATCATGCCAAAAAATTTAAAAGGCTTGAAATTCTAAAAACCTGCAAGGGAAGGGACTCTTTTTCTATACCATTTGGCTAATTGTTTATATTCATTAAGCTTAAATTTTTTATCTCTAGACACAAGCTATATGTGGAAGAAATAATAATGCAAAAGAACATGTTTACTTGTCCATAGAAATTTATTTAAAAATTTTCTACCTTTTTGTTTGTAAACAAAATTATTAATGCACGATCATGTATGTATGTGACAAATTGCCACCACCATATGAATTATCTTAGTTTGGACTATTCCATTTTTCTCACATAAATTTATCCCATGTAAATTCTAGTTGTCAACACTAATGAGAAAAAATGTCTTACATCCATTTTTTGGTTTTTAGAACCCCAACCATGAACGAGCCTTCAACTTTTATTTGTAGTTTTTTTTCATCCATCTTTAATTCCATATAGGTTATTTTAATTTCACATTATAACTAATTTGTATTCATTTGGTCTTTCAGTCAACTTTCAATTGTATTTTTCTTGTTTATATAAATATTATAATCACATGTTAAAACTTAATGAAAACAAAGTGAAAGAAATGTATAAAAGCTAAATAATTCGCTTAATTTTCCATTTTTGTTTTTAATGTGTGTGGACTATGGTTGTGCTTAAAACAATCTATCCAGGAGGAGACCAAAATGGAATGCAAGATTATGTTGACTTCACAAAGACAAAGATTAATCCTCATTAATGAATAAGGAATAAAAATTTTATTGATATACAAGGCATGATACAATACTCAGTTATGAAGTGAAAACATGTTACACATGGGTCACGACTTCAATTAACAAGACTAGTGGTAATATGTGCCTGTAAAGCACGGCACAACACTGAAGCAACAATGACCCCTAATGACGACCCCTGAAACCCTAAAGCTCAACGACATTCTGCCATTTCAAAAAGTCATGACTATGGGAAATTCCTCGTCAAAATTACTATGTCAGTTATTTCTTGGAATGGCCCGTTCCGCCATGTAGGAAAAGAAAGTACGTTCCCATCGTACCCAATAGGGCACGAACGCATGTTTTCCCATCACTGTATGAAAGAGGGAGAAGAGACGTAAGTGGGAAAGGAAAGCAAGAAGAAAACGTTTGCACTGCAAGAAGACCACCCAGACGGCCCACAATTGGACTCTATCATCTGGGTCTTGTTCACACTTGTGCCAGGTCCATTAGCTGTCAGTTGGGTATAGCCATGTCACTGACTGATTGACATACAAACTTGCAAGGTGGTGTCCATGGGAGTACTACTTATAGTATACCATGGAACTTTTAAAAAGTTCATCAACACTCTAAAAAGTTCAAACACCTATGCCTTATTGAAACTTCTACCAACTAGGCCCTTTAAACCTTTTTAAGCATAATCCCTAATTTTTTTTTAAAAAATTCCATTATTACATATTGTCCATGACACAATTATTGTCATATGTAACCACTTTTCACAGGGTGGTGAAGCTAAAAATCTTCAACTACACATGTAATTATTGCTAGATTTCATAGCTTGATGTTATTGAAGATCCTTAAATTATTCTATTCAAGCATTCCAATTGAATTTTTAAAATTCATTAATTATGTCAATGAATGTTATGCAAATTTTAGGAAGTGTGAAATAAATTTAATGTATTTTTAATTTTGTGGAAATGGAATGTATGCAAAGGATTAGGAACCATGGAATTTTATTAGGACAATAGAACATCTAAGTAAAAAAGGTGGAGTTTGCCAATTTTTAAATATGCAACTAACCTCCTATAAGGACAAAATGTTGATTCATTTGGGATTAACACCATGGAAGAGGTGTAAGAAAAATGACATTATGTCAAAAGTTGAGGAATTGTTGTGGTGATGATGTGCTTAAACTTATAATGAATGTAGAAAGAATATGAATAATGTGCTATTTTCAAATATTAGTGATGTTTAGGGCCTCCTCCTTCATGGAAAAAAAAAACTAATTTCAACATTTTAGGTGGATGGTATGGTTCACTACCAAGGTTTTAAACATAACATGGACTATCCAAATAAGTCCTTGGGCAATTTGCCTCAAATAAAATATCAATGCAAGAGGGATTGAATTCAAAGAAAAATTTGGAAAAGAAATGGGCCATTTTATTTTATGAAGTCAATACACAACTTGATTAATAAGTTGTCCAACACTCAGCAAAGCATTTAAAGGAGAATATAGTTGCTATATAGGCCATTGTTACACTAGAGAATATGCACCAATATGGCGAAAACATGTTAAGACAATCAATAAAATTTTATGACCAAAACAACTTAAATGAAGAATCCACAAACATGTAACTATAAAGTTGTTTGGGTAATTGGAGCAACATTTACAAACAAGCTCATGGTAAATGTTATGGTTTTTTTTGCAAAAATGGATGTCATCTTGGTGTTTTTAACACAATATGTGATTGTGAGATGCATATTACATCTCCAATGTTTTGATTGAATACATTGATGACAAGTAAATGATGTTGTCCAACTTTGCACAAACAATGGATTGGAGAGATAAAATGTTGATAGAATTTTTAAGTGCATCATTTATTCAACCTATGTTCTAAGGTTGTGGGTGCATTGTTTATTCTTCCATTTTGAAGATTAAGGAAAGAAAGGTTGGCAAGAAGATAATTGAAACAAGCAAAAACAATTACATATTCCATGCTTACACAATCTTCTTGCCAATTTCCATAAACATGAAACAATTTTATTTTGCGAAGTGTTCTTGAATCAAATTTTGCAAAATGTGTTTCATTGAGTTGGTGAAGCTACTTTATGTTGATTGTCTTCCTTGAAGGGTTTTCATTATGCATTCAATTGGCATACTGTTATTTGCTTGCTAATTCCTTTGACACCTTACACAATGAGGCACTATCTAAATTTATAGGTTGTTCAATTTATGGATATTTTTATGCATATATATATTACTAGCCTTCTAAAGTTGTTTTTGAAATGCCAATTCAATAAGTCATTATGCTCTTGATATTGCTTGGCAATTTGCTTTGCTTATGACATGGCCCTATCTTGCTCCTTCAAAACATAAAACCCTTCCATCCTAGATTGGCGAGCAATGTAATTCAACATTTTTTACAAGTTCAAGATATGTACTTGCAAATTTATTAGGAATTCATGAGTTCCACCTTGTTGCCATGTACCCTACACAATGGATGAAGAAAGAAAAGGTGTTATCACTTTTGGAGAGGCAATGGGTTGTTCCAGTTCCAATTGTTTAAGTGTGGGTTTTTCTCGCTCCACCTCAATTTAGTTAAGATTCCCAATTCCCTCCTACATAAAGGTAAAGGTCTCTTTCCAATAGGTTGTTGTGATTATAGTTACACACAATATGTTATGAGGTAACTATGATGGCAACAACAACCTAATGGAAAGCCATTTCTTGTTGCATGGATAGGCACTTTTTGTTGTTGGAGATATACAATTGGGCTAAAAATTTGTAGATAACACTGGAAAACATGGGGAACATTTCATATGTAAGAAACTTTGTAAGGAATTGCTGAGAACATATGATACCAAAAAAGAGGGTGATAAATGTCAACCTATGATCATTACAAGTTGACTCATGCTTCACACGACTTTGCATCTGGTCAATGCTTGGCATGTAGAGCTATGAAGTGGCTATGAGCACAACTAGATGGAATTGTGAGGTGACTATGAGCACAACTAGATGGAAAAATGTAATGGAAAGTTACTCTCAGGGAAGAATTTGTGACCATTACAATGTAATGGATAGAGACCCTAACTACTCTCTCATCCGTCGCTGCTTTGATTATCACGTCCCCCTAGTTGATGATGCAACCCTACCAAACTTTATTAATAAAGGCACCAATCCAAAGAGGAAGTACAAAAGAAGAGGACCTCAAGTTCAAAACACATTGTTCCAACTCAGATGTGGAACATTAAGGACTCAAAGTCCAGATTCTAACTCAACTACCAACTACTTGTAACAAGTCAGCAGACGGAATGGGAGGTGAGTCTGGATGGGCAGGGAAGTTCAAGAGGTGGCTAAACCCACTACCGTGACTCCACTTAAGATGGAAGATGGTTTTTTCCCATCTTTCATCTTTTGAAGATGATTTTGCATATTTTGAAGTGTAATAATGAAAATTTATTGAGGAAGCAAGTTTGGTTCTAAACCAGAATGCTTCATTGAAAGAGAGGGACTGGAGGTAGGCTGTACATGTGGGGTCCAAGAGTTTTGAGGGTAGTTGGGATCAAAATTCAAGGTGCAAATTTGTCATGTTGCAGAATTGGCACCTCCCAAAGAGTCTGATTTTGCCTCTGGGTGAGGCAGCAGGGGAGCCTAAGTAGGCATCCATCCCTTGCTCTTTTAATGGAGAAATGAAGGAATAATTCTCTTTTTGCTATTGAGAAAGTTATAAAGATGATCCCAAATTGGCCAATGAGAATGACACTAAAGTGGTTGAATTGTGTGCCATATTGTGTGGCCACATACTTTATGCATTCACTAACAGATCATTGTGCTAAATGGTGCCACATACTTTGCAGTTCAACAAATACTAGTGGACAAATGATTGGCCCAAGTATATTTAACCACCCATCCCAATAGTATTCTAGTTGAAGTGAGCTTAGCTTCAGAGTTCTTATTGAACCGTGTTATATTTAATTTCAATATAATTACCAGAAAAAACTCAATTGTGAGTCTGAAAAAATAAATTTCTTGAATTTAACTAATTTCCACAAAGACAAAAATCACTTTAACATTCAACAACTTTTGCTCCATTGGTCCGACAATTGAAAAAGGACGAACATGCACACTGCCTTATCCAAGGCTTTCTAGCAATACCAAATGTGGATGCTGAGCACAGAGGGCCCCATGGTTGTTTGAGAGGGTTTTGGCGTGATCAGATCCAAACAAACAAACCACCTATTTTATTTAATATATACCTAGATTGCTTGGACCTTGGGGAGATTCCAAAAGTCCTTAGGACAGACATATTAAGACCTCCTTTCATGAAGCAAATGCATTATGGTGGACATCAACCCCCCAAACACTTTCCCTTCTATCGGCCTTGCGTACCAAGGCACGGATATTGTGTTTAGATTCATTATAGAGTATAGTAGCTAAAGGCATTCTGGTCCCTAGGTAATAAGTCTATTTTTATATGAGGATTTTTGAAAGATGAAATTTTGACTTGTGTTGAAACTTGAGATTAGTTATAGAGTTAATAATATCTTGAAGGATTTAAGTTTCTTTCAGATGATTTTTTGAAGATCATATTTTTGCATGGTGAAATGTTTGAGTTCCCATAATTCTTCTTTTGCCTTTAAGATATTTAAATGACAAGGCCACAGAGTGACACACCCCTTGTTTCATTAGTGTTTCATCAATATCACTATTTGTCAAAATTTGGTCCATGTCTTTCATAGTTATTTTAGACAGGTTTATTGGCTTAATATAATACTTGTAATGTATTCAAAGGGTTTGCTTAAGTATGGCAAATATCACTCTCTCTATATATACGTGTTTCCTCATGCATGTCATGATTTTATAAATTTAAAAATCCTTGGTTTTTGATATATGGATGCTTTTATAGCAATTTCAATCCATTGGAAACTTTGATATTTTAATGTCATTTCCAATAATGATAAATTCCTTCAAAGAAGGTGAGAGGGTGAAATTTTGAAGAAAGTGATGCACAAATTACTTTTATCTTTAGGGAGTATTACCACCAATTTTGATATGCATTTGTTGTTGCCAAGTTATGGGTGAACAAAAGTATGTACATCACAAGTATTGAGAATTTTGACATTTCTTCTCAGTCAAGAATGACAAGCTCGACTTTAAACAGGAACCAGGCAAGAACAGAAGAGCTTTGATGAAATAGCTGTTTCTGAGCCCTAGAGGAAATCATTTCAATTGTTTTCAGCATCAAAAGAGCAATTTATATGTCTACTACTGTTGCTGCTGCTGCTTCATGAAGTTGGCATTCACAGAAATTCAACAAGTTGAAGGCTCTACAGCATCTGCTGGCTGCTGAACATGGAAGCTTCAAAATGGCGCATCGGTGAATATTCACCGTAGCCATTAGAGGATGGCAGGGATTGAGACTGACCTCCACCATTGGAGCCATTCTGAAGAGTCTGCACCTGTGCTGTAGGTGTCTGCATAAGATCAATAGTAGGGCGGGTATTCGCTGCTGTTCCTGATGAAAAGCCCCCAAACTGTTGGCCTGCTTGAAACAGAGTGAGCATGGAATGGGACCGATCATAACCATCTAGAGCTGAGATGAAGTTGTCACTGCTGTTGTTGCAGTGCTGATCCCCACTGTTATCAACATTTTTGTCCATAGAACGATTGCCAGAACTAGTATGAGCACAACTCAGGAGCTTCTCAACAGCAGCGTAGCGCTGTTGCTGTTGAGGAGTCGTTGTCCTTCCTGTTGGGAGAAGCTGCAATTGAGGAGAAAAAGATGTGCTGTGGTTGTTGCCCTCACTACTACCAGCCACAAATTGCTCCAGAGTTGTATTAACCTGAGGGAGGTCCTGGGCAGGCAGGTGCAAGGGTGGGCGAGAGACCCGCGATTGCGATGACAGAAGAGAGAGAGCACGGCCAGAGTCTCTGGCAGAGATACTGGAGAGGCCCTGGGAGCCTGCTGCCATACGGGTTTGCTCAAGACCTCCCAGAACCCCTCCAGAAGAGGAAGATAGTGATAAGCCCTGACCAAGTGAGCTCAACGCTCCCTCCATGAACTGGCATGAACCTATAGCCATTTCTGTAGTACAAGGACTAGAAGCTGCCATTTGTCCTTTAGGACTCTGCAAAAGCATGAGCAGGCGGTCTGCTGTTGGACACAAGAGTGTTGACAAGATCGATTGTCTGTCTACACCTGAAGCCTGCATAAATAGGAAGAAATATAGAGTTACTATATTTCAATTACTGCTGAGTCTATGAACAACTGATTGTGATCTGTAAAATGATTCTCTTCAGCATCTGAGGATGCCTTAAGGTGGAACCAACTGTAAGAAAGTACAATCTGATGTAGTGATAACTCAAGAAGATCTTCAAACTCCAAATGAAGGCTTTGTGAACTGATACTCTTGCAGTGTGTTTCTTCTTGTCAGATAGGCATTCAAGTGATGAGACACAAAGACAGCTCACCTGCAATTGACATGCAAGTCTGTTATCATCCTGTTGCCCTACTCTGGGCCAAGGACTGAGCTTCAAGCTACTTGCAAATGAGCTTGCATACTCATCATCACCAAGTGATGCTGATGGAGAAGCTGGCCTCCTTGGGTGTTGCAGAAAAATGGATCGCTTATTATCTGCACACCCCAACTACCATAACCAGCTCAGAGAACTCAGGGTAATGGCCACTATACAGATTTCTAGATTTCTAGCACAATCCTGGCATCAACCTCCTGTGAATGCTGCAGATGATCATCTCATAGTTAAGCATCAGGTCCAAGTAAACAAGACATTGGCAAAATGAGCTGCTACAGAGCTCAAAGAGATTGCACAAGAAAAATACAGAACTAGAAGAAGATGACTTGCCCTTCGCAGTGAAGCCAGAAGGATGTGTGTTACTGTCACTGTGCAAAGGAGATGAGGCCTTGATGCTTAGTGCAGTGTGACTCTGCGGATGTGGTTTGCGTCGACGTTCATTGTGACCAGCTAGACGCCTTCGACAGCTGCGCTTGCCCTCATCAAATTCAGTCAACACATGGAACCTGCACAATCCAGAACACAAGGTGTCAGTAAGAGTGAAGCAGGATCAGTCAGAGTAGTGCAACAAAAGTACAATTTAGACTGAACACTGATATCAGAAATATTGACTGGTCTGAACAGTTTAACCTTGAGCTGGAATAGCAAAAAGGGATGAGAATCTGTCTATGGAGCAAGTGAGATGGAAAAGACATCTTGCTTGATGCTCAATATCCTTAAACAACAGATCCATTTGTGCAGTCTGTAGTTTCCCTTCGGTATGCCCTAAACATACAAATGGGGCAAGTGGTAGTTAAAAGCCCCACACAAGCAGACATGTGAACAGAGACCCAAGATCACACAAAAACCACACTAAAAGTGAGGAGAAATCCAAAAGAGGAATAGACCTATATAAAAAAGGTCATTAAAGTAGAAAAGAAGGAAAACACACACACGCACACAAGAGAAACGAAACCCAACAGGACTAAAGCCATGGACAGGTGGCAAGGGCATTTTGAACTGCACATACAGATAATAACATGACCAAAACGAGATGTCGCATAGCAATCAGAGCACATGCAGATAGATACTTACCTGGAACATTGCTGGCAAAAACGCTGCTCTTGTCCACCAGCTATGCACCTTGAAGCTTTGGAGTGCATTTCACACACTTTGTGACGACGGTGGTAGTCCTTGGCTGGGGTAAGGTCGGTCTTGCAGCCTTCAACCTGGCAGCGTGGGGTCTGCATCCCTGGTGACATAGCTCGCTGCCTCTTACCTGGGGGTGAGAACACGGGAGCGGCTGTAGTCGCTACTTTCTGCCCTACGATTACGGCCGCAGCAGCCGCAGCAGAATCCTCGAAGTAAGTTTGCCTTCCAAGTTTCAGTCCAATGAAAGCGTCCCCACCTTTAGCAGAAGGTGTAGAACTTCCACTACCGCTTAAGAGCATGGTCTCTTTCCCTCCTCTATTCTCTGAAACACCACCGTTATCCAGATCCCCGGCTTGCACACCTCCGAGTCCAAGAAAGAGCCTCCGTTGCTGCTCACTAGCATTATTCTCTGAGGTTCTGCTGGCAATCGGCTCATCGGGCTCGCTTTTAACCAACGAAGAGAGTTCGTTGTGCGAGGTATTATTACCTCTGGTTGCAGCCAGGCCTGGGATACCTGACGACACTGAAGAGACTCCTGATGGGGGGGTACTGCTACCGGAGGGAAGACCGATAGAGAAATCGCTATTCTTCATCGCTGCTGGCGAAGAAGTCGCGGAAACCATAGTAGTATTACCGCATACAACGTGACCCCACTCAGAAGAAGAAACTTGTATCCGGGTATTATGACTCCCTCCTCCTCCGCCATCCCCTTGGCGACCACCACCATTGGGGGGGTACACCATTGCGATGTTCTCCCACTCCCAAGGGTTGGGCTTGAGATCCCACTCCATGCGACCAGTGCTGTAGTCCCCTCCTCCACGTCCACTGCCCTCCATGCTTCCAGAGTCGGTGGCAGCCTGATGATGCTCGTCCCATGCTGTGGTTGACCAGCAATTCTCAGGAGCCTGGGTTTCAACATTGATGCTTGCGTGCTCAAGCGTCCCGTCCACAGCCATAGCCATTGTCCAATTCGCGAAACTGGTGTGTCTACTACTACTTCTTTCCAACGTGTCGTTCTTTTCACAAGTCTGCGTGGGATCGACGCCGTCTCCTAAAGGCAGTTTTTCCGAAAGGGTAATAATGATGCAACAAAAGTCATGAAAACGACACGAACGAAAACGCGGACAACAACAAGCTGAAGCCCCGAGAAAAAACCGATCCGAGGTCCTACTCTAAGATACAAAAAAGACAAGGAGCAGGCACGCTGTGAAAAAGATCGCGGACGGCAGGCTAATCAAAAGCAATAGCAAGTACTTCTTTCACGGCGACCAGAAGTTCTTCTTCTGCGCTGCTCTTTCTAGCAGGAAACTTAACACAATGACTCAGGTTCGTCTCGTTGTTCTAAATCAGAACTCCCTTGAAATGTGAGACCAGCCCAGTTCCAAGGACAAAATATGCCAGAAGGATGGCTTTTTCCCCCTTCTGATTCCTCTCCTGCCCACCGTGGTGGTGTTGTAAAAAGCTTTGTACCTTCCTACCTTGCAGCAGCCGCCGCAGCAGGCTTCATTCGTGCTTCGGAGACTCGTAAAGGATGATGAAGCAGCTTTTGCCTCCTGCTTCCATTGTCATCGAAGAGAAGCATCCATCAAACTGGAAAGCATGTAGGAGGTCGTCGGACGGCCAACCAGAACGCAAGCACACGGGCAAGCAGACACACACCGATGCTTGCAACAAGCCGCAGCAGCAGCAGATCAACGTGACAAACGCACACAACCCGCTGCATGCATGTTGACGCCTCGTATACTAGATGATGCGCGGCCTGCAAGCAAGCTCAAGTTTCATCATCAATAGAGTAAAAAAACCAGAAAACCAAAGGAAGAAGAAGATAGAAGATATGCAATTAAACATCGGATCACGTAAACAAGCGAGAGAGTAGGAGCTATAAATAGATAAGCGTCACGAAAGAAAGAGAGAGCAGCAGCAAAGGAAACATCCAGTGTCAAGTCAGAAAAACCACCACGGCACAAGGTTGCATCAACAGTAACAGACGCTTCCAGCAACGGTAGCAGTCGACCAGCGGCTCTCAAGAAACAGCAAGACAGGAGAGAGAGAGAGAGAGAGAGAGATATGGAGCAAAGCGCAGATTTACAAACGATGAAAAGCTTCAGCCGAAGAAGAAGACATTCAAAATATCCACAGAAAAGAACATTGTTCCTGATGAAGAGCAAGCCACGAGAGCGCGATCTGAAAACCGGCGGAAATGTATATGAAGAAAACCAAACCAAACTAAAACCAAAGCAAAAAGAAAAAAGCAAAAAGACTAAAAACTTAGCACTTGTAGTGTCGAACAGATTTTTGCGACGTGAAGGAAGGAAGAATAAAAAGAGTGTATGTGTGTGTGTGTCTCTCTCTGTCTCTCGCAACCAACACAACAACAAAGAACCAAACAAAACAAAAACACGAAAACCCGACCAAAACTCTAAAGAAGATCTTCGTAAGAAAGCTCGAGAGCAGGCCAATACCCTGGATAGCTTCAGAACCGATTCCAAAACCACTCAGAATGCATCAAATCTGTGAGAAAAACAGATCTTCGAAGACCGCAACACTACTGTGTGTGTGTGTGTGTCTCTCTCTCTACTGCTTCTTCCCCCTCCTCCCCCCCCTTACACCGCCGCTCTGGGCGCGGCCCACTTGCCACTCACCCCTGGTTACTTTCTGACTTCCCCAGA
>Ga0116231_10006574_pt1 | contig 22060 bp, 12 predicted proteins | sample S1TSphgellanicum_2_FD_89695 | JGI IMG/M metagenome (GOLD analysis project Ga0116231, IMG submission 89695) | Host-associated microbial communities from peat moss isolated from Minnesota, USA - S1T2_Fd - Sphagnum magellanicum MG | ecosystem: Host-associated > Plants > Peat moss > Unclassified...
ATTATCATCATCATCTTCTTTTTGTTTCAACTGAAAAAAAGGGGGAAAAATAAAATAAAAATAATAACCATCTCATTATCATCATCATCATCATCAGTAGCCTAGCAAAGCTTTGCTTCAATATGATGCCCATGACAAACTACCCACATCATAAGCAAAGGTTTTTTCTGGTTTCAACTTGAGCACACAAGGAATGGGCATTGGGGGGGGGAGGGTACCTAATGAAAGGATCCTCTCTCATCCAAAGGATCCACTTAGCCCCCACCCCCCATTTTCAGGTACAAAGCTCCTGTACTACAAATCACTTGGGTCAGTACAATTAACTATCATTACCTGGCCCCTTTGGAACTGTGTGTCAAGGTACTAAACCACCATGGTTGGTCTATATACTATATACATATATAAAATCATAAGTACAACAACACCCCTCCCCTCCCCTCCCTCCCTCCCTTTGAAAAAAACAACACTTCCCAAAGAAAGATGGCCCCCAAAACTACCCACCTCCATGCTTCACATTTTCCCTTCTCAAGTTTCCCACAAATGAGCCCACAAATTAGGTAGTTGTTGGGTGGATCACCAATCCTTTCCAAAACTTCCAAGTGTTGTAACTTAGAAGTGTTGCAAACATGTGGGTGATCCCAAAATGTTTTTTACTAAATTTAAGAGATTATAATATGAATTAAGGGAAAAAAGAAAAGAAAAAAAAGGTGGTTCCTTAGGGAAAGAAAAAATTATTACAAATAAACATTTTGGGTGATACAATTTTTTTTTTTTTTAAAATACATAATAGATTATTTTTGTTAATAATGTGAGTAATGGAAAAAAAGAAGAAAGGGAGGCTTAAGCAAAAGATAATTTCTTACAATTAAAGATTTTGGGTGATCTAAAAACACTTTTACAAGACAAAAGACATTACTAGTGTTAATAAAATGAATGAGGGAAAGTCAAATAATGGTGCTTAAGAGACCAAAAAAATATTACAAATAGTTAAACATTTTAGGTAATCCCAAAATGCTTTTATGGAATTTAAGAGATTATTAATTTCCATAATATGAGCAAGGAAAATTTTAAATGGTGTTCAAAGGAAAGAAAAATTATTACAAATAAAGATTTTGAGTGATCCTAAAACACTTTTACAAGACAAAAGAGATCATTACTCTTCTTAATAAAATGAATGAGGGAAAGCCAAATAAGGGTGCTTAATTAAGGGACAGAAAATTTATTACAAAAATAGGTAACCATTTTAAGTAAACTCAAAAGTACTTTTATGAAATTTAAAAGATTATTAATTTCAATAATACGAGCAAGGAAAATCTAGAAAATGGTGTTCAAAGGAAAGAAATTTTATTACAAAAAAAGAAAACATTTTAGGTAATCCCAAAATACTTTTATGGAATTTTAAGAGATTATTAATTATAATAATATGAGGAAGAAAGGGAGAGAAAAAAAAGTGTTTAATGAAATAAAAAATTAGTTACCTTAAAAAATCGAATAGGTACCTACCTACCTAATTTATTTATTTATTCTTAATAATCTGAGTAGTAGGGTGGGAGGGGGGGTGGCAAAAAAAATGGGTGTTTTTGATTGAGTAGAGCGAAACTCGGGGAGCGTGGCAGAATGATGACACGACACGTGTACGAAGCCGTACTACGGCGCTAAGCTCTGGTGACCATGAAATGATTAGCTGCTGCAAGGGGCGGGGCTGTTATCGTGGCGCATCAACGGTCACGATGGGCCACGGTTGGCCTCGTTCAATACCTGCCGTCCGATTCTACCTGTCTTTGCCTCCTTGTATCTTCCTGCTCCGGCTCTCTCTCCCCCTCCCAGGCCCACTTGCCCACCAGCCCGGTTGCAGCCCACGGGTACGCCCGCCCCGTCTCCTCTCCTCTTCGTTCCAGTTTAGATCAGTCGACTGTGAAACCAGCGCAGCTACATTTGCGCGCGCGCTCGCTCCGTCGCTCGCTCTCTCGGGACGAGATTCTGAGAACCTTTGGCCGATCGGGGATCCAGAGAAGAGGACGGAGAGGAGAACACTCAGAGATAGACAGACAGACAGACAGAGAGTCACAGTCCGTTGGGAGACCAGGGAGAGACCAATTATGGTGTACTTTGTAGTTGGGGTTTAGTGTTTTGACGTTGCATTTCTTGGCAGATTACTTGGCACTGTTGTTGGGTCTGCGTGTTTGGTGGGTGTTGTGTCGCAGGCGGGGAATTGAGACTGTGATTGGGTTGAGGTTGTTTTTGTTGTTAGCTGAGAGAGCCTGGGGAATTTTAGTTTAGAGGAGGTCCGGAACTCGGGAGGAATGTACGTGGCACGAGATCATCGAACAATTCGGAAACGGAAGAGAGGGGAAAGGGTGTTCGCGTTTCAGATCTTCGGGGACCCGGGATTCCCCGCTGACTATGACGGGCCGTTTCGTGACAATGTGCGTGTGTTTCTGGAGAAATGCGCGGAGGCGGAAGTGTGTATGAGTGTGGATGGGATGCCGGCTTGGTCAATTGCGCTGGAAGACGACTCCTCCTCCGTCCAAGCCGGTGGCTCCTCCGCCCAAGCGACTCGCATCAACTTGTTGGTGTTCCAAGAGAGTATCACCGACACACTGCATCCACATTGTGACCAATGCCGATGTATCGGTAATATTTTTTTTGTTTCCTGATTGTTCATAGTCTTCGTCCCCACAACAATTCCAGTCAACAATGCCTAGGTCGACGGTGAAAAGGATCCCGCTCTCTACAAACAGCCTCATGCTCACCTCATCTCCAATTTCCATGGATCATGCTGATTTCAGCAGAACTTCAGAATGTTTGTTTTGAAGAATCCATCGAACCCATTGATGGATCATGTTTATATTGAAGCTGTAAGGTTTTGGTATGATCCCTAGTAATGCTCTTGGACCCATCTGGAGAATCTGCACCATGATGATTCCTCGCAGTCAGTTTTTTTTTTCATGGGTACCCATTTGGGCAAACTCCACCATGATGATTCTTCGCAGTCAGTTGTTGTTTTTCATGGGTACGCATTTGAAAAATCTGCAACATGATGATTCCTGGCAGTCAGTTTTTGTTTTTCATTGGGACCCATTTGAGCAATCTGCACCATGATGATTCCTCAGTCAGTTTTTGTTTTTCCTTTGGACCCATTTGGACAGTTTGCAGCACCATCATGATGATTCCTCGTGGTCAGTTTTTGTTTTCAGTAGGACCCATTTGAGCCTTCGGACTGTTGCAGGTCCCAGGTGGTTTGGTTCTCGACTTTGGATTGAATGAGAAAGCGTGGTGGTGACTTCATGGTTGTGTTGATTGCTTGCAGGATGGAGTCATCATCCGGTCTCCAACATGCGGTACCATTTCATAATTCCGGCGCCGGAACAAACGTCAGATCGGTCTCTGAGATTGGCGGGTATGAATCTTGGCCACGGCGGTGCCAAGGCACAGCTACAGTGTCCCAGTTGCAACGAACCCATCGTGACTAGGTTCCTGAGATGTCCTTCATGCGGGGAGGAACCCGGGCTGATGGGGAGGTTTCTAGACTTACAGAGCCACCTTCTGCATGGAGTGATCCACTGCAATGGCTTTGGACATTTGTTGCGTATCAACGGAAGAGAGAAGGGCTCTAATTTCGCTTCTGGGAGAGAGATCATGGATCTCTGGGACAGGATTTGTGCAATGCTTAGGGCCAGGTAAGAAGCCTAGCTGCAACCCATCACGAGAAAGCTTACTCGTACCCATGTGCACACCTTCTCTGCATGTCTGGCTTTGAATTGGGTCTCAGGATCCATCATGTACAACATCCTCACAACATGCTGCCGCTTCCTGAGGACTTAGTCTCGGGAAGGAACTGAATCCGCAAGTTCAATCCGGCCATAAGGACTCTAGAGATTCCAGCCTTTGACAATGTCTTTCTTGAGTAGAATTGGGTGCACTCAAGAATGCGAGGAGCTTCTTCTTACATGCAGTTGCGTGCGTGCGTGCGTGTGTTTTGTAGGAAGGTGAGCGTCGAGGATGTATCAAAGAAATGTTCTCTGGAGCTCCGGCTTCTCCACGCCGTGGCATATGGTGAGTCCTGGTATGGGAGATGGGGGTACAAGTTCGGGCACGGTAGCTTCGGCATTACGCAGCAGATGTACGTGAAAGCCATCGAGGCAATCCGGGAAATGCCGTTGACAGTCATGGCACAGCACTTTGAAGGTGTCGACCAGGAGGTTCCAGCCATCATCGCCACGTACCAACGCATCAGCGGACAGAATCTCCAAACTGTGGGAGACTTCATCCGCTTCATGATGGAGCTCAAAGTAAGGTTACCAGTCTACAGCAACAACACCAAGTCTAGCATCTCCTGCAAGGATTACGACAAGAAAGCTTCTGCTGCCAGTGCGGCAGCGGCGGCATCAAACACTACTTCTAGTGCTGCAGCAGCTGCACCCACGACGACTACAACGACGACCCAAGCTTCTGAAATGCCGTGCAGATGGTCAGCAAAACGACTAGATCTCGCAACCCAAGTCATAGTCGAAGCTCTGAAGAGTTGCGAGAGGAAGTGGATGCCAAGGCAGGATGTGCGAGATGCAGCTCGCGTCTATATTGGGGATACAGGACTACTGGACTTCGTTCTCAAGTCGCTGGGGAACCGTGTGGTGGGCAATCACGTTGTGCGCAGAGCGGTGAATCCCATCACCAAGGTACTGGAATACAGTCTCGAAGACACCGTCTCTTATTCCTCGTCCCATTCTTCGGCGGCGGCGGCGGCTACACTCATCAGACCGGACGGGAGATCATCACCAGGGCAGCAGCAGCCTCAGCTGGAGCTGCTGCCAGGAGCTACCGTTTGCGAACTGGGTCGCACTGAAGTGTTGAAGGACATAGTCTACATCTACAAGCATGTGCTGGAGAATTACAAGCCTGCGAGACGAGGGATGAAGAACTTGCTGACTGCCATTCCCACTGCGGCGAAGATCATTCTCGACACGAAGCAGTTCATCAAAGACTACCGTGGTGAGATCACTCGCAAGTCGGCCAACAACGACTGGAACATGGACGACGATGAGATGCTGAGAGTGATGTGCACTGTGGTGCTGAAAGACGAAGACCCAACACGCAATCGACCCAGTCCGCCACCGGAGCTGGTAGTCCTGCCACCTCATGCAACCGTGCGGGACTTGAAGATGGAGGCGCAGAGAGCTTTCCGGGAGACGTACTACATCATGCACAGTTTCTGCGTGGAATCCATTCCGGAGATGGACTCAGGAGCAGGAGGAGGCTCAGGAGACGACGAGGATGATGATCAGCTGCTGTTTGGTGCCATCGAGTCCGGATCCCATGTCTTTGTCGACGGTAGTGGGATCGATGCTTGTCATGCTTGGCGCTACGAGGGTGGCATCGATAGCTGGATCGTGGACTGCCCTTGCGGTACCAAAGACGACGACGGCGAACGTATGATCGCTTGTGACCTCTGTGAAGTGTGGCAACATACCCGCTGCGGCGGAATTTCTGACATGGATGCCATTCCCCAGCGCTTCCTCTGCCATCGCTGCGGCGTCAACCTCTTCCATGCCATGCTCTAGTAGTACTACGGCCAAGCTGAGTGCAGCTCATTTAAGACAGTCTTTACTCTCTCGCTCCAGCTGACAAAAACCCATGATCTGCAGATCTGGCTTTCTTCTCGCTCCATGATCTGCAGAGCTGTCTTTACTCTCGCTCCTGCTTACAACCCATCTGCAGATCTGTCTCTCTTCTCGCTCCAGCTTACAACCCATGATCTGCAGATCACATATCTTCATGGAAAATAATCTCTGCAGGGTTGAAAGTGGCAGCTGACCAATTTCAAAAGACTAGCTCTGGAGCTTCTTAGCATGTATGCATGGCATACTAGACTTGCTGACTAGTCCTTCCACTTAGCATGCCTGCACTATGTCCTCTAGTCCTCTTTCTTTGCATCTATGTAGTTTCTCCTCATCTGTTTTGAACTTTGTTTTCTCGCTTGATTTCCAACTTGGGATTTTTCTTTTTTGTTCATTATAGTTGGAGTGGTAATCCAGCAGCTGGTATACACTAGAGAGCAGCTGGTAGATACTAGCTGTAAGCTCTAGCTCTATCGATAATTGGTTCTCCATGCCCATTCTCTGCCTGTCAGCTAAACCAGTAGCTAGCTGCTTGTACTTGTAATGCAATTCCACACAACTCTAATTCCAGTGAATAGGTCATCATCTTCTTATGAAGTTCCAGTTGGGGCATATTCTTCACTACTGCTTGCTGCAAATTCCAACATCAGTTTGAAATTTCCCTTGTTTTTGTCCTGTACTTGAGTACCAGATTCAGCTAAGAATTCTTTATGAAGTCGGTAAGGGATGCCCTGCACATTGGGGGTTCAATTTAAGGGACCCACATTGGGTGGCTGGCCTCTAATAGGTTCTTGTTGCTGTTCATTTCAGCTACTGCCCTCTTTTGACAGGGATTCAAACCTGGGAAGAAGCCCCTCATGTGAGTACCTTGTACCAAAGACATTCATTATGTCTCCTGAAAATAGGAGGTCCCTGACACCTGCAAGGGGCCTCTTAGTAGGTGTAAGGTGCTTCTTGCTTCTTTGCCTAGTGAGTTATGTTTAGGCCTTATGATAATGTAAATGTTAGTCTTCTGTCCCTCACTGAAGGGCCTCCAACTACCCATCATAAATATTATGATGGGTAAAACAAAGGCCCCTAGGTCATGGAACTAACTTGGGGCCAGACTTGGCTTGCTGCCTGGTCCTACTTGAAAAACTTCTTCATCTCGAATGCTGCAAGGCCTATCAATCCAATCTCTCAAAGTGGCATCCTTTAATTCTCAGCCCACATTTTGATTCTACTGACACACAAATTGTAACCTTTTTATTCTGAACTAATTTGCAGACTTGTTGGGTGTACACATTTGAAAGTTTTCTTCTGTCTCTGCCTCTTTTTGACATAAGTAAACCAACAAACAAGGACAGAAGGCTAAGGTCATGATCCAAATTGAGACTTTGCTGAAATAAATGCAAAGTCCATCAGTAATTCTAACCCTATAAAATATAGAGAACTGTTCCAAGGAATGAATTGGTTCCTTCCAGTGTTGGCCGTTTATTTCTTTTTGACCCGGTTATCAACCCGGGTCCGGATCCAGGTACCAAATAACCTACCCACTGGGTCTGAGATTTAGGAATACCCAGGTAGGAACCTACCCGGCTCAGTATGAACTTTTCAATACCCATTAGTACCCTGTTGATAGGGTACTATGAAAAAAAGTAACACCCGACCTATACCCTTATGGGTTTAGGTGAAAAACACCCAGGTCAGTTATTCATGCAATCTTCATCCATGTATATTTTTTCATCCAACAAGTTCTGTCCATTTAGGTTTTGTCTTTTTGGCCTACACCCTAAACCTAAAGCGGCAAAACTGTCATTCACAAGCTTGTTTGTTCAACAACTTTGCCTTTCAGCAATGGTGATATGTAGCATTCACATCTTGTAGCACAATGATTTATGAGTGAATGGCCACCATCTTCAATGATGTTATTTTTCTTCAATGTTGTGAGTTCTGAGCATTGGGATTCACTCTCAATGCCATAAGTACGAATCTAGAGTGCAAGATTGAGGAGCACGCAAGGGTGGGATTTGTGTTGGAACTTGGAACGGATTCAACCGTCCTCAACAATCAGTTCATCAAGCTTTCCAAGAAATTTATCTTTCTTATATTGTAAATGTATGTGCACTCTTTCTCATTTCTACCTTTGCATTTCATGGTTGCTTATTGCTTCAAATAGTCTTTCACAACCTTAATGCACTTGAGATCTAAGGTTTTTTGTTCCATGTTCCCTAATAGGTCCTTTTTCCTATGTTTCAAAGCCTGTGTCTGTCACAAAATTGCTTTCATAACACCTTGAGTTCTAGATTTTTATTAAGTTGCATTTTGCATACGGAACTTGAAGCAATCTGTCCAAGTTGGGTTTAGGGTTTTAAGAGCTCCTTATGTTTCTTAAACCTTGTTGTTAGTTTATGTTGAAGCTATTATGTTTCAAAGCTTTTGTCTACCATTGAATTCCTTTCACAACCTTGAGTTTTAGGTTTTTTTTAAGTTGTATTTTGCATATAAATCTTAAAACAATTTGTCCATGTTGGATTTAGGTGTTTCTTAAACCCTGTTGTTGGTTTTTGTTGAAGCTTTGTATTTCAAAACTTCAGTTTGCCATTGAGTTACTTTCACAACCCTTAGTTCCAGGGTTCTATAAATTGCATTTTGCATATGAATCTTGAAGCAATTTGTCCATGCTAGGTTTAAAGTTTCAAGAGCTCCTTGTGTTTCTTAAAGCTTGTTGTTGGTTTCTATTGTGAAAGCACTTATGTTTCAAAACCTCTATTTACCACTAAATTTCTTTCATAACCCTCAATTTTGGGGTTCCCTAAGTTGCATTTTGCATATTGATCTTAAAATAGTCTATCCAAGTTGGGTTTAAAGTTCTAGAAGCTCATTACGTTTTTAAAACCTTATTGTTGGTCTTTTTTGAAAAGTTTTTGTATTTCACAACATTAATGGGTTAAAACATGAACAAAAGAACTAGTTGCACCAAGGGTAAAGTCCTTTCTAAGGAATACATTTTCCATATGGCAGTTTTCTATTAGTTTATACTACATTTTTCACATAGTTTTTAAAATTAAATATCAAATTTGAAGCCAACTATGACATATAACATGATAAAAACTCAATTTGTTTTGTATCAAGCCTTACATTATAGTTAAATCTATAATTTTACTTTGAACCATGATTACAAATTCAAAATTATAAAGTGTTAAAAAACATCTGAGTACTAAAATTTAAAAACGTACATGTATTTTTATTTTTTGAATGTTTTGAACACATGGATCCCTTCTTGTGGAATATATTAAAGCACCAAAAAAATTGAAATGATTTGGTGAATTTTTGATAAGGGAAAAAGACTTTTGATACAAAAAAACATACTTTTTTTCAATGTTTTAAACATATAAAAGGACTCTTGAAACATGGAATTTTCATGAAAATTTTGTAGTTGCAACTTTGAAATTATAAAAACTTATTTAAAAAATTAAAAAAATTCTTTTATATATAATGTTCCCATCATGATTTTTCAAATTTTCAAAAAACAGTTTTTAAAAACTCTTCACACATTACTTTGCTCTTTTTTTCTTGCTTTCACTTTAATTTGTGAACTCATTGAGTTGCATTCTATACATAATAATTTTTAATTTGTCCATAATCCAAACTCAAATAAAAAATGGTAGACATTAAAGTTTCGAATGAAAATGTGGATCTAATGGTAACTAGTTTTGATGATGATGATGCTAGTGAAATGGCATTGGGTTCAAATGAAGTTTCAGGGCTAGTGGCTAGTTTAATCTTTACACCTAATGCACCAACGCCTTTTGAAAGTATTGCAACCCCAAGCACCTCAAATCCAAAAGTAGAAGCTGCAAAGGAATTATTGAAAGTTCAATTGAACGTGAATTAGAAGGCTTGGATCCCTCACAATAGGACCTCTCTCCCCTAGCATTTTTTCACAGTCAATGATGGTAATAAACCTAATCCTACTTTCTTTCAAACCATGAGTTGCACTATATGCCATTCTATTTCCCAAGCATATAGGTATGGTAGCACTACAAAGAAGAGGAAAGGGTTAATCACCTATAGCCAACAACATGGGACTACATCAATGAAGAAATATGTGACATTTGAGCATGGAGATGCATAGGCAAGGTGGAAGAATGTGAATTTGAATCTTGTTACAAAAGATGGTCAATGTTGAAAAAAATCCAAGCATAGATTTGTTGTTGGTTATGGGGCCAAATCATTTTGGCAATAATATTCCTTATAAGGAGGATTTGGGGCAAAAGAAATTCATGGAGAAGAACTTGCTCCTATTTGTTGCCAAAGGCTATATGCCTATTTTTGTTGTTAAGAATTAATGGCTAAGGCACATGGTCTTGCATCAAAATCCCCGAATTGTGTTTCCACATCGGAAGCAAATGGTTCAACATGCCATTCTTGAATTGGTTGCCAAAACCATGGAAAATTTTGTGATGCCAACTTTAGAATCTTATATCATAGCAAAAAAAAAAATTGATTTGTGGATGTCCAAATCTAGACATGACACATTTGTTCTTGTAATTAATTCATAAACTCACATTGGGTGCCTTGGGGTAGATGCACAAATGAATGGTTCATTTTTGTAAATTTTTTAGTTTCGGTAGTACCCATCTTGTTTGATTGTCTCCTAGCAAAACATATACTGTCAAATTTTCCAATTGGGACTTGGTTTTAGATTATCAACTTGATCATGCAAACATATGTATAATCATTTCTTGAAAAAAATTCATCCACTTTTACCTATGGACTTTTGAAACTAAAAAGTGGGGTTTGGTCTGTTGACTAGAGGTTTATAAAATTATGATGTTGACATAGAATTCTAATCCAAATGATTTGGAATAACTAAATATGTCAAATTTTGTTATTTAAAGAACTCATATTTGAAAACCTTATATTGAAAACTTTAACCATTTCATAGTATTGGACTTTTATGTTCTTACAATTAGCCCTTATGTTCATAAGTCTTTAATTGTTATATATTTTCTTTGACTTGAATTGTATTTTCACCAAAGCCAAGTTTTTTGAAGTATCTAAGTGGGCTTCCATTAATATTGACTTAATTGTTTTTTATACATGGACTTTATTATAATTTAACCAATGTTACTAGATTAAAAATTAAATTTAACACTGTAACATGGACTTTGTGGACTATTTTTTTGTCCAAAAATGAGCCACTCATTAGTGCATATACCCCTTGCCATGTGACAATGGGCCTGTTTGAAGCTACTGACACATTTGGAGTTGCAATGGTTACACAAGTGAAGGAGTTATTATCATTTTACAACAAATTGATTACATAAATGAAGGATGAAAGGGGCAATATGTCCACCCTTGCAAGAGCTTTAAGTTTTGTGGTTAGTTGTGCTCCTTTGAAACTTGTAGCTCCTTGGCAAGGTTCTTGTTTTGGCCATGCTTTCAGTAAAGCATGCCAATATGCTTGCAATGGTGCAACAATATGTTTTTGCTTCTGGGAGGTTAGCTTGAAATCCACATAATGAGCCTTGCAAAAAAAAAATCCATGGATTAAGAAGTTTGGTAAAGGTCAAAGTGAATGGAAGAGGGCATACCTTGATGCAAGCCTTCGCCATCAAAAATTGAAAACCCTATTGAAAACCAGGTTCACTAACAAGGTTATTTTGTTCCAAGAAACCTTGGAATATAAGGATGCCATAAATCTGTGTTATGGCAGGCAAGAAATTTTGGAGTTATAGGGATGTGTAACAGATGTTTAAACGTGGGCAGTTTGTAAAGCATTCACTAAAACTATGCTTCCCATTATGAAGCAGTGTATTTTAAACTAATTCCCACGACTATTAATTAATCTTTGACACCTTACACATTGCATTTTCAATTAGTGTGAATATGCAAATGGAGATTTAGCAATCTAAAAACCACCTCCAACAATTTTATTAGGGGGGATTTTGAGTTTGAGTTACAAGCATTGCATTTACATATGATGGCAAAAATTATGGCAATTTTAGCTCCCTTTTTGTCATTTGCAACTACTTACACTCCTAACAACACACATAACATGCTTACATTGATGTTGAACCCATGTTTCAAATGCCTAGGTATGGTCAAAGTTTTTGTGGGATGGGCAAAAGTTATGGAAATGGTGGTAGAATATGATACTAAGTGTTTGATGTCACTATTAGTGGTAGCCTGTCACCTCCAAAATCTAGGTTTTGTTGACCTTAATGATGCACTAGTGGTTGTTGATGAAGATTCCATTTTTGGCCCAATGACCTCAAATGAAACGATTTTGCAAGGGTTATTAAAAAGTGAACTATTTTTATTTCACCACTTGCATGTGAAGCCTGAACACTACTTACTACCTTTAAATTGGTGGAAGTCCCATGAATTGTAGTTTCCCAACATATTTTTTTGTTACAAGGCAAATTCTTGGGATTCATGGGTTTAAGATTGAAACCGAAAGAATATTCAATACTGCTGGAATTTTGACAAGTCTATATTGTTGTAGACTGGGAGTGGAGAATCTAGATAAGCTTGTTATTATCATGAAGAAATGGTCTTTTGATGTAAGGGCAAATTACATGTGCGAAGGGAAGTCCCTGCATAATTTTTTAGCGGATGAGGCCAATATCATTGATGATAATGATGTCATTCTAGATGGTATTACAAAGGTGATGCGCTAGATTGAGGATTAAGATTGTTCATAAACATTTTGTTCTAGTTTATGAAAGGAGGCAACTTAGCCATGAGTAGGATTCCAATAGTGTTAGTTGTAGTTACTATTTTGCCTTCTTCAATTGTAAGGATCTAATTTATTGGACCAAACCTTTTTTTTATTTAATCTACCTTGCATTGTGTTTTGAAACTTGACATATTGGTTTTATGCTCAAACTGCTAGAACATTTTGGTTTTGAAATTCTTGGAGCATCTTGATTCTGAATTTTTTATTATAGAATTGTCTTAGATGAATCTTGGGGTTTATTAAATCCAATCTCATAATCTAAACTTTTTGTTGAATGCAGGTGATTCATCAAATTCATGCATTGTTGTTTATAGAGCTATAGAAGTTGAGAGTAACTAATCTGCGTGCTAATTTTTCTCATATCATTTACTTTTTTAATTTCTAGTTCTTTACTACCCACTTGGGCTATTGTGAATCTTGGCATTATTGAATATGTTGCAAATTTGTGTTTTTTGTGCAAGGAGCACTTTGAATGGAAAAACTTGGAACTTAGGAGTTATTGGACTAATTATGCAAAATGTTGATCTTCAATAAAGGCATGTACATGTAATAGATTGGGGTCACAATCATGAAGGCCTTAAACTAATTAATTTTCATATTTAGCATAAATCTAAGGTAAGAATCTTGAACCAGTCTTGAAATCCTAGTTGATTATATATGGATTTTGTTTAAATTCAAAATATGTAGCCATTAAAGAGAAAATGGAACTTGTGAAAAGTTTAAAAGAAGCCCTTTCCATCCCATAACTAAATAACAAAAATTATGGACATAAATAACAAACATTGTGTGGGTCACTAAAAGGAGGTATGACAAGATTGGGAAAATTGGCAAAGGTGGCAATAGTGAGGCATTCAAGGGTATAATTGTTTTTAATTGCACAATCTATGCTCCAAAGTGTATCTCATTGAAGGGTAATATCATGACCCTAGCCTTGGGTTCGCAACCAAGGCAAGGGCTTGCAAAGGTGCAAGCCAAGAGTGAAGCCCGGGAGACACATTTCATGTTCCCGGGATGTGTAGGAGGGTGTGAGGGAATGAACCCACACACTCCCAAGTGGGTTCCCACTTTAGGAGTTGAAGTCCTAATGGATTCCTGAATTTTTAAAAAACAATCTCAAGGATCAAAATTCATTAGATTAAAAAGTTTCTTATATCATTAGAAAGTTCTTGGAACGTAAATGTTTAAAATGGGCTTGCACGTCCCATTTGAGTACCTAAACACAAGTTATGGCCAAAAGAAGGGCCGGGAGTCAAACTACCAATTTGACTCCCGACCATTAAAAGTCAGGAATCGCCTTAATTTACTTATGTGCAAGTGGCACGTGACATATTGTTAGAAAGCTCTCAATGAAAGATATAACTTTACTTCACACCTCACCTCAATTGGAGGTCTGCACAAAAAATTATGGGCCTTTAAAATCGTGAGAGTCACGTTTTAGGGAATTTCAAGACTCCCAATTTGGGAGTCCCAGGACAAAATGACATTTGGATGTAGCCTTCGTGACTAATCACACAGAATACTATAAAGGGGAAGGTGGTGGCTTCCCCCAAGTCCGAGTCATGATGAATCTTATGAGGTCGTGTATGCATGTGGCTTGTCTATGCACCAAAAGTGCTCCAACTATGCACTAACCAACTTGTTGTTTAGTTTATGCAAGTCCGTGTGAATAATTGACCTACTTGTCACTTGTTCTACTCTCCATCCCGGAACTTTAACATGCCCTTCTATCTCGAAGTGCTACAAGTTAAGGAATGTGCTCCAACTCCTTTTGTTTCCATTTTTTTCACTTTTGGACTTGCATTTGAATCTATCAAGGAGTTTGGGGGTGCATCAAGTAAAGATTTCACTTTTGCTCAAGGATTTTGTCAAGACATAAAAGACCTCCAACATTTAAAAGGTAAATCGCACATCGTACAACTTATTAATTTTGGGGTGAGCTTTACATTCTACCTTATAATACTACTCGAAATAAAATTAGGGCATATTCACAATTGGGGTACCCAAAAGGACAATCTAAAGAAAATTTTTTTTGCAAAGGACTATTTTAAACTTTTATTACATTTACTATTTCTTGATTATAAGGGATTAGTATATGGCTATAAGTAAAATGATGTCATGTTAATCTATTTGAAAAATCTAAAAATAAATTGGATATAATATAAATGTCCTTTTGAATCCTTGTAAGTAATTTGAATCCTTGTTTTAATTACAATTTTCATTTTAAAGGAATCAAAAGGAATGTATTAAAAATTGTAATTGACTTCAATTTTCTTTCATGGATAAGTAATGCATACATCTATGTTTGGCAATATTCATATAATTCATTTGATTAAATAATATATGATATAAATTTTTTGAAAGCTACAAAATTCATTCTAAAAGGGCAATAAGGAAAATAATTCTTTTTTTTTCCCCATTTGGTTGATTTTTTGTATTCACTAAGTTTAGAATTTGTGGCCCCAAGTGTCGGCAAAATGTATAAGAAATTTTCATGCAAGAAAACATGTGAAGTTGTATATGAAAACTTATGTATTCATTTCTTGTTTTTTAGTTTTTTACCAAAATATTTATGCATAATTACATATACACGTGAAAAATCGCCACCACCATGAAAATTATCATAATTTGAATTATCCAATATTTTTCACTTAAATTTATTCCATTTAGATTCTATATTTGGAGGATAGCAAAAACAAAATCCTTAAGTCCTATGGTCAAAAAGTGGTTCCCTAATTGTGAATATGCCTAATAGTTCCTTGCTTGTAAATAAAGCATCTATGTCATTTCAAGAATTCTCATCTTAATTAATTTTTAGTTTTGATCATGTGTCAAGAAGTCTAGGATCCCAACTTATGTCTGTACATATTTTGCAAGTGAGTGAAGGCACACTAAGCCCCCTCAAAATTATAGTCACACATTTTTTTTTGCAATTAATTTTTTTGGTAATGTATGGACATCACATCTTGGATTATTTTTACTTGTTATAATTATATTTGATTAACTATAGACTTCACTTAATCAATTATTTTGAAAAATGCAATAAACATTGAAGAATTTGAATGTATGGAATATATTTATGACAAAATAATACCCATCATAGAGTTTGAAATTTTGAATATATACTTTAAAATTATGGTTTTGTATAAAACTTTTGAGTGAATTTTTTTATAGTCTATGCTATTGATATACATTAATTAAATTTAAAATAATTTAAAAATTTAAAGTTTTTGGATAAAGTTCCATTCAAAAAATGTGTTTTTTTGCATTTGTTTAATAAGGAATGCATAATAATATATATTTGTAAAGAAAAAAACACTACCATATCAAAAAAGAAGAGAATTTATAGATGGGCATTGCATTATTTTTTCAATTTTCTTTTGTTTGGTAATGTTTGATGAATCATAAACATGAAACCCTATGGCCGCTAAAAAATTGTAAGTTATATACTCTGTATACATTGATTTTATCCAATTCTTTTCATTGAACCATTGGGTGAAATCATGCTCAAAGGAGCCAAAGGCACCAAAGTAAAAGTCATTTTCCAAAGACTGCACATGACACGTGTCATTTTATGTTGGTTTATAATTTTAAATTATGTATTTATAATACCCCATTTAGCATTACATTTTAAATATAAATACATTTTGACTACAAATTGATTTTATATCATGTATATTATGCATTCGTGCCCTTTATCACATATATATGAACAACTTTTATTAAAACCACACTTTTAAAATCCATAATTTTCAAAAACAACTTTTGAACCAAATGTGCTCAAATGGGTTATAAAAAAAATTGTCATCAGTTCAAGTCCTTTTGCCCTTTTAATCATCAATGTTAAAATCCTTTCCAATTTTCAAAAGGAATGGTGCACATTTGGTAGAAAAAAAAGATGTTTTAAAAAAACAAGGATTGTCCATTCTTGAAGTTTGAGTGTTTTGAACATGCAATTTTTTCTTTTATTTGTGTTAAGCTTTGAACATGTAAACTTTACAATTAATGGAAAATATTCGAAAAAAAATAATGATAATCCAAACTATTATGCTTCCCTTGTGATCTTTCAAACATATAAAAATGCAATTTTAAAGAATGTCCATTCACTTGGGTGGCTCCTTTGACTTTGATTTTACCCCGTTGTATCAAAATTAATTTTGAGTCAAAATGAACTATGAGTTAAAAAATGTTGTGCAAATTCTAAAGTTTTTTACCTGTGTAGGATAACCAAAGGATGACATCAAGATTTTAACTTATTACATACTATAATGCTTATTATACATCACCTTTTTTGAACAAAAGTGGCTCACCTTTAATGTGCTTTCACCTAGGTTACAAGTTATGAACAAGAAGGTCTTGATATAAAAAAATACTATGGAAGGTGCATCAAAGAATACACCTTCATCTTTACGATGCTGGAGTATGGGGAGATTTACTTAGCAAACATGTTTTTTTATAATGCAAGTAGTAAGGCATTGGAAAAAGAAACTAAATGTAAAAAATGTAATTGGAATTCAGCTTGGTTTCGATTGTATTAGCTAGTATATGAATCTTTATGCTTGTAATTTATTTTTTGCAATTTTTTATGTGAACTTACTTTGTGACACTATTCTTGTTGTACATAATAAATGTTTGTTTTTCATAGTAGGGTTTTAAGCATTTTCATCTATGGTTTGTTACTACATGTATTGTAGGCTTTAAAAACCATCCATGAAGAATGGATTGTGTGTTCAAACTTAAAGCTTGCTAACTTCTTGCTAATCAAAAGTGAACTCAAGTTCATGGACTTTGGTATTACAAAAGCAATCCAAAATGATACAACCAACATTGTGAACGTATCTCAAGTACACCATTCATTTTGAATCATTTACTTCTTGTGATTACAACGTGAGGTCATTCCATAGACCAATGCTAGCAACTTCTACTCCTAATTACAAAGAAACATGTGTATTTTGCAGGTGGCATAGTCAACTACATGTCACCAGAAGCATTCCTCATTTTTAGTTCCAATAGATAAGGATTGACATAAGAGATGATGACAAAAGTCAAACTCCAAAGCTCCAAAGTTGTTAGGTTTTGAGGTTTGGAATGGGATAAGAAGTTCTTGTGAGATGGAAACAAGCTGAGAAAAAATGGAAAAAATTTATGTTTAAAAAGACAAATTAGAATTAACATAATCTTGAGTTTTATAGCAAGCAATTTGTACATGTCAAATATGAAGGTGATAATTTCAATATCTTATGGTTGAGAGAAGTAGAAATTCTATTTCATAGAAGTAGCATTTGTAATTAATGAGTTATGTTTAAAGAGAGAAACTATAACTATTTTGACATTATCTTGGATTGAAATGAAAAACTTATACATGGTAGATATTAAGATGATGTATGTGATATCCTAGAGTTGAGAGAAGTAAAACATTTGGCTATTAGATGGAACATTAGCAACTAATGAATTATGTTTGAAAGAAAAAAAATTTGAGTTATGTCTAGAGAGAGGAACTAGAGCATTTGATAAAATCTTGAGTTGAATGTGAAGAATTTGTACATGGCAAACTATCAAGGTGATATCCTAGCTTAAAGGAAGCTCACAATTTGGGGTAAACAATATGATAATCTGATTTCTCATGTTAATCCAAATCTATGGAATAGTAATAAAAGAGGGAAATAAAAAAGTTTATTTGTTGCTTTGACTCAATATGCAATGTAGTTTATCTTGAATCTTGAGTCTTGACATTTTTCTTTCTATGTAGCTTAACATCCTAGTTCACTTTGCACATCAAATGAAATGAATAAAAATGATGTAAAATTTCCAACTTAATAACCTACCTAGAACCTTCCAATATTGGCTGATTCTTAAACTATAGATACTAGGTGGTTCTTGCTTTCACAAAATTAAGTAATACCGATAACTGAATTGATTGACTTGGCCACAATATTAATACCTAGTAGGTCTCAAAAATTTGGAATTTTTTTTTCAATACTATGTGTGTAAATCAAAAACTAAATTTTATAAATAACTAGCCTGTCAAATATTGAAAAAAAATCAATAACCAACCAACATTGGTTCCTTCCCCCTAGTGTTGGTAAAAGTGTTTTTTTTCAATGTTGCAATGGTGTGTCATTCCAACCATCCATATGATGTTCATCCCATTAAATGGCAAACAACTTTTGTAAAGCTTATATAATTTGGCTATGGCACATGAAGTCTATGTAAGTTGTTGATTCCATGGCAATTTTAAGAATAAAACTTCATGGTGAACATGGATGTTCATGGCTATAAGTTTTTAATGCAACTTGAATGCAAAGGTGAGTTAATAGATTTGTTATCATGTTGTAATTATGCCATGGCAAATAAGTACTTGGTCTATGGTAATATAAATCATGCAAATTGAAATGGAAAATATTGTTACAACAATTGGGTAAATGCATAGTATGGTGGCTCACTTTTTAAAATAATTGTATTCCACAAAAGTCCACATTATAGTGTTAAATTTTTTAATTTTCTGTGGTACCATTAGTTAAATGGTAATAAAGTCCATGACATTGTATTAAAAGAAATAAAGTCCATATTTATGAAGGCCAAGTAGAGATTCCAAATATATGCACCTTTGAAAAAAAATTTGAAAATGAATGAAAAGTAATGATGCTATGGACTTATGAAAATATGAGTTAATTTAGGGCATTCAAAAGTTCAAAGGTAGAATTTGGCTATGATTTTTAAGGAATTTTTTCACATAAAGGTCTGTTATTTCATTCTAACTCATCTGTTAAGTCATTATAAATAATTTTCAATAAAATTTAAGATAAACCTTTCAATTTTCTATCATTCAAATCAATCGATTGGTCCATAATTTTGAATTCAAAAGTTCATTACTACTAGCACATGAACCTTTTATCAATAAACAACTACACAAATATCTTCATAATAAAGTTTTTAGTTTGCATTCAACTTCCAATTAATAGATTTAAAAATATATTACTCACCATATGCCTTTGAACAAGGGGTACCCAACAAAAAAACACCATTGTGACACCAAAAGTGAGCCACCATACCTTGCATTCACCCAATTCATAACAAGGAAGAATGATATTCAAATGTTTTATTTTGAATGTGCTTTCCAAGGGGTGTTGAACCCAACTCCATTGAGGGATTCTCCCCAACTAGAGTGGAAGGAGGACTTGCATAAAACATGTAACATTAGTAAAAGCAAATTAGCTACTACAAAAACCCAAAGTCTACACTTAAATTCTTGATTAGACACAAATTATAGACAACAACAAAATGCAAGAAAACAAATCCACATGAGGATTTGAAGAATAAAGTTGTCGGAAAAGAGTCCAACTTGACTTACTAGCTTCCCCCAACCCAAAACGCCTTTAAAACAAGGGCATAGATATTGCAAAATCTAAAATTAAAAAATCATAAACCTACACTTCAAAAAACCAACAATATGTAAAAGATATTACTAGTGCCATATTTCTAGCCATGACCTACTAGTCTCCATAATGTAATTTCTTTTTCCACCACTCCCAAATTGTTGGATAGAAGTGGAAAGTCTCCAACTTCTAAAATTGTACCATGAACATTTTGAACACCAAGTTCAAATGGATAGTTAACTAATTGTGAAACTTCAATCTCATGAAATTGAATGTGGAGAATGTCCTTTCATCCTCCACATTGCCTAGGACCATGACAATGGTTAGTTCCACAAGCTTTAGATACTTTGATAACTTATCAACCACAATGGCATTTGAAGCCAAATGCCCCCACAATTTAATTGTGAGGTTACAATCAGGCAACAAATGCAAAACAACATGGCTATTGCTTTTCATCCTTATATAGAAAAAATAATTTGTTAATCAAACAATGTTACTTGACCAACAAATTGACAACCAATGTACCACATGATGATTTTCCTTGGTGTGGCAAAATTTGGCTTTTAGGATTGCCAAATGACCAAGAAAGGTGGTCTTTGGATCAAGTGTCTCCCAATACTGGGGATAGACATAAACCCTATATTGCATTCATCAACACATAGTGGGTAGGGAAGAGCCTTTCAAACTTTTTAATTAGTCCTTGGGGTACACTTGTACATGAGTACATTCACAAAAAAATAACTAAGGGTGGCAAGGTTAGAATCCTTTCTAAGAACTACATTCTACATGTGGCAATAATGTATTAGTTAATTAAATATAAAAAATTAAAGTTAAATATAATTTTTGGAATAAAAATCAATTGAAATTCAAAATATGACCCATCTTATAATAAACATCTATTTTTTTTGCACCATGCTTTAATCATAATCAAATGTACAACTTTCCTTTTGACTATGATCACAAATTTTGAATTATTTTAGTCGTTAAAGATGCTCAAATATCAAAATCCAAAACATGTGCACCTAAAAGGATCAACACATGGTGCTTTTTTTTTATCAAATATATTAAAGCTCACAATAAATTTGAAAACATTTGGTGATGGTTTGGGTAACAAAAAATTGATTCATATTTTGAACTTCAAGAAAAAACACAAGACAAAACATTAAAATACAATGTCCACATCATTTTAAACATACAAAAGGACTCTTGAAATTTCAGGAATTTGCATCAATTTTTTATAGTTGAAACTTTGGAATTTGGAAATGATGGAAATGCATTAAAAAAAATAAAATTCAAAACACTAGAAGAAATTTGAAAATCAATGACTGGATTTACAACTCATTTACAATTGTAATGGACCCATGCGATTAAAATTAGCCTAGTCACTTAAGACAAGTGCCAAAAGACAGTTAATCACAAACGACATGACATTGCCATGAAGTTGAAAGTGTAGTTGCAAACCTTACGAATAGGCCATATTTTCTCATCCATTGTCATGGATGATCCTGAATATGATATGGAACCCCAATTTGCAACTACATTTGGGATAGTCACATGCTACCAAATGTGCCATTGATGGGTGAAGAATTTAACCATGTGGCAATTTCAAGAGCCAATGGCCATGAAACATGTGGCAATTTTCCATTTGTTCAAACAAAAAATTTATAATTATAGTAATTAAATATTACAATTATAATAATTAAATATTATAATTAATTAATTATAATCAATCTTATTCTAAACTATAATAAGCAACCTATTCTAGGCTAGGCTAGGCTAGGGTAGAATAGGCTAGTTAGTGTAAGATAAGTAGGTAGGTAGGATCCTACTTATTTTGTTGGGGACAAGCCTTTTGATTGGCTCATCCCAAATCATGCATGCACTATGTTTTAGTGCATACCATGAATTTAATTCATTCCTTCACTACAGTAACCTCCCGCCTAAGTACGCAACTTGAACCTGGGAGGATTGTGCGTACTTAGCCAGTAGGTGCGCACTTTAGATGAATCACTTAGTCCGTCCGTCCGTCTGCCACACAGGGCGTTCCGACCCGTTAACGGTTTCTGCGATGCCGATTCTACAACCCCCCAGAAATGAGCCGCAGAGACCGATTCTGCTACGTATTTGCTTTTTTTTTATTTTATTTTTTGGATTTGTTTTTTCGGATTTTTCTCCCCTTTTCTTAAATTAACAAAAATGAAGAAACAAAATAAAAAATAAAAAATAAAAAATCGGCAAAAAAATCTAAGGCTACGCGTTTGCTTCTTTTTTTATTTTTTATTTTTTTGGATTTGTTTTTTCGGATTTTTCTCCCCGTCTCTTAAATTAACAAAAATGAAGAA
>Ga0116231_10006576_pt1 | contig 22053 bp, 9 predicted proteins | sample S1TSphgellanicum_2_FD_89695 | JGI IMG/M metagenome (GOLD analysis project Ga0116231, IMG submission 89695) | Host-associated microbial communities from peat moss isolated from Minnesota, USA - S1T2_Fd - Sphagnum magellanicum MG | ecosystem: Host-associated > Plants > Peat moss > Unclassified...
AACGAGGGCATGATGACGTATGTTGGCCTCGAGAATGGCTACCATTTGATTTGGGGGAAGCTGTGCGCATTTTCTCAGTATCATACAATGCACATGTAGTAACTTCCCCTCATGATCATGTATCAGAGATTGCGAATAACCTTTTCCAGACTCTCATCAATCCTAGGTACAAGTCACGTCTCTTTTATTATGAAAGTGCCATGCTTGGGCAAATGTAGCTTGGTTTTGAAAGTGGGAAGGGCATTGGCTTTCTAAACTCTAAAACTACCATGATAATAGTTGTTGTGCAGGAGTGTGGAACGGTTTTTTTGAATGATGTCAGAGGTGTGCACTCTAAGATAGATTTCAGTCACACATAACTACTATGAAATGTAGAAGGCAATTACAAAATTTCCTGAAAAATCAGTATATTAAATGAATATGTTTTTTGCAGGTATGAATGGCATCATCCTATTGTGTTAATAGGCCACAGTTTTGGAGGTTTGGTGTTGAAGAGCTTGGTTGTAAAATTGAAGAGGGCATCAACCATCCGAAATACTACCAACTCCTGGTCCAAAGTTACAGTGCAATGTGCGAAAGCGTTTTTGAGGAATGTGAGAGGGGTGGCTTTCTATGCTGTTCCACATGCTGGATCAAGCAATTTTACTGAATATGTGAAGGAGTTGTTGAGTTGCAACCACAGACATGACTCTGGAATAATGGATAACATTCAACCCTGGCAACGGGATATGGAATGGTTATCAGTGGATTTTGATGACATTGTCAATGAAAACGAAATCAATATCTATGCTTTTTGTGAGGGCATTCCGATGGAGCAAGTGGTACGTATGTGTTGGATGAAATGAATTTTTGCAACTAAATACCTGTGGTGCTTTGATGTTGTTTGGTGCTGAAATGTGTCATTTGGGTTGTATGACTGATCTAGGGAATTTTGGTAAACTTTAGTTCTGCCCAACGGTTAGCAAGAACTCATTCCTACATGGTCGAGGATGCCAATCACATGGAGGTGTGCAAGCCTCCAAGTAAAGAACATCCGAGCTACAAGTTGCTTGTACAATTTATCAATACTTGTGGAAAGGTGAGTTTCAATGACCTAGTTAGTTTGATATTTCATTACTTACTGTATAAAATGCAATTAAATTTTTCTGTCAAGGAAGTAAGCAAGAATGCTTTACACTTTGATGAATTATGAATGTGCAAAGTGATTGCCCTGTTCAAAGAACCTGGTATATTCATCTTTAGTTGTGAATGATGTAGGAATACTTTCTCTATGAATGACAAATGGACTGACCTTTTGATAGTTGTATGTTGAATCTGAAGGTGGCAAGACAATGTGATCAACCTTTTCAAGAGGTTCATGACTTGCCTGAATTAATGTTTGGTCTGGAGAGCTATGTGGAGAGGCTAGAAACATTGCTGACCTCAGAAGGAAGTGGTGAAGCTCCTCGCTATGTGGGAGTATGGGGCATGGGTGGAGTTGGGAAAACTCTTCTTCTTCAAACACTGTATGGGAGCGCAAAGGTACATGGCCATTTTCAAGACGCCAAGTTCATTTGGTGTACTGTGGGTCAAACACCGGACATAATGGCTCTATATCAGAGGCTGAGTGAAGAACTTGGTCTGAAACCAGAATTGAATGCGAACCCAGAGGATTACAAGCTCAAGTTACACTCTCAGTTTAGACGAGAAAGAGTGTTCCTAGTTTTGGATGATGTTTGGAAAGACAAAGCCTTTGATTCACTTGACTTAGCCAAGGGAAAAGGAAGTGTCACATTGTTGAGCACTAGAAACCAGTCTTTATTGGACAGAGCAAGTCCACATATAAGTCAAGAGCATATGACTCCTCTTTCAAACGAGGATAGTTGGAGCCTTTTTTGTGTGCATGCATTCAGAGCACCATTCAATGTTCCATGTGAATTAAAGGCACTCGCACAGTGCATGGCTGAGGAGTGCCAAGGTCTTCCGTTAGCTCTCAAGGTCATAGGCAGAGCAATGTTTGGAAAGACCTCACCTGAACTTCAATGGGAGCCACTGCTGAACAAGCTAAGGGAATCACGCATGCAAGAGAGGACTGTTGAAGAGAAGTTGTATGAGCGTTTGAAGCTTGGCTATGATCTCCTGTTGGAGGATGATAGGCGCTTGAAGGATTGTTTTCTTTACTTTGCAGCATTTCCTGAAGATTCTAGGATTGATTTTCATGACATTTTGTGCTATTGGATTGGGGAGGGGTTGGTTCCTGGAAATAGTCGAGATGATCCTACAGCAGAAGCATTTTCCCTGTTAAATATGTTGTCGGAGCGATCATTCATAGAGTCAGATAGAGAGTTCGGAGATTTTTTGTCTTACAAGGTTCATGATGTGATGAGAGATTTGGCTTTCTACATACTGGAAAATGATAGTGGCACACCCCCTGCAAAACAGCTTTGTCTTTATCGAGCAGGTCAAAATTTGGAAAAAATCCCCCAAGAGTGGAAAGCAATATCCGAAGCTCTGAGACTATCATTGAGGGGTAACAAGTTGGAGAACCTTACTGGGAGTTTTTATGCACCTGAATTGGTGTCTTTACTACTTGGTTATAATCCAATAGAGTTTGTACCAGAAAGTTTCTTCAGCAATTTTCCAAAACTGAGGGTTCTGGATCTTAGCTCTGGAAAGTTTGACAGTTTACCTGAGGAACTTGGTGATCTAAAGAATTTGGTTTGTCTTGACCTGTCCTATTGTTTTAACCTAAAAATTTTACCAGACACAGTAGGGAAACTACATGTGTTGAAATGTCTGGTGCTATATGAGTGTGGGTGTTTGAATTATCTCCCTTCTGGAGTCGTCGGCCTCACATCATTGCAAGTATTGCGCACAGAATTTTGTTACAACTTGGCGTGGGCTGAACGTACACTATCAGGCATGGCAAGAGCAGAATCTTTGGGTCATGTGTATCCAACCATCGGAGCTTCATTGGAAGACATATGTGGGTTGGTTGTTCTCACAGAACTTAGCATTTGTGGAAAAAGAGGACCAGGGCTGGAGCTACCTCACAATATATCTGCACTGACAAAGCTTAAGGTTCTACACTTAGAGCTTGACGCGGTCAAAACCCTGCCAGCTGAGATGCCATATTGGTTCAAACAACTTCAAGAACTTCAGTTATGTTGCTTTGAAAGTTTGCAATATCTTCCAAGCTCCTTCACATGTCGTGGGGCTTTTCCAGCTCTTATAAAGTTTGAACTACCTTGGTGTTCGATGCTTCTTAAATTTCCAGAAGTGCATGAAGGTGCTCTGCCTCAATTGCGAACACTAGATTTCATTGGCTGTGAATCTCTTGGAACCTTGCCTCTCTCTTTGGAGGTGCTTACCAGCTTGAGGAGGTTGGTTGTGTTGAACTGTGATCTAACACTTCAAGACTGTTGTAGGAAACATTGTGAAAAGTCCTCAATATGGAGCAGGTTTCAGATCGAATATGATGAATTTTAGGGAGTGTCATTCATTAGATGTGCGAAAGACTAGAGGATGGACATTCAATTCCCACGACATGATGTAGCAGCGTGGTGACGATTTCTAAAATATCTAATTTTGATGAAATTTTGGAAAAACTCACCAAATTTTTAATTGGAAAAAGAATGTTTATTTTCAAATGCATTAATGTTGGTAATGTCACATATGCTCATGTTTGTTACATGAAAATTGTGCATCCAATCAATTTTTCCCACTTGCCAATGTGTTGTACACATGTTTGTCATGTTCCAATTTACCCTACTTCATTCACTGCATTCCCATGAAACACCTTTAGATTTGAAGTAGTAAAACATGTTTCATTGTTGTAAATGTTCCACGACAGAATTGTAGAGTGGTGTTGTGGGCTCTCTAGGCAGGATAGACTTGTCAAAGTCACCTTAGGTCCAGTTGTCCAACATGTTCTGATGAGCTAGTCATTGAAATTGGATTGGTCTGATTGTTGGCAGAGTATGGTTCAAGTGTATAAGGAGAACCTCCTGTCATCATATTCACTCATCATATTTCAGTTTTCTAAGGGCTGAATATGTGGATTGGATGCTTACTGTCATCATTGATCATTTGGTTTTTACTGCTGCTATGTCAAGTGTTCTTGGTGGGTCATGCCACTGTGACAGCTGTTCTTGATGGGTGATCACTGGGGTTCATCTATCATGCTGGATGGGAGGTTTGCCAATCACAGTGCAACGTCCAAGTGAGCACCTTTGTTGCCTTCAGTGTCTTTTCTCATGGTCCCCAGCTAGACAGCAGCAGCATCAACAAGGTGACTAAATTTTTGGTGAAAGGATTTTACTGGAACAGATTCCCGGTCAGTAGCCAGACTTCATTTCGAGCTTTTCTGCAAACCAAAACTTTCACATCCAGACTTTGAACTTTCGTACAACAATTGGATTAAGGACAGTCTGTTATTTCTTTCAGGGCACTTGAGCAGGAACCTGAAATAGCAGATGCCGATTTTCCAAGTATGGGAACAACAACAGCTCTAAAGAACATCATTGGTGGTGGTGTGTGCAAATTTGACGGTTCATCAAGTGATTGCAACCACAGGAGAGGAATTGTATGTTGTCCTAGTTTTCAAGAACCTTCCCCAAAACAGGTTTCACTGCTCCCATAACGTATTCATGCAACATGCATAGGTATGAGGCTTTGAACTTTGACGTTTGAAATACTGAACAGAGGCACATAATCCTACATTTTCCATCTTTCAATTCAACCAGGGATTGAAAGGTTTTTCGAGGAGGACAAGGCAGAAAATGTGGGACTTGGCAATTCTATGAATGCAGTCTGGCATGGCAGGTACCTCCACAGCGTGAGATGTACAGTGCGTATTATATGGCTAACATTCTAAAATTTTGGGCTGAGAATTACTGTTCAGTGTAGAGAAGAAACGCTACTGTTGGTGATGAGACTATGCAGGACTGGTGGGTTTTCCTTCAGCACCAGCTGCAAGCTGACTGCTGATTCACATGAAGGTGCTGTCCATTGTGGGAAAAGATGATGTAGTTCCATTCTTTCCCTGGCAGCAGGAAATATGTGGCGGGTGCAGGCTTTAGAGCAGCAGTGCTCCACCTACAGAAGGTCATCATTCTTGATGGTTCACATTCCATATGTGGGGAACACCCTCAGAAATTCTGTCATGAGCTTGGCTTGGACTTTGTTTCTAGAGCTACAGATGTAAGTGATTTTACTCAAATATAGACAGTAAGAAAAATATGGACAGGTGCATAGGCAGTTCCTTATAGGGAAATTATCTGAAGCTGCTGTTGTATCGAATTATGTACTGCGTATGATTGATGGGATTCAGATGTCTTTGTGGGGAATAGCATGGTTGACATGTCTTTGTGGGAGCATGGAGGATGCTTGGAGACAGAACTGTAGGTTAGCACTTGAGAGGAACTGTCTGGGCTCCTCTATTCCTATGAAAGCATTTCTTGTGTGGGATGTAGAGAATATGTGGCTGCAGAACAACTTGATCTGGATTGGTAGTTGTAGAGAAATGAAAGGGGTTTGGGATCTCAAAAATAAGCAGACAGGGAAGTTCTATGGCTTGAGGACTCACAAAACCCACCATGGGTGGCAGCAGTTACAATGGTGCCAGGCTACGTGCAGTTGAACATTTCTGTTCGGAACAGGAAGAAAACATCTGAAGGATGGGCAACCTCAAGGGATGCAACCTGAGAAGGCAATTTGGGTTTTCAGGATGCCCATACTTGGGTGTTGTGCACGGGAATGGTAAGGAAGCTCTTCAACATTTTGATTGGATAAGTGAAAGAACACATACAGTCAAATCATATCACTGTTCTCTGCCTTCTGTCAGCTTGCAACCATCCAGGCTTGGTTGATGAAGACATGTGCTGCTATTGTATGATGATTGTGGGACGGGGAAGGGAAAGAGGAGTGCCATATGAGTGCATGGGGACATGATTGTAATACAAAATAGTATTGTATGGCCAAATGTCAAATTGGATTTGGAATTTAGGAGTTCCAAAGAATGATTCTGTATTTTAGGCTTAGTGTATGCAGGTTGGGTAAAATTATAGTCATATGGAGCATGCTAGGTGGCAGAGCTTTCATGGAACAGTATTTGAGGCATAATAAAATACCATTTTTTTTGCATGTAACTTCAATTATAAGTGTTGAAGCCAACTTTGACTAGTAGTTCAGAAGTGCCCTTCAGGATTGCCTACTCTTGGATGGTTGGTTAAGAAGAATGATGGATAATCAAAATATCCATTCTAGAAATCATGTGAATGCTGTACAATATAAGAAAACGAGGCATATGACATCGATGCTATTCATATTGATCATATTAATGATCCAACGTATAAGGAACAAACATTGGTAAAACAGGTAAAAAAGAAACAGAATTGAAATTTATTCATTTTAATATTTTAGTATATGGTCTAGATGACTTGAATAATCTACATATTGTCAATCATTTGTAATATGGAGAAATTATTGATTATTTTAAGGAGACAGAGATCTTCGCCCAATCTTGAAAGGCAAATCTGATTCTGTTGTTTCTCAATTTGAAGTCAAGTGCAAGTTTTGTCTTCTGAACTGACACTTGCATCTTGATGACTTCGCAACCTGCCTACAGATAAACCAGGAATGAAACAACCATCCAGGCAAATGGCAGGTATGTCCTAGTTGGCCTTTTCAGTATTCACTGAATCCCTGGCCTCGTGGATTAAGATACTCACAGGACATGGTTGTTCTCTTGGGACAGGGAATCAATGATCTTGTTGGTAGACCAGAATGCTAGCTTGCCTATTTGTGTAGATGAGGTGGCATGTTGAAGCTAGCTGCCTCTTTGTGTAGATAAGGTGGTGTCTTGAAGCATTTTCATCATCTGGACACCCATTGGACATGTGCCAATCATGGTGTTCCAAGTGACCGCATCTTGAGATGCCATCTTGTTGAAGAATCTCCAAACATCCTCCCAAATTCCACATTTTGCATACATGTCAACCAAGCTACTGACACGTAGCAACAAGATCCTCCTCGTCCAACCCTCCATGTGGTGGTCGAGCTGCTGCGTTTGTGATCTAGAACAGACTTAGACCTTGCACATGGCAATTGCACTTGCTGCACTGATGATGATGAAGAATTTTTGCTTTGGCAAAACCCCTAGGCAATTCTGTCGCTGCTCACAATCCAAGAGCATCCCAAGTAGACCCAAACGCAATTCCTTCTCGAGCGTCCCAAGTCGACCCGAATGCAATGTGGCACCAATTTGCGCACTTGTTGGTGGGACAATTCCAGATTGAAGAACATCGGTCCGCTTGGAATGGCCGTAAAACCCTCCAAAACCCCGGCAACTTAAAGGGATGGCTCGAAACAGTAACTCTCAAAAGCAGGAGCGGCAGCGGCAGCAAATGGTTGCTACTGTTTGGTAGGGGGATTTTGTAATTGGGAAATACCCAATTTATTTGGTAACAAGATTGGTTTTTATATTGTCGAATGTTTAATTAAGTTTCAGAAATTTAAGTTGACATTCAATTTTATATTGTTTGATATTGGATAAAAAAATTAACAATTTTTGCACATTTTAACAACGATGAAGATCATCCACTTTCAATCATTTTTCATCAACATGGATTGGAATCCATCTTTTTGTGCGCACTTCTAAGAACATTTAGACCTATCACATTTTTGTACCATTTTTGAAAATGTTTTTGAAAACTAATTTCTTGATTTAGGGTTTATGGAGTATAGGATGCATTAATGGACTGACTATCAAGGTTTTCTTTTCACTTTGGTGGTGTAGCCACACTCTCAACCATTCACAAGAGGATCTAGTCAAATTTGACTATAGGACAAATAAAGAAAAATTTTAATTTTATTGCTATTTGACAACCTGCAAGAGGATTCACTTTAAATTTTGCAAACCTAGTCCCAAAAACCCTAGCCTACTTCTTTCGTAAAAAATTTCCAAAGATTTCAAAAGAAACCTTGTAGGGGTTATAACTTCCAAAACTTTTTAAAATGTTGGCAAAATTTCAAAGCAAACCAAATTGTTGTGCAAGATTGGTGCATTCGTCTTCCTTGTAGGGGTTATAATCTCAAAAACTTTTTTAAATGTTGGCAAAATTTCGATGCAAAACAAATTGTTGTGCAAGATTGGTGCATTCATCTTCTTGTTGGTGTGAGAGATTCATCCTCAAAGGAGTTGTGACCTCCATTCAGCAATGCCACTATCGCACCATTTGTTACACTCTACTAAAACCAACCAAAAGTTTGGGGAGCATCAGGTGCGACCATTGTTGTACACATCAATGATGGGTGAATTAAAACAATTTAGAATTTTGAGCTTAAATTTTTGGATTGTTGCATCTTTGTTTTCAGAATACAAAGAACTTTTGTAAAACTCTAGTTGGTGCACCCCTATGTTTTAAATCGCTCAAAACAGAAGAAAAATGAGGAAGATATGGGGCTGAAACTAAAGAGGGGTCTAAAAATATTTTTTTCAAAAAAATTGAAGCAAACTATTGTTCATCCTCTTCCTGTGTTTTTTGCATTGCTCCTTTACTTTTTAACATTCAAAGAACATTTGTAACCCTACAATTTGCAGGTGCAATGGCACAAAAATTGCTCAATTTGGTTAAGGAGTGAGGAAAATATTGGACAATATTCAATGATAAGTACATATTTGGTGATGGACAGTTCTACCCTACACTATTACAATTCATAATGTGACAATTTTTTTAAAAAAAATGATGACCAAGTTAATATATGTATATAGGAATGACAAAAATAAAAAGAGTTATTGAATGCACCAGAAGAAAGAATTGACTTTTCATGCCAATTTTTTTTCTAAATGAACTATACTTCATGGATGAAATAAATTGATAAGTGATATTTTTAAATGAATTTCATCTTTCATGAATTTTCATGGATAAACTTCTGTTCCATTAAGATGGCTTTAAATCCACATCATTCATAAAAATGGATGTAAAGAAAATATGAAATATGAACTCAAAACCTTTCAATTTGCTCGCAATATGTTGAAATTTAATTTAGAGGGTAGTTTGAATTTTGAAAGGGTCTGATTTTTTTGGGCAGAAGTTTCAGCAGACCTGAAAAAATTTAGACATTGGACAGCCCAGAACTTTTTTATGCTGTGGGCAGTTCACAAAGCAAATTTGGACTTGACTATTTGGCAATATTGCCTTGGTGGTGTGGAATTGGTAGCTTAGGAATGCTAACTTGGCGCCATGGACTTGACAATTGTGCACTGTTGACTCTGTGATTGGGCAAAGTGGACTTGACAGCCCAGAAAAGTCGATTTTACAAAATAGCCAAATAGTAACCTGGACTTCACCATTTGGCAAAGTGGAATTGGGAAGTAGGTAGAGTAAAAATAGTTGAGCAAACAATATTCATATTTTATGGATGAGCATCCCTGACAAATCATTCATGAATCTTCAATGGATGAATGATCATGGATAAAATTTCATACATATTCAGGATGAAATAAGCATTATCCATGACATTTTATTTGAATTTTTATTCCATACATCAAAGTTCATCCAAATATCATCCATGATTTGTAATATGGGAACATGAGATTATGTAGGATTGTAGTATAATCTAGTCAAAAAATTTGTGAACAGTAAAAATCATGTCACCTATTACATGGTACCTTGTCACATGAAGTTTACCTTCACCCCAAAATTGCAATGACATTAGATATGCAATTGCATTAAACAACCATGGAGCATTTAAACCAACATAACTAACACAAGAAATAACTAACATAAAGTAAATAATCTTGTTATGAATTTTGGTAGATGGAATTTTATGAATGAAGATTGGATGAGCCCTCATGAATGAAACAAAGTTTTAAAAAATAATAGAAACAAATAAAGTCTTGAGCCCTTTGGCAATGTGTGAAAATTGGGTTGTCTTAATTTTTAGGGCAAGATTTGGCCCCAAAAAAATAAATCAAGCACTATTGGGCAACTTGTAACATTTCCAAACATTTTGGGTAGTTCGATAGGCTTGACAAGTTGGCAATGTGTGTGGTTGACAATTTGGTGAACCTAATGACTTAAAGCAAATTGGACTTCGCAAACTTATGAAATGGATGTCAATTTGGTAATTTGACAAGGTGGACTCCCTAAAAATGCAAAATCAACTTTGCAATTTAGCCAAGTAAATAATATTACATAAAAATGTTAAATGAGGGAAACCTTAAGCCATAGACATGGGTTGTTTGTGTAGGGTAAGCTCCAAGGTTATTTTCATTCCCAAAATAAAAAGGCTTAGGATGAGGTCATAGTAGATTACCTTATATTTTGGAATGTTCCTTGCCTATGGGCTTTATTTCTGATAAAGCATGAGCTAAAAGTTATCATGAACCTAAACATATGTTGATCATGGAGAGTAAGAAGGGAGAGTTATAGATATTCCTTAAGAGTCGAGAGGATTTTACATCTCAAAAACCAAGTATACCTACTTACGGTGTAAGATCCCTCCCATTCTCAGGGAGTAAACATAATATCTTTCTTCTTTTGCTTCCTACCTAAGTCCATGTGATTGTGCAATCATATATATATATATATATAAAAGGTAGCGATATGTAATGCCTACCAATGAATGGTGATAACAACAAAAGAAGTTTGGATATGTTCCAATTTGAAATGGATGGCAATGTCATTGTTAGTAATTTTTTAAAAATATTGTAAGCTGTCTATATGTCTCCCCATTGTGTTCCATTTACCTAACATTAATTTGGGCTTATTAATTAAAATATGCCTCATTTTTAATCACTATGATCATATTGGCAAATTATTCAAGTGATGATGATAATCAAATTGGTTTAGGTCAAATAAGTATAGAGCCATTAGTGGTTGCCCACTTGACAATTTCACACAATCAACTAATTCTTAAGTATGTAGGCACTTCAATAAGGAATTGTTGAACAAAGAAGGAAGGTGCCTCCTTTTCTATTTGCCTTTGAACATACTTTGGATTTGTTTCTCTTATGTTGGATTATGAAAATCAACAACCATTGTCAAGGAACTTCAATTCAATTCAATTCAAATTGTATTTTAATTCAAATTAAATTGATTGCCCCAAGTGGAGTTGAATTTAATTTAATTCCAATTCAATTGAAATCAATGGAAACTCAATTTATTGGAATTGCATTCAATTGAATTGAATTTCAAATCCAATTCAAATTGAAATTACATTGTATTAATTGTAATTGTATTCACTTGAACTCAAATAATTAATTACCTAATTATGGACCATAAAGTGAGGAATGTAAGGAAGCAATACAACAATACTAACAATCCAACATCTAAATATCAATAAGTAGTCAAAGAAAAAAAACCCAAATTGTGTAAGGGAAAAAGAAGTACAGTAAGGGAGTTGCATTATAAAAAGAAATGAAATATTGCAATGCCATAAGAGGTCTTGTATAAAAGATAACTACTCAAAATCAATGAGGATATCAAACTCTTACCCTCTATCACAAGATATGAAAGTTTGGAATAATATTGGAATACATCACATTTAGTAGTTGAAATGGATCCACGGGAGGTAATTTGATGTTCTTGAGCACCTAATATGCATGTTACATGTCAAATGACAATTTTCCAATACGGTTTGAAGATTTGCACATAATCTTGAAATATTTGTTATTTAAAGAATAGATTAAGTCTTGGATGTTTATAAGGAAAGCCTTGCTTGATAATGGAACAAGGAGTATTGTCATTTCATGTATGCTTAGTACATTCTTAAGGATTGGACGAGATTGACATATTGTTAGAAGTAAAAGCATCAAAACCAATCTCATCATTTTTGTAAGTATCATAATGTCTACCATATGGGTCCCTTTAATGCAAATTTTGAAAAAAAAGAAGAAATTTAGTCCTTTAAAGTTTGTTCTACAACTATATCCATCATCCATAATGATTATTGATTTTTGATGGTCTTGGATTATGACATGTGGCACAATCAAAATTTGCAATGTGACATATTAATTGAATTATATATATATATATATATATATGTACTTAGGTAGGTCGGTACATAGCCATAGGTAGGTAAGTTGATATAGCTCCAACCTACCAACTTACTTACCTATTTACTTAACTACTTATTTACTAGGTAAGTACAAAAGTAGGACCTACTTATTTAAGTAAGCAAGTAGGTAGGTAGGAAGGCATAAAATTAAAAGAGTAGGTGAACTAAAGAGTAGCCACATAAGTTTTTTAATTTGTTATGTGTTTTGCCTTTAGTGTTAAGCTCTTATGAAGTCATGTCAACATGGCACATGTAGTTTAATGTGAGAATGCAAAAGGAGACACCTCCTTTGTATAATTTGCGAAATGAGATATTGAAGACAAAACATATGGGTTAAATCTTTTAGTGACATCCTAGTTGCAATTGAGTTGCAACTACAAAAAGAAATTCCCACGTGCTTTTTGTTTGATTTTTATTTTGTAATTAATTTGAAATTTATGACTAATCATTTGAAATAATTATCTGGAATTAATTATCTGAATTAAATATATGAACTGATTAATATAATTCAAATAATTATTTAGTTGATTGATTCAAATAATTAATTATCAAATAAATATTAGATAAATAATTATGTTGATAATTGATGATTTAAATTCGAATAAAATTCAATAATTATTCAACTTCATTAGCAAACTTTGTTATCTAAAATTATTTGAATTATTTGATTAAATTTATATATTTAATTACTAAGTTTAAGTAAATAGTTATTAGATAACTATTTATTTATTATCTGAATTAATTAAATACTAATTAATCAAATTTGATTAATGAATTCATATGAATAATTTTTTATTTAGTTTAATCAATTAGTTCATGGTAACCAAGTATATTACGTATTAATTATTAATTAAAAAATTAGTAGCAAATAATTCATTCTAAAATATTAAATAATAAACATGAATTTGAATAGAAGACATTGAGGTATATAAAGACACATTCATATGTACACCCTTAATGAATGTTTCATAAAATATATGCATTGTTTTTAATTTCAATTCAAAATTAGATTTTCACCTTTTATGAAATTATATGGTTTGATATGCATGTATACCAACATAATATTGTGAATTCCAATGTAGCAAAATATTATTAACACAACAATTGAACATCAATCACAAAAAATAGGACTATAATATTTATTACATTATCTAAATTTTAGTTATTTAGATATTTATGAAAATGAATTATTTTAATTAATCAATTCAATAAAAAAATCAGCTGGTATCAATGAAACATTTAATAATCTAGTGTAAAAAAATTTGAAGCATATAAACAATAATATCTATATGCACATACCCATAAACATTTTAATACACCATTCCAATCCAACTAAAGGCATGCATTTACACTTTCAATGAATTGCACAATTTGTAAATCTTTTAATAATATGAATCGACACATAGTTGACAACTAATTTTAGATGAATTGAACAATCTAGTTCCAAAATAGTGGACAAGTAGTAGTTATGTACTGAAACCATAGGGACACATTTAGTTGTAACTTAGTCGTAAAACTAGCCAATTTAATTAACTCTTAGTTGCAAACAAGTTATAAGTTCCAGATGTTATGGACCTTTACCTACCCATACACGTGGCATGATCATACATATCAACGTCGTATGTAGTTGCAAAGTAGTTATTCACTCAACATTAAAGTTACACTAGTTGCAACACAATTGAAATTAACCACTTTGCTTCAACTTGTGATCATGGTCAAACTACAGTTGACTATCATTCTATATATTTTGTGTACATACACCAGTATAGAGTCCAAGTTGCAACTAATGTGCAACTAAATTACAATTATGAAATATTATAACGTGGCATTTAAATTGTTAATTCATCGTATTTCTATAGTTTAGTTGTACCCTAGTTGCATGGTAGTTTTCATGACAATTTAGTTACATGTCGATCTAATTTCTACACACATAATTTTTCATAATGTCATGGGGATGAATGTCAACATTCACTTTCATTATAAATGAAAGATATTCTCATTCATCTAATATATGAATTTTTTCTTTTCAATTTACATGTTTTTCATAAATAAAACTTCCATCAAAATTATGGATGAATATTTTTTTAATCATTAAACTATTATTGATTAATTATTTTCCCCATAATTTTAATAAATTAAAACTTGATGAAACACAATCTAATTATATATGATATATCATTTGTTGAATAATATAATGTACCTTCCATTATAAATGTATTTGATGGTTATGGTTCTAAATGCCATTATTTTCAATATGTTTCAATTATATTACTATAACTATGCTAACATTCACCCCATGGTCATTTATTTATTTATTATTATTTTTTCAAACAAATTGACCAAATGTCATTAATGATAGTGGGTTTTTGTTTTCCTTTTCCAAAGGTGCCACAACTTCCCTCAAACCTATTTATAAGTGTTGTTGATGACAATGGAGGGTTATTAATCATTTTTCTTTGAAGGTGTCACAACTTTTTTCAAATCTAATCAGTGTTGTTAACAATGAATAATTTTGAATTCTTTAAATATCTTTAAATTACCTAATGTCATTGATGACAATGGGTTTTTGAAATAAATTAAAATTCAATCTTAGGCACCTTAATTAGTTTTTTTTAAACAACCTACTATCATAAATAACAATGGGGTTTATTTATTAATTATTTATTTTCAAGGTGTCTTTAGTTTTTCACAAAGTGCATATATAATTTCAAATTCTCATCATTCCTAAAAAGGTATAGAAAGAAAACATGAAATATGAATTCCAAGCCTTTCAATTTGCTCTCAATATGTTAGAAGGTAGTTTGAATTTTACATGGGTTCTTTTCAAGCTTCAAAAAGCTATCAAGTTAGAAGAAATAAAAAAAGAGAGAAACATTTGAAAGAAGTAAAAAGGACATGGGCACTTAAGCAACATATGAAAGAAATAAAATGAAAGGCAAGTATAATTTTGTAGGGATACAAGTTTCAATAGATCAAGAAATAAACATTGACTAACTTTAAAGTTTTTATTTTTTGGGCAACTTGAAGCTCATTTGGGCAATCTAGAATTTTTTTGGGACCAATCTTGTGTTTGTATATTGTTTTTGATATATCCTTAGGTAAGGGTATATATCAAATTTCAATTTATTTACCCATCGAGTAAGGGTATATTTTGATTTTTTTTTCCCCATTTGGAGTAAAATCCATATAATGTTTTTTAAAAAATTGGGTGGAGGGGAAGCACCTTCATACTCATTATCATATACCCTTGGTCAAGGTTAAAAAAAGGTTTAAAAGGGCAAAAAAAATTATCATATTTAATAAAAATGGGAATTTTTTTTTCACATTTTGGAATTTATTTAAACAACTTTCATAAGCCTAAATCCAGTTGGACAATGCATAGATGTGATGTCAAAACACAATAATAAAATTGTATTAAAATATTTCATTTTTTATTCTTAAACATACATAAAATGAGAAACCATTGAAATCAAATTGACAACATGCTACTTGCTTATTAAACATAAAAACAAATCTAAAAATCAAAATATGTGATGTCAATGAGTTCAACATAGTGATGCAATTGGTTTTCAAACTCCTCTACAATATGATCTAAGAAATTTGTCTCAACATCCCCAAAGTCATCAAAAGACAAACTTTTTCTCAATATTGGATAATGATCACACATCACAACGGCAATGATTTAAGGTTTAGGTGAAACTTACGCTAACAAGATTTATTGGAATTTTGAGAACATACATGGTTTCAAGTATGGGTATTTTAAAGATATATCCAACGTTATGAACTAGGTATATTTTTTCCAATTTTATATACCTTTGGGTATGCATTTGATAAGGTATATTGATTTTGAAAATATATGATAGGATAAATAATATATACCTTATCAAATGCGAATATATATGGGTAAATGATATAACCCATACAAATTTAATTTGGACACGGGAACATTCCTTTAAGGATGTGTAGTCAACAACTTGGCAATACCGATTTAACAACATGGACTTAGCAATTGGACACTATTGACTTTGCAATTTGGTATGTGGATTTGGCAATGGGTAAAGCCAATTTGGCAAATTAACTAAATAACAACATTGACTTTGCAAGTTGGCAAAGTGCACTATAAGAATTCATGGTTTTTCTAGTTGTTCAATTTGACTAACTTATCCATTTTGATTAAAATTTTGGAAAATTTGACTAAAGGCTCCTAATAATTGAACTGACATGTTTTTGTGGACTAGTTTAATTGACTAAAGTGATCTTTCTAGCTACTTGCTCAATGTGACATTTAATCAAAATGGACATCTCTGACATGGGTGTAATAAAATGAAACATGTAGTCAAATAAGATATGCAATCACAAAATTTGGGAAAAAATCATTACATAAGTAGGTAGTAAGTAAAGTAGGTACATAGGTAAATAAATAGATTATTATTATTATTTTATACTTTAGTTATTTGGGTAGGTATATTATACTTAATTAAGGTAGGGTAATTACTAGTTAGGTAAAGGGGTTAGTTCATTAATTAATTAATTAAAAAAATTCATTCATTATTCACCCAAGTAAGGTACGTAATTATGTAGAGTTTGGAAGGATAACTAGTTTGTTAGGTAGGATAAGTCATCATTAGCCTTGTCAAAGTAAGGTAGGGTATGCAACTAAATAAATAATATCCTATAAATGAATTATTTGAGTAGGTTTTAAACTAAACTTAAGTAGGGTAGGGTAACTAATATTTAGATAATGTGGCTAGGTAAATAAATAAGCAATATTTTTCATTAATTATTAAATCAAATGCGGTAGGTAGCTATGTATAAATAGGGAAGGAGAATTATATAATTAGGGAGGATAAATAGAACTAGGTTGATCCCAATAAAGTTGGGTAATTAGTTAAGTACATTAAGTTAGGTTAACGTAGGCTAGGTAAATAAATAAATAAAGAATTTATTCATTAATTATTTGGAAAGATGTAATTAGGCTTAAGCATGATAAAATAATTATTAGATATGTAATGTGGATAGGTAAATTAATAAATTATTATTATTTTTCATTAATTATTAGAGCGAGTAAACATGTATTATGTATAATAGGGAAGGGTATATAATTAGTTAACTAAGTTTTTCCATGTAAGGTACATGGTAATTAACTATTAAGGTGGGTTAATGGAGGGTAGAATGGGTAGGTAAGTAAATAAATTATTAATAAAATTTTAGGAAATCAATTTAAAGAAAATATTGATTGTAAAATCTATAAAATAAAATTTACATAGGGTAAAACAAATTAGGTTGTAAATATTTATATAACTAGGTAGTTAAGTAAGTAGGAACCCAGTAGTAAGTGGGTTCATTCAAGGTTGGGGTTTCAAAAAGGGACATCTAACTAAAACAAGACTAAAAATAACAAGTTTAGATTTTTGTAATGTTTTAATATATTAAAACTATGGTTTAATGTTGTGATCTTAAAATTGAAAGATTAAAAGAACAAGCTTTTAAAAAACTCTAATAATCATTGGATGTTGTATAAAAATCCTTTCAAATCTTTGATTATCGTAATTACAATTTCTTTTTAAAAGTGCTCAAAATAATGCATAGAATAATGCAATTGATTTCAAAAAAAAATTAGAAGAAAAAAATGTTTCCCTTTCTGCAACTACATGTTCATTAAGCCAATTTGATGAAAAAATAACTCATACAAGAATTTCGAAGTCTTCAAATTTTGAAATAATGGGTTGCAAGGGAAATGATTCTTATATTCAATCATTTGCATAGTTATTTACATTCATTCGGTTTTACATTTCTAATTCTAGATGGAGGTCACATGTGCAAGAAATAATCTTGTGAAAAACCATGTTAGTTGGTTTTAGCAGCCCATTTTGGCATTTTCTATGTTTTTGCTTATAAAATAAAATATTCATGCACAATAATGTGTGCATGTGAAAAATCACCACCATTACATGAATTATTTTATTTTCAATTATTCAAGTTTTCTCATTTACATTTGTTTCATGAAAATGTAATTTGTAAAAAGTGGCCCTAGGAAACTCCTAGGGTTTTTTTTCTTGTTTTTGGTACCCCAAGCTTGAATAGACCCAAGTATCCAAAGACATAATGGGTAGGTGTGTTTTAAGTAGGTAAATAGGAAGGTATAGTTATATAGTTTCAAATCAACTATATGTATATTTTTTGAGTTTTTGATAGGTAGGAAGGTAGGTTGTAAATAGGTATGATGTAAGTCAAAGAAAGGTAGGTAGTTTGTAAGAAACTAAATAAGTTGCATGTAGGTAATAAGTATAAAATATATGTTAAATATAAAAATTAAACGAAATTAAGATGAAACATAGAATTCAAATTAAATAAAATTCAAATTAAAATGAAGTATAAATTCAAATGGAATCATGATGAAATATTTTTCCTTGATGATTTTTTTTTTTAAAATTAATTACTAATAAGTAGGAAGGTGGTTGGTAAGTGGTAGGTAGGTAAGTAGGTATGTAAGAAAAATGGAAAAAAAATGTGCATATCAAAAGTTAAACTTATAAAATAATTTGGAAGAAACATGTTATATTTATTATTTGACACATTGTGTTACAAAAACATGTGGTGTTGGTTGTCAAAAACATTGGCATTTGGCCATGGAAATCAAGATTCTAATTTTAAACATATACCACACATTATAACACATAGGTGAATAGTAAGGTAGGGTAGGGTAGGGTGTGTGCGTGCGTGTGCGTGTGCGTGTGCGTGTGTGTGTATAATTTTATGAAGTAGTTATTATTATTTTATTAGTTAGGTAAATGAATGAATGAATGAATTGAAACTAATCAATTAATTAAGAAAACAATTATTTGCATGAGTATTATTCTTATTATTTTGGTCATTCATTCTTTAATAAAATTGTTTCAATTTTTTTTGGGTTGCCCAAATATTATTGTCTCATTTTACTAGTCAAAGATCCATCAGTTTGACTAGTAAAAAAAACCCACGGTCAAAATGGATATGTTCAACATGATTTGACGCAAATGATTACTTGGTTGGGTTGGATTTTGTCATTTTTGTGTGGTTTTTTATTAGAGTTCCACATCAAATAAACTGTGGATTCTTATAGTGATGGAATTGAAAAGAAATTAAAGTGAACTTGGTTAAATAGTTTAATAATTGGTGTTTTGGATGAACATTCATGGATAAAATTTGATGAATTTTCACGAAGAAATGAAGATCATCCATAAAATTTTATTCCATCCATGAAAGTTATCCAAATATCATCCATGATTTGTAATATGAAAACATGGGATTGGGTAGGATTATAAACCAATTTAGTGATAATTTGTGATTAGCAAAACTCATGCCACCTATCATGTCATGTTCCTTTCTCACACAATTAATTTTTAACCCTAACCCAAAAATTGTAATGATATATATATAAGCATTAAACAACAATGGAATCTTTAAACCAACATGACTAACACAAAAAACTAACATAACATGTAGATGAAATTTTAAGAATGAAGTTTAGATAAGCTTTTATGAATGAAATAAAAATTTCAACAAAATTTCATGAATGATCTTTATGGCATATTGAAATTTCATGATGTTTTATCCATGATAGTGTAAAAATTTTATCTATTACAATTTGAGTTTTATTCATTTCCTTTGCCTCGTAACAAAGGTGACAAAAATGGGCCATTTGCCCAATTGCCTCCACCTCATAAAAACGTGCGAATTGAATCAAGTGGCTGGACATAATTAAATTATTATAATTTTCAATTTATTATGAACGTCTTTGAAAAAGTTAAAATCGTTTTCTTCGATCCCTTTGCTCAATGTTTTAAAGACCTTCAACTATGTGGGATTTTTGGCCAATAAGAGACATTTTGCTTAATGTTACATAATTCAATGTCCAAGGTTTAATGTCGAGTCACGTTACGAAAGATGCCATGATGCATGGGGTTGAAAACTTAACATGTACAATGAAAAATCATTCGATGCACTTTTCAACAAGGCCAATGATGACATTCAAAATCACTCCTTTGGTTACAAGGATGGTCCTCTGCAAATTGAATTATTTCATTTGCATAGGTTAAAAAGTCACTTAAGTGATGCTAAGGTTCTTGCAATTGGAAGGAGGCAGAGATGTGGAAGGAAATGTGACATTTTGAATCAATGGAATTACAATTGCTAAAGGGTGGATGATTGTGGCTTTAAGGAAGTTGTTTTTGATGAAGATCTTAGTGAAAATCATGTCAAAGTAACAATATATGAAACTAGCAAATCACAAATTATGTCGATTTGGATATATAACCATTGATTCAAACAATTTTTGATGGACGTTATCTTTGGTCATTGTTTGGGTCCTATGATTAACATCATAGGTTGAAAGATGATGAGCAAAAAAAAATTGGTGTAAGGAAAAATTTGATACACAACTATTAAAAGAATGCATAAAAACTCAAATGTGGATTGTTTTGTTTCAAAGATTGAAAAATGTGTGTATGATGAACCAACTGTAATGTGAGCACATGCATATGTTGTTCTATTAACTATAACTAACACTTTATCTCATAAAACATCTATCATCAAATAGTAATTTTTGGACTTGTTATTTGGAAATAAAATATCATATATCTAGGATGTTCCAAACATATTGCATGAAATAATAATAATAATAAATAAAATTTCATCGTACTACAAGGAAAGGCTATTCATGAAATTTTTAGTACATTATTGTTGGGTTGGCACAATTTATTTACATTGCATATAAGGTAGAAAAATCACATGGTTGTAGACATAAACCACAAAACAATATTGGATGAATAAACAACATTGTGCAACTAGGCAAGTGGAATCCAATGTTCAATCACTCATTGAGTAATTTGTTGATATAATGCTACATGAAATGAAAGGAATAAGGGATGGTTGACAAAACATTCACCTTTTAATTCTGAACACATGAAAACATATTCGAAAATGGAACAATGAGGTATGCCAAATCTCAAACATATGTATACTTTTCATGTTAGTTAATAATTATGTAAATATAAGATGATGGATCAAATTAATTCTAACAATTTTCATTATCATTTATCTGTGATTGTAGATTAACAAGGAATTAAAATATTGATCAAATATCTTAATATGTTGTGAGGTGATTGAAAAGGAAACATCATCTCAATGGGGATGGTTATGTGGATGTCTAATAAAAAAGGTTCAACCTTTTTCAAATGCATAGTTTAAAGAGTCCTTGAAAAAAATGAATTCCAAAGTTGGAGAAAAATGACAAAGGAACACAAATTGAAACTCAAAAGGCATAAAAAACACCAACAATCATATAAATAATTTTCTCCTAGTTGAAAAGCAAATCCATTCAATGAAAGGAGGAGTTCTTGTGCATCATTCATAATAAAATGGATCATTGTAAGATTCATTACCAAGGTTCCAAAAGAAAAAAAAAATGGTTGTTGGGCTTGGCCAGTTTCCAATTTCATTCACCCGCATGATTGTTGATGGGCATGGGGATAAGGCACTTGCTCAATAATCCATTAAATTTTGAACAAATGACCTTATTTCATTATTGGATTGCTATTACATCTGTTAAGATCTTTGGAGATGGAACCAATTTGTAAGTCAATTTTAAAAAATATTTTTGATTTGATAGTCAACCTTCATTTTTAGTTTACATTCAAAACATGTTTTTTATTGGACCATTATTAAATTCATAATGTGTTTTAACATTTGCTCCTTCCACCCTTTCTACATATAACTCTCACATAATATGTACATATTTACAAAAAATCACAAAACTTATGATCAATGAAACAAAAAGAAAAGAAAAAAATTGAATATCATGAATAGTATTGAATTGATTCCATTATGGTTGTTTCCATGTGCATTTTTTCATTCTTATGTTTTGCATTGGCATCTATTCCTTTGTTAACAATCTTTTGAATAATGTCAACATATTCACATGAAGCCTAATTAAACAACACATGCTCATATGTCAATAATATAACATGTTGA
>Ga0116231_10006579_pt1 | contig 22047 bp, 8 predicted proteins | sample S1TSphgellanicum_2_FD_89695 | JGI IMG/M metagenome (GOLD analysis project Ga0116231, IMG submission 89695) | Host-associated microbial communities from peat moss isolated from Minnesota, USA - S1T2_Fd - Sphagnum magellanicum MG | ecosystem: Host-associated > Plants > Peat moss > Unclassified...
AAGTTTTTTTTAACTTTTCCGCAATTAAAAAAATATGTTCACACTTGGGGAAAGTGCAAAAGCACCAAAAGAAGCAAATTTTACAAGAAAAAAAAAATTAAAAACCCCCCCCCCAAAAAAAAAAAAAAAAAAACCCTCGGAGAAGTATGAGAATCCTTTACCGTCTGTCTCCATCTTTTCTTTGGCAATTTTAAAATTTGTGATATAGGCAATGTGGCGATGATCCACCTGAGGAAGATTTAGCCAAATTTGGCTACAATCTAAATGTGAAAATAATTTTATAAAAAAACATCCTTCTATAATTTTTTTCTACCTATATGAACAATGTATAGAAATCTGGCGAATTAAAAGGAAATTGGTCGAAATTTGGCTATTGAAAATCTCAAAATGCACATGATTTTAGCACTTTTAATTTATAATTTATAGCATTCTGGCTATAGATAGCCAGCAAAAAGAAAAAGGCTGGTCCGACACTGTCCGAAATTTGCAATTTTATTTGTTTTTCCTACAGTTTGAAATTTCAAGTACAGTTGTTAATCATTAGATTGATCATGAACTTAAAAATTTACATATGTTTTTTAAATAATAATTTCAAAGCGGCTTGAATATCAAACATTCTAAAGAATTTTGGCGTCCTGTGTTTTGCAAGAGACGCAGCAGGTGGCTGGCGATGGCTTTAGTGCGAGGACCGTGATCACTCTGCACCAAAACAAGAAGCTTGGTAAACAAGCCTGCACGCACTGCTTCCAACTGGATGTGTGCATCTGCTGTAGACCGACAAATGGCCCACAATGCAGCAAGTGCATGCTCAGTGGCAAGCTTAGATTGTCTCAACACAATTTTCACCAGGGCAGTGATTGCCTCAACACGATCACAAACTGCAGCACGACCTTCAGCACATGCACAAACAAGATCTAATACACACACTGCTAACTCTGTCACAGTCTCGTTCTCCAGCTGCAGCTCTTCACTACTAGGCTGCACCTGCAACATGAGTGTGTCCACTAAGGCAGGTGCCACTCCAGCATCGATTGCTTTCACCCTATTTTTACTCGCTAAGCAAATGGCTGCAAAGCATTTAAGGCTTGCAATGGCACCTGCACGAGCTGCAGCAGCAGCTGAGCCCCGATTGTTGTTGTTGTTACAGCTCCGGCTCACAGCCGCTGTTGGATCTTCTTCTTTCAGGAGACTAACCAATCCCTCAAGCAACAGTGGTTGTGATGCCATTGCTGATTTGAACTCAACGTCTTGCTCTACAAGGTTTGCTAGAAGACATGCAGAATAAACTCTAGAATCGCGGGAGCTGCAGCAGCCATTTGTTAGAAAACAGTTGATTTGCTCTAGCTGGGTAGGACCCGTGAGCGTTTTTCTAGTTTTTTCATCATCCATGGGAAGTAGAGCAAGTATAGCTAGAGCCTCTTCCACACATCCAGTCACGACTTCAGACATGATTTCCAGCTTATAAATCTGATCAAGTTCTGTAGATCCTGCTGCAGGAGGACCAGCAGCTGCTAATTTTACATGATCCAGGTGGTGGCAGCTATGGGATGATGATGCATCAGCAGCTGCTGCTGCAATTACGGACGCTAGAACAGGGACTGCTCCAGCCTCTAGCACGCACCTCCGGTTCTTCTCGCTGTCTCTGGCAAGGCAGTGCAGTCTCTGAAGGTTCTCCAGTCGCATGTAACCGTCTGTGATGTCCTGTAGCATGTGATGCACTTGCAAGAGGTCGGCTGGCTGCTTAGGTGTGGGTATTCGTTCGACGATACCCGGCTCTTGTGATAGGTTTTTCACACTCCACTCCTGGATCAGGCGGCGGAGCGTGTGGTTGGGTGTCAGATCTCGGCTGTGAACTTGTTGCATCGTGGCGGGGCAAGTGGTGTTCCCGTTATCAAACCATCTCTGTATGCTCACACGGTCATATGTGATTCCGGTGCACAGACTTACTGGATCCTTCATCAAGTTGAATGAAATCGGGCATCTAAAATATGGTGGAATGTTGGCGATCTCAAGATTCCTGGTCGAAGTCATCGATCCAGCAGCTCAGCTACGTGAACCTATCAGAACTTAGATCAGTTAGTGTCTAAAGCTTGAGAACAATTAGATCAAGCTGATGATCTAAACCTTGAGCTCATGAAGATTCCGCCGGCGTGGTCATGATGCTCCCTCCCATAGTTGTAAAACCTACCTCTCTATTCCTGAAACAAGCTACACAATTATACAGCCCGGCCGGCCGGCAGGCCTCTGCTCAACAACTAGAACCCATCCAGGTTGTGGATAGTCAAGTTCTACTTGATTTCTTGGAATTTCAACTGAGGATATCTCCTCTATATCTGCAAAGGAGTACAGATCTTGTATCACAAACCTGTAACTGGAGAAAGTATGATTGGGTGGTACCAATAAGAACGAACATGACACCTAAGCTATCTCTGTTCAATTTTACACATCTGAGCTGCTGCAATCGCCTAAACAGAAACAAATACCAGAACTTCTGGTACTAGTTTGAATTTGCAAATGCTTGAATCCTTCAAACTTGCCAACAGCCAATTTACTCATGTCTGAATGAATGGAGTGCATGAAGATTCAATATAGGAAGCCTTCTAACAGCCGAAGATAATTAAGCAAGTAAGTAACTGACACCCAGCAAGCAGGCTGTAGAAGGAAAAACACTCATGGACAAAACTATGTTCTAGATTTGAATATTCAACAGCTAGCTGTTGCACACGAGAAAGGAATAATCAGAGCAGCTTGAAGCTAGCAGGCTCCTTCACGCCAACTAGTACATGATGACCACCATGATTTAAATACGTCGGAGTACCACATTAAATTTATTGCAATTGGTGAGCTCCACCGGCAGTTGAAGCTCACAATTTCTTTTTTTTCTGGGACGTCACTCGCAGGAAACCAGCCGACCACAGTATGTAGTGCTAAGTCAACTGGGAAGAAACCTACGTCGAAGATACACAAACCTAAATGAAGAGTTCTTCAGGAGAAAAACTAGCCTTCAACGGCTTGCTTGCACAACAGTGCACACTCCTCGTAAGCTGGCTGAGGATGACAATTGTAGCGGCCCATACTAGCTTTGCAAGTCTTTGTTAGCTCCACAGCTTCTGCCTGCTCGTGCCTGTACAAGAGCCCGCCTGCGCCCTGCTGCTGGCTGGTGGGTGCTTTGGCTTTGTGGGCTCTCAAGCAAAAGTCATCAAGGTTCCAGTCAATAGTCGTGTGCAGACAGTCAAGCGGCCTGTGGGGTTAAGCCAGTTCAGTCTAGGATTGTCAGGACTGGAAATCTAGAATGTAAAAATTGTCAACTTACCAGTGTTTTTGTTTTTTTTCCCGAATGGGAATTTGTTGATGCAGCCAATTCAGGTAGTGGCTATCATCCATAGGAAGATCTACCCCCAAAGTGACAATCTCCCCTAAGGAGATTTAGCCAAACATGGCTATAAACCAGATATGAAGTTAAAATATTTAATGACACTTTTATATTTTTGGCTATTCATGGAAACCAAATATTGAAATCTGGAGTAAAAAATGGAGCTATAAACTATAAACCATTGATGATTACCCATAGGAAGATTAAACCAAATATTCCTTACACCAGATATGAAGTACAAATCTTTAATCATCCTTCTCTATTTTTGGCTACCCACAAAAGAAGAATATTGAAATATGGGGTCAACTATGGAGCCATAAACCAGTGATGGTCAGCAATAGGAAGATTTAGACAAATATTCCTGTAAACTGTATATGAAGTACTTTTTATCATCCTTCTATAGTTTTGTCTAATTACAATAATTGAATAAATACATTTGGAGCCAAACATGGCTATAATCCATTGACGATCACCCATAGGAAGATTTAGCCAAGTATGCCTTCTAAAACAGATATGAAGTATAGTCCTTCTATATTTTTGGCTACTTACAAAAACCAAATTGAAAAATCTGGTGACGCTTAAATTTTTTAATAAAAGAACCCCTCAAAAATCAAATTCGTTTTACATTTTTGGATATTTAATTTCTCTTTATGGTAAAATCTCAGCAGTGAAAAATATGGCTGCACGTTACATTTGGCTCTGCCTGTTAGGAAGAGACAAGGGTTTTGGCCCACCTTGAGTGGGTACCCACTGTGGGAGGTAAGATTCATTGATTTCAGTTCCAATTAATAGACTGGATTTGCGACTAACAGGAATTGGTTTTTTTTTTAAAAGATCAAGACTCAGAATTGGGTTCTTGTTTACTGATGTGTGTAACCAAAATTGAAGACGATATTATTGAAAAGAAAAAGTGACTAGAACCAGGGGTTAATTGGAATTTAATTGCTCCCTGTGATTCAAGTTCATAAGAACTGGACTGTAACCGTTTCTGAATTATGGAATCAGAACCAGAATTTATTTATTTTGAAAACTTGAATGGAGTGTCTCAGTGCCAATCATTTCTGCACTGAAAGACAATTATTGTTTTTTGTTTTTGAAGCCAAACGAACCACAGGTTCTTCATAAAAGTAGCAACTTCAATTCAAACCCGTGTTGAGCAGTTCTTTTACTTTTGATATATATATATGGTTATATTGTGAAGCAAGAAAAGTGAGTCATAGATTACTAGTGCTCGTTCAAAGCTACAATAAATAAGTACTTTAGAATTTGACCTTCTACTCTATGCTATCCCTGCCTTTCCTTTGGTACACAAGATCAACCGAGCAAGTTTTGAAAATTTGCACTCACTTTGGTGATGCGAGCTTGAACATGAGGGGGACCTTTTCAACCATACACGCCTTCTCTGCACATAGTCCGAGTCTTGGGCACCAAAAAAATTAACTCTTTCTTCTATCACCAGCTACAAACTGTATTACATTTTTATTCTCCACCTTGGAGAGAAAAGTCTTTTGATTTTGTAATGGTTTGACTCTTTGGATAATGCTGCATACATAGTTTTGTGTCTGGTAAAGGCCAAGGTCATGGGCTTAGCCTTGGACTTTACTGAGTGTAAAGACCTGCGCCTAATTTTCGAGTATAAATTCCTGTGATACCAGAGGTGGGATAGAATGGGAAGAAAACAAAACAAATCATGGGATGTTCAAATCATGGGTTGTTTTAATACGAAGGAATGCCCATTTTTTGAAATGCCGCACAAACAGTGGGGAAAAAAGATGCATTGGGTGAGATGTCCTTAGAATTAGACTTAAGAAATTGGCAGAGCTCTTGACTCTTTATGTGGCTCGCTACTTGTGGTGTTTTGTTCTCCAGTTTTTGTACTGCAGTCCACAACTCTGTACCCAATCCACCTTGCTGGAAAATACTAGTCAAACAAACAAAGCTCTAGGAAGTTGATTGTGTCATTTTGTCTGGGGTTTTCTGATGGACCGACAAGTCTAGATTATCATGTTTGAATTTGTGCGAACCTGACCTCAATTTGTCTAGATTTTAATGGCATTGATTGAATATCCTTTGGTCCCTTGGACTAATGTGGCTCTTAATGTGGGGTTATGTGAAGCGGCACCCACCAGTCAGTGTTTTTCCCAGACTTTTTGAGATTTCTATGGATCAGATTCTAAAATAGTGAATCATTTCTCTCCTTCTGGCTAAAATGATTTAAGAAATTTTGAGCATATGTGACAAACAGTGATTATGAAAAGAGAAATGAAATATGAATTTGGCAAATTTTCATTACAAGAATATTTTTTTCACAAGTTTCAAAACTAACAATAAAATGTAATGTAAAACTTGAAATGAGGGTCAAAACCTTAGAAACTTGAACTAAAAAAACTAAACTAACTCACACACTAAAACTTTGTTGCAATTATGCAAGCTCACAAACTTAGCTGAACTAAAGAAACTAAACTAACTCACACACCAAAACTTTGTTGCAATTATGCAAGCACACAAACTTAGAATCTGAACTTAAGCCATTGCAAGATATTTTTCAATGACGAAAAACATGATTTGACAGAAATAAGTACAAAAGATAGGTACTATCCTTTTCTGAGGACATCCTTAGGCCTTGGGTGAATCAGCACCCATGCTAATACCAATGTAGAAAACCCCGAAATTTATGCAAATTGCTTAGAAATGTCTTCTGCTTAAGCTAAATCAGTGTCTTTAGATTCAAATTCTATTACAAATGTGTGTTTTTATGCTGATTTTTGTGATTGAAATTTCAATCAAAACATAAAGGGGACACAATTATTCTAAGGTAGATTGGACTAATCATTTATGTCAAAATTTTGATTGTTTTTTTAGACTAAGATGATTGTTGAAAATGATTAAGATGGCTAAAGCTTTTAGTTGATCTAACTATCTAAAATGACTGAAACTGCTAATTGATATAGCAATATTAATTTAACATTGAAATTATTAATATTTTATTTTCAAATAACTTTTTAACTATATTAATAGTATATATATTTCTTCTTCTAAATTAAACTATGGATGAATCCAAAGTCACATTAAACTTTTGATTCCATTTTCAAATTTATTTAATTTATTTAATTAATTAATTAACTTATTTAAATGAGAATTTGGGAAACCTATGACAAGTCATCACTATAATGTCATAGGCAAAACATGTTCAAAATGAAAACCTTCAACTCCTCATCCACAACCCAAAATCATTCCCATTTGATACCATTTCACATGGTGATAAAGATTATTATTGCAAAATATATAAACACATTGTTTAATATCATAAATTAAAACTTTATTACATAATTAGATAATTTCGTAATGAAATGTTTTCACACATGTACATTTTTAATATCATTATTTTATTTAATTAATTTTTAGTTTGATAATTACATTAAAATTTATAATGTGTTTTAATTTCAAAATGTGAAATGTATTACACTAATTTAAAATATCTTCAATTAAAATATATTTATTTAATTTATCCTTTGACTCAATTCTATAATTTTTAAAATTCCAAATGGTAAAAAAAATTATTTTTTATATTTTATTTTTGAAAATCTCACAATGAAATTAATTTCAATTTGAAAATTATATAATTAAAATTCACATGTTTTTAGTTTTGTAAATAATAATAATAATATTCTTAATTTGAATTATTTTTTAAATCCAAGTGTCACATGTACAATTTTGTTTTTTAATAGATTAAAATAGAAACATTCAGTTTGATTTTTCATTTTCTCACATGACATTTTGCTATATTTCATATTTTGTCCCTATTTTTTTTTTGAAGAATTAAAAATAAGAATTGAAATCATGAAATTCATAATTTACGTTTTTATATATAATTGAGTTTGAAGATTAATTAATTAATAATAATAATATTTTATTATTTCCACATCATCAAAAGTAATCAGAGTTGAATGTGACTCTTGTGGATGAATCACACCTGAATTACCAAGGTTCCAACTTATGTTGCAAACCAATGTTGGGCATTTTTTTTTGAATTTGAAAGAATTGTTAGTTCCAGTTCTTTAAATATTTGAGTTTCAAAGAACCATTGATTTCAATTCTTTGAAAAAAAATCGGAATCAAAGAACCATCAGGTCATTTTTAAAACCTTAAAAACCCAATGATTTACATGAAGAAACTGATAATTTTTATGAAAGAACCAATAATTCATTGACTTGTTATTTGATTTTTTTCTTTTTAAAAAAAAACTGTGATTATATATCAAAATCAATTTTTTGAATTTTTCGAGAAAGGACAGATAAGTGAATATATACTTGGGTTGGTAGGTGGGTAAGTATCATAGGTGCATAGATAAGGATGGAAGTGATTACAATGTTGGTAGAGAAAATAGGTAAGGCACTTTAGGTGCACAATAGTATATGCTGAGAGGACTACTGAAAGATTGAAATGTGGTAAAACCTTGAGGCCATTTGGGAACGCTAATTGGCAAGCAGATTGCAACATGTGTATGCAAGTAAACGCAGCTGAATAGTTTATTTGAATGGCTTGGGGATGGGATAGCTTATAAGCAATGTGGAAGGGTTGATGCCCAGAAATCTGAAAACTTGGTATTCCTTACCACAATTCAAGTTTGGGCAAGTTTGGTGTTTTCAAAGCTCTTTTGTTTCAATGGAAGAGGACTGGTAGGGCATGTTCCAGAGCATATCCGGGTTTTGCCACTATTATTCATTCACATCTAAAGTTTGCTTTTCATTGCCAATTTACATTGCAAGTGAAACTGAGTGCACCAAAAGTGAAACCAGTAGATGGCTGCCCGACCCACCTAGGAAAACGCCTGGATAAGACCAGCCTTTGTTTGACTGCCAAAAAGCCGAATGAATTTTTTTAAAAATGAAATGCTTTTTTTGGGGGCTTGAAATCAGGGAAAAAAAAAAGAAAAAAAAAATTCACCAGATTTTTAGATTATTTTTTTAGTATGTGACCAAAAGAATAGAAGGATGACTAAAGATTTGTCCTTCATATCTGGTTTATTGCCAGATTTGGCTAAATGTTTCTTAAAATGATAGCCACTTTGCCTGCATCACAAGATTCCCTGAAGACACTCAGTATAGGACACCCCTACTAGTTATGGTTAGGTCATCAGGTATTGGTTACAGTTAGCTAATCAGGGATTAGTTTTGGCTTTAGATGAAATCCAAAGCTGCCAAGGCCTAGACTGAATTTCTATGCCTTCATAAAGAGGATAGGGATATTTCTTATGTTGGTTTTTTTAACACTTTGAAGAACTGGTCTAGGAAACACACTAAAAGCTCCATCAAACAAACGCAAAAAAAAAAAAACTGAAACTTTGGTTCCCTTCAAAACCAAGAACTGAACAATACTGGTACTACTCAGTGTTTGTCTAATTCTTGATTTTAAAAAGAACCTTTGGTTTCGGTTTTGATTTTTTTTCTTTTCAAAAAATCTTCAATGTGGTTTTGAGAATGGTTTCTTAGATTGATGAAACCTTCAGTTTGACTGGTCTCACAAAGAAAAATTGGAGTCATATCTCATGTAATTCAAAGTCTGGTTCAATGTACATTACACAGTAAAACTAATTCTTTGGGTGTGATATTAGTTTGTTGACCTTGAACCTAGCTTGAACTTATCAAATATCCTAAACCCAACAACACTACTACTAACCAATGTTGGCATGTTCTTCCTTTTGAAGAGCATCTTCGGTCTGGGGTTATATATATTTATTTATTTATTTATTTATTTATTTATTTTTATTTTTTAAATTTTATTTTGATAGGTCCCCCAAGTGTGGGTTTGAACTTGGTGTTTCTGACCATGCAATTCCAATTTTGACACATTTTTCCAAGTTCAGGAACCTTTGGGCTTGGCTTGAAAAAGGTCTAATTCCATGTACAACACATTCCCCAAGGTTGGATATTATATAAGTATAGAGTTCCCAACAAATTAAAACCAATCAATTACCTATAAATTCAACCTACTTGTGACCCCTAATTTTTCAAAATAGGATCAACTTGCTTCCGTAAAGAACTTAAACCTATACCTATGATCAATATTGTTTTTTCACGATTTCATTTCAGTTCCAATTCTAGCCAAAGGCTAGGTTGACAATTTGGTTCTTGTGTTGGTTCAAGTCTGAGTCATAAAAACATGCACATGAATCATTTAACACTCCAAATTGGGAAACTTGTCAACATTGCTACTAACCGACATCATTTGAACTATAAGATCATATCAATAAGGTTTTTTTTTGTTACCTTGTTGCAATCACAATTGCTTGTGAAATTTTTTGATGATTGAAATCTTTGTAGGAACAATCACTTCCCATTGGAAACTGCAACTATTTTGGAATGTGTATGTTACTAATGTTGGCATCTATAGTTGGGGGCTTGTTGTAGGGAACTCTCTAGATAACTTTAAAATAATAATAATAAATCATAAATATCAAGGCCATGTAGTTTGACTCACATCTTTCATACCTCCATATTTTGGTCAACGTTTGACTTGTAAAGATGCAAGGTGATTATGATCATAGCTAAAAAGCAAATTACAATGAAAAGTTGTTATATTCAAATTTTGTCATCACAGATGACTAATGGAAAGATGTCCAAAGAGGTGATAATTGAAGATTATATAAAATTTATTGGAGATATTTCAATACCTAGGTAACTATTTTTTCAATTTATGTGCATAGTTAATTGTTACATAGTTGATATAGATGAACCTAATCCCCATCACATTGCCTAGTTTTGAATATGTAACTTTAAAATTCTCAAATTGCAACATACCATCTTCTTCATTTTCCTCCACATGTACACATATTACATTGTAAAAACAAACTTTACACATGTGTGAAAATAATGGATTATATATGCTAATTTTTATCTACTCATGAAGTTAAATTTCTATATATCATATTTCACTTATATAAGTTTTTTAAAGTATAATTTCATAATCTATTATGAAAGTATTAATATGTAAAGATTATCCCCATATTATTGAATTTTAGTTTTATGAAAATATGCCTTGTGTTGTTGCCTCAAGTATGAACTTGATACCCAACTAATTTCTCAATTGAAAGCTAGGATTTGTAATTTATTTACATTTCCAATGACAAGAAGTGCTCAAATTTTCTTATCTCCCACACCTTACATGTATGGTTATGAAATCACCTCCAATAAATCCTACTTGTTGAATACTTTCCAACAATACCAAAAGTGTGCCTCAATTTTCTTATAATCTTTAATTTTCATTCTATTGAGTTTTCAATGACAAAATTATCCAATATTCAATCATTTATCTTTTACCAAATCTCCAAACATTAGACATAAATGACCTTGGATACCCCCATACTCATGGTTTGGGAAATCTCAACATGACAAACAAATGAAATAAACAAACAACCTTCCTTAACAAATAGACAAGGTCACCCCATATTGCCCCAAGACCATGAAAATATAAAATCTATGATTGAAAAATAAAAACCATTTTAAGGTTCAATTCACTTTATACAAGGGACCAAGGATATAGAAATGGATGAAAAATGAATATTAAGTGCAATATGGATAGTGTTTCATGGTCTAACAAATTTTTGTTAGGCCCACAATCTATTGGGGATAATCTTGACATATTATAACTTTCATAATAGATAATAATATGTCAAAATTATGTATCCCCATATAGTATGCTAAAATTATCACCATGATTAGTTAGCTTTTGATGATCGGGTCCAAGCATGGTTGGGGTACCCCTTTTGAAACATAAATGCTCATTCTTAGGACCCCCAAATTCACCTTTTTCTTCATAAATTATGACTTGTTTTAATTTTTTTTTTTTTTCCCATGTGAAATGAAATTAATTTGTTCCAAATTTTATATAAGCATCTAGAATATTTATTTATTTTCACTTATGAAAATAAAAATAGTAAAATTTATTCAATGTTCCATGGTCTATCAATGGTCCAAAGTTCTTAGAAATTTCACTTTTTGAACCTTTGTACATTGCAATTGGGCACTTGATTCTTGTCACACATGAATAGTTTATATACATTAACAACTAAGGTATTTGTTGTAAGAATGTTGAGGAATTTATTTAGACATTTTTTGGTCATGAAACAAAGTCTTGGAAAGTTTTTTAGAACTTGTTAGGAATCTTTAAACTTGTTCAAATTTAAGCATTATGCATAAAATAATATCTTAGTAATGTATGTATTTATTTAAGAAAAAAAATTTAACATGAATTTGGCATTAAGTTTCAATGACATGTTCAAGTGAATAGGTCCACTAGATATTTAATGAGACAATCATTTTTAGTAACCCAACCTCTGAAATTTCTTGTTTTACATGATTTTTGCATTTTCATGAGATAACCTTTGGATGTGTTTTGAGGGCTTTCAACATTTACATGATGGTGGTCCTTCACCATAATGCAAAAAATGCCTCAGTCACTAGTTCAAGTTAATTTTGAAGTCATGGTTGGTTGGTTGGTTGGTTATTACTTTCATTGTGTAAATAATTACTTCCATCTTTGGAAAGGGGGTAACAATTTAAGATTCATTTAACCACATATATTTCATAGTTTTTTATTGTTAATATCTCCAATTGAAAAACAAAATTGTTTTGGAAATAATTTAAAAAAACTTTCATGGCATTAATTTAATCCAAAAATATTGATTTAACCATTAAAACATCATAAACATAAAATTGAGTTTAACACAACCTTCAAATGTCATAATTAACATTTGATTTGTCATATTGAATAGGACATGAATCAATTGTTAGTGAAGTTAACAATTAAAAAAATGTTAATTGACTTTTAAGTCATAATTCATTAATAGGTGAAACGTTTTACTTCAAATGATGTGTGGAAAGCTCTAAAATCAAAGTCCATTTATAGTTTCAAGCTTAAAACTTAACCATCAAATTTAGGGCCAAAAATTACATTTACATAAGATTAAAAAGTTCAAATTATAGTTAGTTCACATGCAAAATAATATATTCATCAGGAAATTACAAGCTTAAGTAATTGAAGCTATGCATACAAGTTACTAAATGGAAGGGACAATGTAGTTGGAAAAAATACCAAAAGTAATTTCATGGTTGGTTGCCTTCAAACATGTGTTTTGTTTTGGTAAAATTTCACCAATGGCAAATTTTTCAAGAAAATAAAAAACTTACAGTGGTTATATATGTTGTCATAATCAACACCAACAACATTTTCATTCAATTTTTGCAATGGAATTGACACATTTGTGTTAATCTTGTTATAACAATGTTAAAATTTAAAATATTGTCAACCTTATTAGTACATAGTTTGGTTCAATTTCACCATTTTAATCATATTAATGATAATTTCATGCCTCAAAAGAAAACATTATTGTCATATTGTACAAAACATACAATTTTTGTGTTAAAAATATTTTCAAATTTTTATTGCTTCCTTTTTTTTCAATTCAAAATATTGGAAGAAATTATATGATGACGTTGTGATACAATTAAGAGAAAAACATGAAAAGGAAATCAATTTTGTTCTCATAAGTAGATTAAAAATATGTTTTTTCATTTATTAAATGTCAATGTGATTTATTTATGAAAAGTTTAACATTTTTTGAGAAAAAAGGAGCATTCAACCTCCTTAGGTTATTTTAAACCATTAGATTGGGCTGAAATTTCCAACAATTGATGGATTTTGATGTGATAGGAGTCATCAAGTTGTTTGATGAAGCCTTGATCCACTATCACCACTTCCATGAAACCTTTTGGCCATTGGATGTGCAAATCTAATCAACATGCTAATCAATTTGTATCAATTTTCTTCAACAATTGTGTCCATTATTGCATCTTTGTTTTATGACATTTGAAGTCTTTCATTCACCAACTAGTGTTAATGTATCATGTTGTTACTAGTTTTAACTATAATGTTATCATCATTGCCTTCAATTTCAACTTGAAGGTTGCAAAGACATTGCCTGAACCATTAGTTTCAAAAGCTCCAATAGACAATCACTATTGAATAGAAGTTCCAATTGCCAATTGTCACCACCTTCAAGCTTATTGTAAAGCCTACTTGTGTGTAATGAATGTGATGCATAACAACTTAAAAGTACAAAAATCCCATCCCTCCCACATTGTGTATAAAGTTTTGTATGCATTCTTGCATTTTACTGTATGTTATCAAGTTTGTATAATCGCATATTAAATGGGTTCATTGTGTGCACGTGTTATAACTTGTGTTGTTTGTAAGTTTTGATTTGTTTGTGATTAGGGTTCAAATCATCGTGTGTTCAAGAGCATCACCACATTTGGCTTTACTTGGTGCATGTCAACTTGGACATTGTCATCACTCAAGCCCCCATTGAATTTCAAATATTAGAAGTTATTTTCTTTCTCTAGTCCTTTGAATGTTTATTGTTCCCCAAGTGATGTTTTAGGTGATGGTTCAGTTACACCTACACTTTCAACAAAATTCATGAGCAAGCCTCTAGGTTTGACATTCTTACAATTTTTTGACATCATGTGCAAAAGTAAGCACCCATTCCATTTCTCAAAACGAACTCTATGAGCTTCAACTTCTAACACTATTGTAAATGATTTGAATTCAATTGTTGATCTCATTCAAAATCTTCTTGCCTAAAAACTTGGAAAGAAGGAATGGGAGTTCAACTAGGTGTTTTAGGCTGTTTGAGTTATTGAGCTTTTATAGGTTGAAGCAATTATTAAACTTGGAGAAAAGATGACCAAGTAAGATGTATAATTTGCAATAAGGTAGAGAATAGAAACAAGTTATTGGTTCTTATGTTCAATAAATTGCAAAAACATTTAGATCATTGCAAAGCACCATCTACACATCTAGGGGTGGTTTTTGGCCAATACTTACAACTACATGAACACCAATAACCAACACATTATAAAGAATGAATGGTAGTATGTTGTGTTTTATGGGCTAGTTTTTCTAGTTCAACAAGTTACAAAAAGGGACCCTTATGGAACAAAAGTAAAAATTCATGCAGTTTTTGTAAATAGGATTGAACAAGGGGCCTAAAAATTACATTCCCACCTTATGATAATGTCAAGGGTGCTCAAAAAATCAAGAAAAATACAAGGAAATTAGTAAAAGAAATTTATAACTACTTGAAAATAGACCTAGGAAAAAATTCTTCAAAGAAATAATAGTAAAAAATCCTTCATGGTATTAATTTACTCTACAACTAAACGACTATGTAAGGTCAAGAGATATGGACACCAACAAAAATAAAAGAGAAGAAAAAATAAAGAAACAAAAAAGATGGTATTAGGGATGGTAATTCTACCTTGTAGCAAAATTACCATCTTATGTTGTCACACAAAAAAATCAAATAATAATAATAATAATAACAAGAAAAAAATCTAATGACAAAACTAATGTGGGGCGGGTATGAGGACTATACCAAAAACCCATTGGGTATTTGAATGGGTATATATATATTGATCGGAGGTGAATTTAGCAAAGCCCAAGGACCCAACCCAATCATACCAGATATTTTAAAATTTTAAAATTTGCCTTTGCTTTTGCACCTGACACACATATATATTTATTAACGATAACCATAACTGACCCACAAAGAAATGCATAGATGGGTATTTATGTAAAAATCGAATCACTTTCATAATTGTACTTAACAAGTCCTTGTAAAGTACAAGGTTTCTTTTTTCTAAAACAACATGCTTGATATAAGTAGAATGATATTTTGGACCAAAAAAAAGTTCAAAAAGTGGGGCATTGTGAAAGTTTGATCCACTTACCTTTTCAAAAATTATGCAACAAAACTAAAATATGTATGGCATTTGTGTTTTTAAAGTCTATTGATAGATTTTTTGTTCCATTTTTTTGTTTTTCTTTGATCTTGTGTCTCTAGGTGTTGGTAGTTGGTAGAATGTAGATATTTCGGTAGTTTGAAGCCTGTATCAAGGTTTTATAAAAAGAAAACCTCAAAATTTCGATTAAAAAAAACTCCAAAAAACCAAGGGTCAATCAAAGAACCCCCAAATATTCAAAAATGCACCCACACTGATATTTGTAAAAAACCCAAAGAACTTTAAATTATTGGTGATATATGTACAACACGGGGTTTTGCTAAATAACCATGGCAAATACCCATGCAATAATCTCCAAACCCTTAACCCCACCTCATATCTGCCCTATTAAATTGCTTAAAACCTAAATTTGAAAGGTTCTTAGAAATGGAAATTTTTCAAATAACCCGACCCAAGCAATTCAAAGAAATTTTTTTTGTGGAAACTAGACCCAACTATTATTAAAAATAAATAAATGTCTGCCCCATATTAGACCATACCTCTAGTCCATTACCCCCCTATTGGTTTCCTTCCCCTAATTGTTTCCACAGTGGTAGTTTACTTCCACACCTTGATGTTACTAACACATGCACACACCTAAAACATATTGTATTTGTAAATCCTTATAATTTAATTTTTTTCCATTATGCCTTCATTGCCAAAAGAAATACATGTTGTCTTCCTTGTGGCAATATATTAGAAGAAGTTCATGAAGAAAAGATTCTAGAAAGAAGAAAGGAGATAGAGAGGATGGGACATAATAGAAGTCAAGAAATAAGTCTAGCTAGAAAGAAAGAGAGAGCTAGGAAGGGCCACACCACTTCTTCAAATCCCTTAAGTCCTCCATTATCTTTCAATTATTTTCCTAAAAGAAAATTAATTCCCTTCCTTCCAAATTTGTGCCCCCCTAAATTAACTGATATTACTAGGCCTAGTTAACCACCTACCCCTTCTAGAAGGCTAGGTTGTTGACTTTCTATTTACCCCTTTCTTCACACTAATTAAATTAGTAAGTGTCATATGCACCATTAGTGGAAACAATGGATAAATCCACTATTAACAACTTTAGAAGCTAGAAGTTTACCCCTCTAACTAAACTAACCCCTAAATAAAAGTAGAAAACTAACCATGTTTCATAGTTTGTTCTAATTTTTCATTTGTTTAAACAAGGGTGGCCTAAGATAGATTTTGAAGGTTGAAAGGAGCTATTTGATTTCTTGAAAGTGCCGCACAACCTTCCACATCATTGGATTAACACAATTGGTTGGAACATGGCTAAAGTGATGCATGAATTTGTTTTTCAATCTACTTGTCTACTAGTGCAAAAGGTTTGATTTATTTCTATTTCTTGCAATGAAATAACCATCATTGATAATTTGCATTTAAGTGTGGAAGGGTGGAAATGTTTCCAAATTCTTTTGAAATTGTAGCAAGTTCTTGAAGGTTCCCATGTTGACAATTTGACAAAGGTAATCATGAAGTTTCTTCTTTTATATGGTGGTCTTTCAAAATTTGACTTGGCTTTGAAACTTATATGTTTTGGAGCAAATGGTGTGATGCCATTCCAAGGTTCAAAATTTTTTGTCCAATGTAGGTGAAGGAAAAGCATGGGCCTTTCATGTTAGGTGTGCATTATGTTACACATCAAACAACATGACCACACAAATGTTGTTTCAATTTTCCTTGGTTGAAAAAATCAAGTCGCTTCTCCAATTAATTTACAATTACCATGCATAAACCCTTAAATGGCCTTTCCAAATGATTAAATTGGTCAAATTTTTGGAATAGAAGGTGTTGAAGATTTTGTGCAATGTGAAGACACAAAATTGGATTTCACTATTGTTTCCTACCAAATGCATCTTGGCAAAGCATAAGTGTTTTGTTATGCACATGGTTGATGAACAAACATCTGAAACCACAACAAAAGGGAACAAGAATGCCATTGGGGTGATTTAACCTCAATTTTGGGTGCAACTTAAAGTTGAACTAAAATTTATGACACAACTCTCCATTTTGAAAACACAATATTATTTCAGCAAATTATAGATTGGTGCAACAATCATTTTTTCCAAGCTTACTATGCTTGCCAATTTTCATGCAACCATGAAGTCTCTTCTAGATTGTAATATGTGCACTAGAATTTTAACCAACTTGACCACCAATCAATTAAGTCTTCCTTTTCATCTAATTGAAACCAATTTTCTTGCAATTCTTTACACACCAAACACTGGCTGGTACACGTTCCCCCATTGTCACCACCCAATCTGATGCATTTGACATTGAATTGACAAACCTAAACTAGCTGGTTCAAATTAAATTATCCCAGGATTCCAAATTCCAAAGTAGACTGTGGGTGGTGGTTTTGTTGGACAAATTTTGGTTTGCACTCACAAAGTTGTGATAGAAACTGTTCTGGTAGTCATTTCTATAATTGTAAGATCAAATCTGTGGGCAATTTAACCTTGAGATGTTGGTTTTGTAAGCACTTGTAGCAACTATGATATTGAGTTTTGTACTAGAATTTTTTTATGAACACCAAGCAACGTCGATCCTTTAAAACATTCTTCATATTTCTAAGAATGAAATACAACCTTTAGTACCAGAGTTTTGAATACGTATGGGCTTGAATATCAAACCAAAACTCTATACTGTGTTTGTTTTGTTATTAGAATTATAGCATCTTGACCGAGCATATTAGTGAATTTTTTCAAATTAGTTATGTTTCTTTGATGCTAGTCTAAATAAGTGTTGGCAAGTTTCTCTAAACAACCAGGATCTGGGGCTGGCTCTACGTCAGGTTGTAGGGTACCTGAACGGAAGGGTCACGAAATTAAAATGTGACTGGGACCATGTAACTGCCTTCTTGTTGAAAGTGAAACTAGCTAGCACCTGGATGGGGCTACTATCCCTTTAAAACAGGTTTAGGTTATCCGGGCTAGAGAAGTACAACCTTTTTTGAAAAGGCTAAAATCTAATTCAAGCAAAATTATCTACAATCGGATCAGATCTTGAAAAAGCCTTCGGCCTCCACCTTCACCCTACACAAAGTGCCAGTGCACTGTTCTGTTTAAGGAAACTGGCTTGTGTTTTGCCATCATGGTATCTGGGTGAGCGCAAACAGTGGTTTTTTTATGGTGAGACTTGGCAACTTGGGGGATTTTTTTCCAGAAAATTTTGTGATTTCCTCGGATTTTTCCCCCATTTTTCGAAATAACAATAATTAAATTAGCCACATCTAGACCTAGGCACTTGGTAGGTCGCCACTTACAGCAGCACTTTTGTAAAAATGCTACAGCCTACGCAGGACAGTCGTCATTGAATGCTAACTAATGTTGGGGATCCTGGCCAATGGGCCTACTCGAGGAAATTGAAGAAGAAAAACTCTGCGGTCAGGTCATAGTAAAAACTGATGGTAGAAATTCTAGAAAGTGACGAAAAGATAAGGAAGGAAAAATAAATATGGAAGAATTATTGTCTCACTATCTTTTCTTATGTCCTCTTTGTCCTCTTTTAATACATGACATCATCATACCAACACACCCTAAGTCAATTCAGACAAACTTGGATTGGGCCAACCACGCAAAAGATGTCACCTGAACGTCGGATCACGCACCATGACGCTTCTACCACACACACATACCTGTAGAGCAAACGCACACCTATACGTACGTACCGTGTAAGGGGCGACCTTCATTAATCGTCGGCGCACTTTCCGCTCTTTGACCGTTTGGTAAGTTCCCGGGAACCTGGCGAAAAAGAGTGGGTCAGTTCAAAGGATTTTGAACCGTGTATCAAAAGTAGTTTTACACTATGGTAAGAGTGGGTCAGTTCAAAGGATTTTGAACCGTGTACGAAAAGTAGTTGTACACTAGGGTGGGAGCCCACGACTGCACCATACTGTTCAAGATCTTGCATACAGCAGGTCGCTCGGATGGAAGGCAAGGGGACAAATTTGATACAAGAATCCGCAACCGACGATGATCAAGTTACAAAAGAAAGCTTCACCATGTACATATAATATTGTGGTATGTATATATTTCTTTGTTTTCTTTTCTTGCACACCAACTAATTATCAGTTTCTATGACTGCGACGATCAACTAACCTCAAGGAACTTGTCGTTAGTCGTAGCCTTTGACATTCATTCGAACTTGACTTGAGTAATTTAATCCGATCTGCTGGGAGAAGACTTGGGAGGGATCGATTTGGGCGCAGTCGGCGACGGCATTAATATTCGCCGCGAACTTTGGTGGTCAAACTATAAGCGCATCTATGCAGTAGCAGCTAGGATGGTCCTGCAGGCAGGATGACGCGTCTAGTGGCGGAGAATACAAGAGCTGAGAGCGACAGCCTTGGACAGATTCGGGCTATATATAAAACACCGGACCAGTCTCGACTGCGTAGTAGTGCATAATTCACCGAACGTTGTCGAATTAGTTAGCATTGATCCATAACCATCATCACACAGTTGGTTATATTTAGCTCAACGGATCGACTCTGATCACAGCTGGTCGCAGGGATGTTCTGTCATTACTAGAGAGTAAGACTGATCGATGAATCATCGCGGCGCTATCTTAGATGACATCTAGAACTAGAGACCTTCAAGCTGCCGTTGCAGAAGAACCAGACCATAAACTACAGTAGAAAACTAGTTTCATCATTCCAGAAAGAAGAAAATAGCCAGCCACATTACCACTACTAATTAGAGAGCCTACATTCTTATAAGGAAACAAAACATACCCGCATGATAGCACCAGTGATTATCATGGCACCCGCGAGTACGCTCAACATCCGAATGATGGGAATAGTTTGTTTCATGATCGTGGTAATATTGTTCGACGGAGCACAACTCCAGGGCGCCACTGCGATCAGGTTTCGGGTTCCAGGAAGCGTCGACGTTCCTAGCAGCAGCCAGCTTTCGAATTCAGAAAAAGTAATAGATGACGATGCCGTAGTCGAACCCGCTAATGTCGAACCCAATGATTTCATCGCCATGTTCACAGACTCGCAACAAGATGAAGGTGTAGCAGCTGCAGGTTCATATAATCACTTCAAATCTTGGAAATTTGGAGTCGTATCATCGTTACCTCCAGTTAACAACGTTGAAATGATAAGAAAAATCAGCGAGCCTGAGGACGACTCCTCGGCTACCGTCCACCACCAACGAACTTCCAAATTCCACGCTCAAAGGGCAGACAGAGGAAGTGCTGTACCAGCACCACCAGGCGGCAATCCTGGTCACGACTAGCTAGCAAGCCATTCCTAGCTACAAAACGAACCCGGACCACCGGCCGATGCCACAGCTGATCAAATCTCCGCCAGTAATTCAAAACAGCGGGTCTTACAATTTTGTCTTCAAATCAGCGGCTTCGGAGTTGAACTTGCTCGCCACATGATCTATCGATGTATGTGAGTCCATTTTCCATTGATCTTTTTTGTTTGTCGAAGGTCTAACGCGTCAGCAACTGTAGCACAAGTACAGCAGAAAATCAGAGCAAAGCAGATCAGTGCACTAACTAGCAGTCGACAATTTCAGGACATGTTGGAACTACACCAGCATGTGCAGCTCAAACGTACAGAACAAAAAAGGTGTAGTCACACTAACACACTTACATCAAGTGTAGCCAGTGCTCAAATTTTCATGGTTTAGTGTCTTGAACATGTTGACATTGGAAAATTGAAAATTTTAGTTTCTAGCTGCTTATTGTAGAAGCTCCTCATGTTGTAGAATGCAGCATACAATTTATTTTGCAGGCTGCTGTTCTACACGGCACACATACAAAATTTCTCTATACTTGAAAGACCCCGCCGGGGTTAAGGAAAGGCACCAAATTTTTCTATACGACTCATGTGATGGCTAGGATTAAATTTAGGAACTACAAATTCTGTTCTTCCATGTGTTACAAGTTAGAAGCATTCAACAGTTTCAACCATTTTCAGTCGACCAATGTGTTGATGCAACCAAGACCATGAAATCTTTAAAGCCCTTAAACTCGGTTTTCCCAGACAAAGGTAAAGAATTAGCTTATTATCAAATTTTCTCCATGCATTACCAGTGAACTCCCTACTTGGCAAAATGTCCGTTTCAAATAGACGTGAACCTTCGACCCATGAAAGATCCTAATTTGATTAGGAAAGGAGCTTCCACTTTTATAAGGTTTCCAAAGTTTGAAAAGTTCTTTGTGCAAGGTAACTTGGAACTCTTTTTCCCCTGTTGCTCGATCTTGGCTCCCAGCCTAGGGCGTGATCACCCTCAGCTGAACCAGCCTCAAACCCAGCAAGGGCCTCAAAAATGTTCCTTACCTTATACATGTCATTCCTCTTTTCCACCATTTTGAATTCATATTTAATTTTGGTAGAACGGAAAAGTACTCCAAGAAATTTCCTAGTGTACTTGGAATGCACCTTCTGTTTGTTTGGGAATGATGCTGAGCCTGAAAAAGAGGAGCCATCTTATGTGTCTTGTAGGCTTGAGTTGCCTCTAAGTCCTGTTGCCTCATGATCTACTAATGTTTGGGCTGATCTCAAAGCACTTGGAGAAATATCCATTTCTGGATTTGAAGGGGCACCTTCTATCAGTGACAATCTCTCCTACAAAAGAGGTGGAGGGATATTATTACACTTCAGCAGTGCTCGATGGACATAAGCCTACTTGTAAGTGTAAGATCAATCCCATTATTAAGTAGGTGTAATATCCCTCCACCTACTTTGCCTTGTAATCAGTGGTTTTATTTGTTTTTTTTTTTTTTTTTTTTTTTCAAATTTTCACAAGATTGTGGAAAGTTTAGAAAAAAAAAGGAAAAATAAATTCTTATATTTTTGTTTGAAAAATA
>Ga0116231_10006580_pt1 | contig 22046 bp, 12 predicted proteins | sample S1TSphgellanicum_2_FD_89695 | JGI IMG/M metagenome (GOLD analysis project Ga0116231, IMG submission 89695) | Host-associated microbial communities from peat moss isolated from Minnesota, USA - S1T2_Fd - Sphagnum magellanicum MG | ecosystem: Host-associated > Plants > Peat moss > Unclassified...
CCTAATTTGGGGCGCCCCGCCCCCAAAAGTTTTTGTATTTTGTTGTTGGTGTTGGTTTCGCCCCTCTCGTTGTGCGGCTTTTCTTTTTTTTTTTTTTTTTTTTTTTTTTTTCATTTCCCATTCTGAGAACTGTCCTAGTTTTCAGAATTTAAAAAAAAAATCCTGGTTAGGTAGTTTTCAAGGTCAACAAGTCTCACAGAATTTCAAACTGTCGGTTTTCAAGGGTGATTCTCACAAGTTGATTCTCATAAATCAAGGTTTTCTGTTTTTTATTTTTAACTTTTTTTTTGGTTTTTTTTTAATCTTTTTTTTCTTATAATCATATGATGAACCAAATAAATTAATAAATGATGGCTTTTTTACTTTTTTTAATATTAAGAATTCATATCTACAATTTTCAAAGAGAGCATTTACAAAAACAACAATAATAACTCATTTCTAGACCTAATGCAAAGAATAAAAATTGAATGGAAATTATTATTGCCCTTTCAAACAAACACCAATCTCCTTCCAACAATCAAGGTTAACTTGCAAATGAAATAAATAAACTGTTAAAAATAAGTTTAAACAAATTAATTAAACAAACTATTTACTAAACTACAAATCAAATACAAATGAATGTTTATAAAGAATAAGATCAAACAAAAAAAAAAAAACTAAATGGATTAATTTTATTTATAAAAAATTAAAGAAATAAAACTTACAAAGTTTTAGAGACAATTTCTTGTCTTCTTTTTGTTTCCTGCAAAATCAAAATAAAATAAAAATTGTAAGGGTAGAGACACCGGTCATAGTACACTTAAGTGCTCAAGGTTTTCCAGATTCAAACAATGCTAAGGGAAGGGTTTTTTTGTTCTGGTGTGCAAACAAAATTTGAACCCCTTTTTTTTGGCACATTTGAGGCACTAAAAATCATCAAAAATGGATTAAAAATGAGAATGTTATTGCCTTGCAAAATAAGGGGGGTCAAGAACTATAAAAAATAGACCAAAGAACATTACAAAGTCAGTTCTCGAACACCTAAAAATTGCATATTGCTCTATTGCTATTAGAGTTCAAGCCAATTTCCAGAATTTAAGGTGGCATTCCTATAGCACTTTAAATCATTTAAAATGAACAAAAAATTAAAAAGTTATGAACTTTGAAAATAATAAGGGTTGAAACAAAAGAAAAACATGTTTTGTAAGTTGAAAAAGCTTATTTTTCTTCTTACTATTTTTTCATTACTACTTTTCATTTACATTTCAAAGATGATTTATAAAGCTTGAGATAGCACTCCCATAACATTTTAAATGGCTCAAAATGAAGCAGAGATGGGAAGATCTAAACAAGTGTTTGGTTATTGGCCTATGTTTGGTGATGGGCTAGTTTACCCCTATTGTATTGTAACAAAAAAACTGAGAAACTGAAACTAAAAATTTTAAAAATTTGAAAAGGATCAAATAAAAAATGAAAATTAAAAATAAAAACTTACCTTGCTTGTTGGGTTTTGGCTTGTTGCTTGTAACTCCAAAGACTACCTACAAAAGCAAAGAGGGGAGGGAATAACTCAATAGAAAAAAAAAACACACACACACACAACTTAGAAATTTCAAACTACAAACCCTGCAAAACAAAGCAAAAAATCAAAACTAGAACTAAAAACAACACAAAACATAATTTTTTTTTAAAAATTAAATTTAAAAAATTAAAAAATTAAAAAAACGTGCTTGAGAATAAAAAGAAAACAAAGATTTGAATGTGTAATGGTGAGTAGGAGCAAACAGGACTCAAAAGAGAGTTTGGACTCTTTTTTATAACTAAACTTAAAACCTAACCCCAAAGGGTGGCAGCCGTCACATTAGGGTTAGGGTTAGTGCCCTAACCGTAATGTGATGGCTGCCTCCATAAATAGTAAGTTTAGTCTCTTTATTTTTTATTTTTTATTTTCATAAATGCTAAGTTTAATTTTTTTAATTTTATTTTTTTCCTTACTATTACTTATTACCATAACACTATTTTGTGTGTATACGAAACTGATAGAGGTGTCCAGGCATTCCGTATGCTTGCAGCAGCACAGTTGAAGCACACATTTGTCACCAAATACTGAATGATTTCTTTAGGTTAGGTCAGAATCCTTAAAGGAAACACTGACCCAATTCTCTACAAGCAAAAAGAACATAATAATATTGAAAAGAACATAGTAATATCTAGACAGAGAAAGGATTGTGGGAGAATTTCTTCAGGAACAAAACACACAGCCTCAAGTAGGCGTGAATCGATCGACATTGTCAGTTATTATTATCATTTGATTGTTAGGAACTTGATGGAATTGTGGCAGTCGCACTCCATAATCTGTGTTATGAAAGTTGCTCGAATTGCACCACAGTCATACTACAGAAACTTTGTTATAGAACTCAATTCAATTGCATGGCAGTCACACTACATAAACTTTGTTATAGAACTCAATTCAATTGCACGGCCATCAACACTTCATAACTAACTTTAGTGACTGACTAGCTGGTGTCTCTCTTCATGATTGGAGATCCACATCCCAGTTTTGTCATCACATGTTAAGCTGCCTGTATCTCATTCCAAGTGTGGATGAAAAAATGATCCATATCCATTCGATGTGCACATGAAAAGTAAATCTGCATCCACCTATTGAGCATGTTATGGATGTAGCACGGCCAATAATTGATATATCTTGTACCTGGAGAGAGGCAACTGAGTACTGGACATCGCCTCTCACTGATTACTGACCTAATCCAAATCTTTGTTATGAATTGAGTTGTGGCACTTACACCCATGTAGTCTTTTGTTGTTGTGAACTTGATTGAGTTGTGGCAGTGTACTGTAGAGATTCTCCATAATGGAGGGTTGTGAATCTTAGTGCTCACGAGTGAAATGGGCAATGGACAAGAGTCTCTTGTCTCTTGTCTCTTCCTCTAGTGACATAACTGGAACAAAAGAATTCTTGTTCTTTTGTCATACAAGAGAACATATCTGGCAGCTGTCTTGCATCATTCATCTGCAGGGTTTTTTTCTTTCCATCTGCGCTCCTTTGTGACCCACTTTGGGTTTTGCTTTTTCTTGCTAGGACTTGGATCCTCTCTCAGAGGTCTTTGTACTTCGTTTCTGGTTTTGCTGGGTGTTTTGTTTGATGGAGCTTTGCCAGGGTTTCATCGTTTTCATCACTTTAGTGGTTTCAAAAGCTTGCTGATTTATTTCTTGTTTTTAGCAATTTTTTCGAACTTACACTAGAAAAACTCAAATTTTCTTAGTTTTTCTAAAAAATTTATCACCACAATGCGAAAATTCACCAAAAAAGGAAAAAGAAAACAACTTTGTTCATGCACCCCCCAACAATCTTCAATTGTGTACAAAATTTCAGCAATCTATCGGAGTAATTTAGATCCTGCATTATGCATGTAAACACGTCCTTATTCAACTCAAAAGAAGCAGTGGTTCCATAATAGGAGAGAACTGGACTGGTAGAGAACGACCTTTTGTGTTACCTCTCCCTGCACGAATTTTAGCTAGATTTAAATTTTAACCTCTGGTTCCAGTTCTCAAGTTAGGGCGTATGCTATACAGGCAAAGCAAGGCTAGGGCTTAGGGTAAGTAAGGTTACCCTACACCCTAATTACCCTAAACCCTAAGTAGGGTAAGGGTAAGACATCTTCCTCCTTAGGTAAGATGTCTTACCCTTACCGAGGCAAGACATCTAACTCATTGAGGACTCCAATAATGAATCAAACTTTATGCTTCCAATGAATGAATGCTCATATAAATTGATGCAGAAATTAGAGATATTCAATCTAGAACAACAACTACCCAGTTAGCAACACCTACCCCATTATTGTGCAACAAATGAGATTGATCAAAGACCACTCACCCTACATTGGATGGGGCTAGGTTACGAAGGTTGACTAGGTAGAATATGGCCCTAGGGCAAGCCTACTCACATGTGGGGAAATGGCTACATGGGATTGTTTTGAGGAAACCTTTCTTAATCTACCCCTTAAATCCTTCCCCTTTCTATTCATGATTGTGAATGCAAACATGTATTAGGGCGAGTAAAAAATGTTGTTTCAAATATTGTTTTTCAAAGTTGTGTATTTTTAAAATATGTAACCAAGTCAATACTAAAAGGTTTCTTTCATAAGTACTTGCATTCATATGATGATAGTTTAAAACTCAAAAAATTAAATTGTTAAAAGAAACTACATTTTTTGAGTATTTCAAAGTGATTAAAGATTATATTTGTGTTACTCTTGACCACATTAGGCTATTTTATCATAATCTATTTTTAATTATTTTATCATAGGCTATTATTAGTTATTTTAGATTATTTTAGCATAGGCTATTTTTGGTTATTTAATCATAAGCTATTATTGGTTAGTTCTATTGTAATTTAATATTGACTATTTCAGGCCATTTTAATATGCTATTATTGACTATTCTACCATAAGTTATTTTTTATTATTTTTGGTTATTTTTGGTTATTCTATCATCGACTATTCTTGGATATTTTACTACTTTTTCCTATTGTATCATAATTTATTCTTAAATATTTTTGGCTATTTTACCATGGTTTTTTTTTGTTATTCTATCATAGACTATTTTTTACTATTTCAAAATTTCGGCTATTCTATCATAAACTATTATTGGCTATTCTAATCTATTTACCATAAGCTATTATTAGTTATTGTATTGTAGGTTTTACTTGTTATTTTAAGCTATTTTACCCTAGGTTATTGTTGGTTATTTTATCATATGTTATTGTTAGATATTTTAGGTTATTTTAACTTAAATTATTTGTGATTATTTTATCATAGGTTAGTTGTACTTATTGTTGGTTATTATATCATAGGCTATTTTTGGTTTTTCTATTGTAGGTTATTATTGATTCTTTTAGCTTATTTTAGATTATTTTACCATAAGTTATTCCAATTTAAAATATTATATGTAATTTTTACCTTAGGTTATTTTATTTAAAGTTATTATCCCTTAGAATAAAATAATCTATAATAACATAGAGTATAATGATCTTGAATAGTTCAAGGTAAAACTTGAAATAACATATAATAACTTTTATAAAAAAATCTACAATATAGCCCAGGGTTAGTTAAATAATTTAACTTAAAATAGCGTAAAATAAAAAGCCTATAATAAGTTAGGATATAACCCATGATACTTTAAAATAGAATAACATTTAATAATTTAAAGTATAACTTAAGGTATAATAACTTATAATAGCCTACAGTAACCTATAATATCTTAAAGTATAGTTTAAAATAACCTAAAGTAGCTTATGGTATTTAAAACAAAAAAAAAAAAAAAAACCTATTTACCATAATAAATTATAATAATGAAGTATGTCAATTAGTAATGAAACATGATGTTTACATAGTGATGTTATAGTGAAATAACTTTAATTAAAGTGAAATCATTAAAATGCAATGAACATATTTCATTTTTAAAGTCCTATAATGATTTAAATTTGTACCCCAACATGACAACATTAATAATTATTTGAATCGAATTTAGCATGAAACACAAATTACCATTGATCCCTTCAACGTACTGAGTCACAATGACTATGAACAATATAATATGTTATTTGTGAAATGCAATAGTAGGTGTGATGCCTCATATTGTAAAAATGAAAAATTGAAAATGAAAAAGAAATTTGTAATATGTTTTTAATTACTCTTGTTGCATTTTTTAGCTTATTTAAAAGTTTCCTTTCAAATCTCTTAACTTATTGAATGAAAAGTTATTATTGAAAATGTTGGGTCTAGCTTTTGTCTTCAAGGCTTGCATTTTCAACATTAATCTCTTGACTTGGTGGCCAGCAAGTTAAACTTCATACTTATTCTCAACCTACTTCCACTATGTACATATTTTTAACCTTTCACAACTATGACCATCTACAGGCTACTTGGCATTTTATGTACATACTTTTAACCTTTTAAAATTGAAATCATTAGGTGATATTTGGTATGTTTTCAATCCATTTGATTAACTTTGCTTTACTAATTATCTATGGATGTTCAATGCAAACATTCCAAATTATCTTTTCATGCTCAAGATTTTATCCCTATTTTTGTTAATTTTGGTTGGATTAACATCTTTTGATTTTTGTAAGTTGTTTATTTAAGCCCATTTCCACCCACCTAAGGTTCACACAAGCATTTTCATTCATGTCCTACTACCCCCCAAAAAATGTTGATTTTCAGGGTGAACAATGTCATGTGTTATCTTCCACAAAAGGTTGTTTTACAATCAAATCATTATGTGAAGGGGAACAACATTGACATCAACAAAATGGAAGCAAGGCTTGGGAGTGCAACATTTTTTTTCTCAAATGTTCAAAAAATTATATTACAATTTGGTTTTGTATGTTGTTGGAAGATATGATGCAAGTTCTTCCTTTATTGATGCCACAAGTATTTGTCGATCAATTTGCTTTCATTTGGGGATGCAAAAAATGCACAAGGATGTTGGGTCAATTCATTATAGGAACATATTATTGTCTTTAGGATTTGAAATGTGTATTTTGTATGTGGAAGACTACCTTATGGGATAAAAGACCAAACACATTTCATTGGCAATGAGTTAAACAAGGCCTTTTGAAATTCCAAGTGTAGTGGTTTTTTCATTGTATCTTTTAAAAGACGTGAGTTATCAAAGAATAAAATTTAATGGTTAGACCTTGCATCCCATTTGTGGTCAGCATTGATTAGATTATCATTGGTGAGGGCAATTAACATTCATTATGAAATCATTGTCAAATATTTGAAGCCTTGTTTGACTTTTAATTCATTAAATTATTCTTGGTTCATGTAATGATTTCAATGCAAGAAAAATAATTATGAGGATATTGGCATTATTCAACTTCTTTTAGGTATGAAGTTTTAACTTTATACTTGAAACAAATTGATTTCATGTGTTTTCATGGTTCACCTTCAAATTATGTTATCATAATCAATTATTAAGTTTTGCTTGCAGTTGGTTCAGATTATTGTCTATAAACTTTGTGATTATGTTTATAATTTTAAAAGGTAAAAAATAATGTTTTCTAGTTATATTTTTATTTCAAGAGGATATCGATGTAGTTGCCTATCTAAATATTAAAAAATCATGAATATGCTCATTATATTAATAATAATGTGCCAACAATTGATGAATTTGTTAGGCTTTAAAACTTGCAATCTAAGTTTCTTAGGCTTTGATTGAAATTACACAACATTGTAATGCATTATGGACATATTCATATGTAGGGTACCCAAAAGGACAGTCTAATGAAAAAAGGATTGCAAAAGATTATTTTGGATTTTTATTACATTTATTATTTCATGATTATAATGGATTTATATATGACTATAACTAGAATGATGTCATGTTAATTTAATAAACCAATTAGATATAATATAGATGTCCTTTTGAGTCCTTTCAAATAATTTGAGTCTTTGTTTAATTTATTGTAATTTTTATTTTAAATGAATAAAAATAATGTATTAAACAATGCAATTGATTTCAATTTTCTTTCATGGATAAATAATGCATACATATATGTTTGGCAATGTTCACATAATACGTTTGATTAAATAATATATGATATAATAATTTTGAAAGTTATAAAATCCATTCTAAGATGGCAACAAGGAAAATAATTCCTTTTTTTCCCATTTGGTTGATCTTTGTATTCACTAAGTTTAGAATTTGTGGCCTCAAATGTTAGCAAAATGTGTAAGAAATTTTCATGCAAGAATACATGTTAAGTTGTATATAAAAGTTTATGTATTCTTTTTTTGTTTTTTACCAAAATATTTATGCATAATTACATACACATGTGAAAAATCTCCACCACCATGAAGTTATCATAATTTGAATTATCCAATATTTTTCACTTAATTTATTCCATTTAGATTTTATATTTGAAAAATAACAAAAACAAAGCCTTGAGTCTTGTGTCCAAAAAAGGGCACCCTAATTATGAATATGCCCTTATGTATATAATAAATTTTATTTCAAATGATGGATCTTTCATAATTTTTCTTTTACTTCGAAAATTTTTAGATTCTTCAAATCCTTTTTGGCTTATATTTTTTTAAGTTTTTTTTTTTAGTAATCATCACTTTGCCAACATTACGTTTTAATTCAATTTCAGTTTTTGCTTATGTGATTTACACAATACTCACTATGAGAAAAGCATGTCTATTGCAACTTGTTTATCTAGTTATAATCTAGTTGCATCGAACATTTTTTAGTTGTGTTGGACAAGTTGCAACAAACACAATTTTTTCATACTGATTCAAATTAACCTTATTTGATGTATTTTTTATGGCCATTACCAATAATGTTTTGCATTTCACCTATTGACCACTAGTTTCAATTTACAATTTCAAAATTTGTTTGAACTATTCAAATTCATTAAGGTATTTTCAGATATTTAAAAATTCTATGTTAAAAGTAATGTGTTAAACATTATGATTTACACTATATTGTTTTCAATTAATAATAAAACTAACACATGGACTAATCATGGTGGTTAGGGGCAATGAACAACAATCAAATTGTTGTTGTTGATTGTGACCAACCACCCAAATGCATTGATTTCATAATGTGACTCCTTAAAAAAATTCATGTTGAGTGCAAACAAGATATAAAAAGCCATTATGGGATGAACCATTGCTTATTCTCTCCATTGTGGTAACTAGTTACTTAAATTAATGTTGAAATTTTTGCATGAACTTATATGACAATATTTTTGATGTATTGTGGGAACATTTGGCAAATTTTGAAATGAGTATAATGAGTATGAAATACACTAAAAAACTTTTAAACAATGTAACCAAATTATGTTTTTTCTTGCAAAAAAAACATTTTAAAAGATGTGAAATGATTTGAAAATGATAGTTTTATGGGAAATTTTCTATGTACACATTTACATTATGGTACAATGCAACATCTTTTTGGGTCATAAAAATTAAAACATTGATTTAAAAGTTGATTTGGAAATCATGAATTTAAGCATAGCTCTTTATATCATGTTTTGACCCCACCATCTAGCAACATTTTTGCAAATGACCTTTTTTTTCATGTGTTATAGTGGTGTAAGGTTCATGCAAAAAATGGCGTAATTAACAACTAGTTTTTTCAACAACCACTAATAATGTCTCAAGGGAATACATAATACAAAAATTCATTATATATATATACTTATCACCAATTTTGGTCATAAAATCATTGAACTTTATGAAAATAAAAAATCGAACCTTTGCAATAGCATTCAATTAAATTTTTCCTGCCAAATGAAATTATTAAACTTAATTTATAACATTGTTAGCTTCACAAATATATTTTTAATGTTGAGTTACCTAGACATAGGTACATATTAACAAAATCATAATGGATGATGGAGATCAATATTTTGGGAAAAAAAAAATTTATGTCCAATTTTTTTTATAATATCATGTGTTAAATTTTAATAGATGGATGACAATTAATGACATTAGCATGATGTTATGGGTGCAATTATAATGGATTGCATAGTAGTTGAAAATGAATTGTTTTGATAGAGTTCCAATTGAGTTGCAACGAGTTGCACCATATGTACGATGAGCTTTAACTTTGTAATTCATGCAATTTGTTCGTTAACACTCATGAAATATAAATATAATGAATTGGAATTGTCTTGTGCAACTCGAAACTTGAGTTGCAAGGCCAATTGTAAAACTTTTTTTTTTTTCATAGTGGTGGTACAAAGTATAATAAAGTTTTTTTTTTAGACTGCACTAAGTTTTGGTTTGAATTAGTCAACCAAAAAGCATTTGAAATGAAAATTTAAAAAAATGACCCACATCACATCTTTTTATCTTCTATTTGAAAATGATTATTTGTTTAAATTTTAATTATCACATACTTATGGTCATTGCCTTAAAAAACACCTATTTGTGATATGATAATTATCATACTATTCACATGGTTCACAAACTTATTCCAACCATATGGAATCACAATGTTTAGTAATATTTACAAATTTCATAAATATTAAAAATGATTTCAATAATTTTTAAGAAATATTTTTATTTTTAAATATGTTGTGACATATGTTGTTTAACACAAATATATTTTAACATCACATAATATAAAATAAAGAATAATTTTTTTGGCATTTGATTTCTTTGAGTTTTGACTTACAATAATATGTAAAAACATTGTGAAAATCCTTCATAATAATGATATGATTGAAATTCAAATATAGGACCCTATAAAATAGTACAATGTGACAACAATCTTGGCCCCCAATGTACTTTCACCTAATTGAATCCATCCAAAATCACTTGATTTTAATTATTGATTTTAATATCACTTTTTGATGAAATTTTGATAGTACATGAAAGGTTGTGTTGCAATGACATGATTGATATTTGGTGTTTTAAATTGTGTTGTATATAATGTTCATGACATTATGATTTTAGTTTCGATTCCCTTTGGGGAATTGCCAATATCCCAAGTTCAATTAAACAATTTTTCTTGATATCCCAAGTTGGTCATGGTTTTCATCCAAAAAGTTTACCAATCCTATTACATATAACACAAAAGAATGAAAAAATAATCATTAAAAATTAAAATTTTCAAACTTGTAACAATATGTTAATTAATGTGGAGCTGAGACAAACATGATTCTAGATCCAATTGTGACACATGGTAAGGAAAGCTAGAAAGAATTTTTGAATAATTTTTGTGTGTGAAAGAGGGTCAATCCTTAGCTATTAACTCTCACAATAAGTGGTCCAAGACTAGACAATCAAATTTGGTCTTCATTTTGCAAAAATCTTCTCCATGTGAGCCTTACCCATTGTAAAACATGAGGCAAATGCTATGATAAGCCTAAATGTAGGGGAATCACATTGTAACCTAAAAGAAAGTGGAAGACAAAACAACAAACCTGACCACATACAATGGGCCTAAGCAAAATTGGATTTTTTGGTATCCTATAGCAAATAACATCTCTTGACCTTTTCTTTCGTTCTCATGGCACAGAAGACTCTTGCTAGCATTCGTTGATCTTCAATAGAACCAGCTTATGCATACAGAAATTGGCAAAGTTGTTACAGAATCCAAAATTTACACCTTACATCCACTTGGATGGCCAGAAACTATTAGCTACCTAACTCCAATGCATATCATCAAAAATCAAGAATCTATTGAGGTACGGCCTTTGAGGTCAAAATTCTCAAGGTTCACTTGATCCATTGAGCCGCTAACCCATTCCCCACTAAATGCAATAATGCAACATGCTTCCATTCTTCTTGTCTGAAAACCTAAGACATGGAGACTCTTGAATCTAAATGCATTCTGAATCACTTGATTTTGAATAGTAAATACAAGGCTCGCCTAGAGCCACTCAATGGGACAGACTTTTATGAAAGAATGAACGACAAATTTCTTCTTTCAAGTCCTTTCTTCACTCTTACTCTGTATATTCATTTTGTCCACCTTAAGGATACCCCTTGAGGTTTCTGGTACTCATTTAGACAGCTGCTTACAACACAGATGCAAGGTACTGTAACACCAACTCCCCATTCCAAGATCCTCATTTTCTTCAATATGCCCCTTTAGTTCTATGGCTCGGACCCTTCAATTCTTCATCATTCTTCGGCATCAACCCTTCATATCTATTCGTACAATGACATTCACAACTACTCAGCTAAGTTACTGGCATAACGGAGAATTTCAACAACCAACGAAGTAGTTAGAAAACAACAACCACCAACCAAAACACATACCGACCCCTTTCTTCCTTCCTCATACTCTTTCTTATGTTTGCTTCTCTCATCCCTTCCACCAAACCATCTTCAATGTAGCTCCCTCCTCCACCATCCATTGCGCCGTGTGATTCCTGTACTCCATAGCACACAAACAAACAAAATAGCCTACCCACGCAGTCCTTGCAGCAGTGATGGAGAAATTCCTGCTGTAAGAATGCAAAAAAATGACAGCTAATGAAAACAATAAAACAAAACTAAACCTTAATGACGTGTTATGTTCACACTAGTGTGGTGACCTGCTGTTTGGTCACAATATGACAACAAGAGCAAGAGGAACCTTACACTTATAAGAGGTTACTTACATCTACCTTCTTTTTATAGTAAGTAGGCATAAGAGGACTCTTGTAGAAGAGGAAATTCTAATTTTCCCTTTTCTTGTGTGGCATGTTTGTAGCACCATTGCATGTTCTTCTTCATCTTTTGTGTTGACATTGTTTCATTCTTTGTTTCCTATGCCATTAGGAGTGTTTTCTTTTATTATTTCATCATGGTGATGCAAGCTTTTTCATCATTGTCTTCTTCAAGCTTTTTTTCAACAAGTTTTCATTAGAGAAAATTTCTTTTCCAACATCAATTGTCTTCTTCATGTCAACAACCTTGTTAATTGGAAATAATAATGTTCTTTTGTGTCTTTTGTGCCAACGACCTTTTTGCATTTTCCTTGTTCATATTTCTTGGCAACTTTACAAGGCTTTCTTTTGAATTTCAAACTTGTAAAGAAGTTTTGAGAATGGTTAAAAGATTTCTTTAACATATTAAATAAAAAAAATTGGTAAAAAAAGAAAATATATCTAAAAGAAAAAAAATGAAACGAAAAAACTTTTAAAAACAAGACCTCACCAATTTCATAAGGTCATGTTGACTGTTGACCAAGATCTTACGTATAGGAGAAGGGTCTGATTACAGGCCCTTCTGCGATTTGAAATCTGTGCCCGAGGTCAGTAGGCCGACGGAACAGGTCGAAAATCATGGAAAGGCCTGTACTCGGGCCCATTTCCTACGTATTGTGCAGCGCCGGTTTTTTAAAGTTTTCTTTTCATTCTAGGGTTTCTTTTAGCTTTCTTTTTTTTTGCTTTGTCGTCTTTCCCGTGGAGTATAGCAGGGTGACATCTCTGCAGCGGACTGTACGAGGGTGAATTTAGCATAGGAGTTCTTAGAAATTATAGGGTTTCATAAGACTTCACTGGAGATCAGAGTGTATTTGTTTTTGACTCTGACTTTCTACTCTGTTGTGTAATTTTTACCATTTTGTCAAAATTCCAAAAAGAAATTTAAAAAAGTTTCTCCATGAATTTTGAATGTCTCACATTAAAAAAGAAAAAAAAAGAAGAACATGAAGGAAGTAAAAGAAAAAAAGGAAAAAAAAGAAAAAGTCGACAGGCTGGCTAATACCTTCTGCTGGCTAGAAGATCCGAGTACAGCCTGGCTGGTACCTTCCATGGGAGAAGATCCTGCTCGATGAGAATAGGTTTCTTCAGGTAGGTAAGGGGCTTAAAAATACAAAGGAAAAAACCCGGGCAGTGCTTTACGAGGTGGTAAGATCCACAGGAGATTATGCCTTAAAAGCAATAAAAAAATACACTACAAAATTCTGGGTAGTTCTTTACATGTAGGGTAAAGACTTGGGAGCAGGGCATTTACGACTTGGACCCAAGCTCTTCACTTGGGTCCAAGATGTAAATGGTCGACTCTCAAGGCTTTACCCCTTGTAATAAATGCGATGGGCCCATATAGGCGGGAGGGCTCATGTACTAGACCCCCCTCACGGGAGGGCCTTAATTCATAAATTAAACTCTTACCTTCCAAGGTTATTAGGCTACAATAAAGCCCCAAGTTAAGGGCATTGAAAGACAAGCTGGTGGCTGAGTCCAGCGCCGGACCTTGGGAATGTCCCTCACTTTTGGGCTTCACCACCCATTGCAAAGAACTAGGTGAACACTATCATGAACCTATACATAGGTAGTTTTGCAAAGTGTAAAGAGGGACAGATCTTATGCCTACTACTTAGGTGTGGGAAGGATCTTACACCTAGATCTTACACCTATAAGTAGGCATAAGCATAAGATCTCTCGTAGGCATAAGATCCTCTTTTCTGTGTGGGGGATATTCATGGATAAAAATTGCCCTCCAAATACACTAGGAAATTTCTCAAGTGGCTTTAGTCACACATTCTGCGTAGATCCTGTCCGTTATGTTGTCTGAATCTCCCCATTCCATGCACAGTGGACTTTGTTCACGTACGTAGCCAATCATACAGTGGGGGCCGCCAAATAAACCCCCCCATTCCGCCCACATCCTATCCATTATCTCGTCTGAATCCCCCATTCCAATGCATAATGGACATCATTCACACGCATAGCCAATCATACGGTGGGCGCCGCTTAGTAAACCCCCCATTCCATGCATAATGGGCATCGCTCACGCGCATTCCTCGGTCGTGTCGCACCTTTCGCTGTTCAGAAAACACTGGAAGAGCAAAACACACCCTGCTGCTGTTGCTTTGCGTTTGCTTGCAGCGGAAGACGACGGAGCTGGGCGACCACGACGTTGGATCTTCTCTCTCCCTCGGTCGTTATGGCGCAAACGGCATGGAGCAAACGTTGGATCAAGCCTGAGGCAAGCTTCCCTTCTCAACTCTCTGGTTCTCTATTCTTTCCTCTTTTGTTTTTTCCAAGGAAAAAAAAAACACAAAATCTCCTTCCGCATTTCGTCTGGTTTTTACATCTGCGTTGCAGACCAAGGGGTTCTTGTTCGTCTTCTGCCGGTGCTGTCGTTTTCTGTCATAAGTCTTCTCCCGCACTTCGTCTGGTTTTTCCATCTGCGGTGCAGAACAAGGAGTTCTTGTTTGTCTGTCGTCTGCTGATGCGGTCGTTTTTCTGTCTTAAATCTTCTCCCGTATTTCGTCTGGTTTTCCATGTGCGGTGGAGACCAAGGAGTTCTTGTTTTCCGTCTGCCGATGCGGTCGTTGTTCGGTCTGATTCTCCGTCTGCGGTGCAGACCAAGGAGTTCCTGTTTGCCGTCTGCCGATGCGGTCGTTTGTCGGTCTGGTTTTCCGTCTGCGGTGCAGACCAAGGAGTTCTTGTTTGCCGTCTGCTGATGCGTTCGTTCTCTGGCTTGAATCTTCTCCCGCATCTCGTCTGGTTTTCCATCTGTGCTGCAGACCGAGGAGTTCTTGTTTTTCGTCTGCTGATGCGATCATTTGTCTGTCTTGTGTTGTTTCTTTCAACCTAGACAAAGGAGTTTTTTTTCTGCTAAAGGAGTCGAAAATGCGGTTTCAGTTGTTTGTGGTTTGGATTTTCTATGCGAGGAATCTGGATTGTTTTTGTTTGCTAGGTTTGCGTTCGTCGGTGATCGTCGGCTAGAGAGTGTCGCAGAGAGTGGCGGAGTTCTCTTTCCTTTCTAGGGAAACACGGAGGATATTGTGACTGTTCTCTGTTTGTCTGAGGATTTGCTTCCTTTAAGTCAACCCTGGGACATGTTTGTTGAAGAGGTTGGGCAAAAAGCTCAGTCCAAGTGAAAAGCAGTATGTTCAGTTTGTGTTAAGAATCTACTTCACTTGTGCTGTCTCTGCAAGGAGTGCAATCTCTGTTCTTGATGATACTGGGCTTTGAGAAGCCAGAGTTTCCTCAGTCTCTGTTCACACACCAAGCTCTTTTAATGTGCAAACTGTGGGATTGAGGACCTTGGCAAGAAATAAATTCATTCAGTTCCAAGAGTTGTTAAGTCTTTCCAAGTCTATGAGTGTGTAGGTCATCACATTGCATATGTCAGATGAACATTTCCTTTCATGGACATGTGATGTGTTCCCTGTGATGCTTTAGACACTATTATAATCTTAAATGGGCTTGCTGGCTTATGGGAAGCAGATATTCCCATTGTTTGCTGCCATGGGAGCAGCTCTTGGCATCTGTGGATTTGCAATTGCACGTAATATTGCCATCAACCCAGATGTCAGGTGAGTGTCACTGCTGTCTCTACGATTTCTCATCATGGACTCATCCATTTCTTGCATTGCTTTTGGACATAAGGTAACAATTTTGTTTGCGGCTGGAAATCCACCAGCAAGCTAGAGAAATGCATTACTAACTTGCTGCTGTTGAGTTGTCTTGCACATCTTTCTGCAGAATCAGCAAGGAAGACCGGGCAGCTGGTATTCTTGATAACTATAAGGAGGGAAAGACCTACAAGGATCATGGTTTGCGAGAGTATTTGAAAGATTGCAGTCCAGAGATCATGCCCACTCTCAACAGATATTTCAGTACTTCAAAGTGATGCATCTTGTGCTGGTATTGTCTGTGTCAGTATTGTTGGGAGCATCCAAGCTTTATCTCAGCTCAACATCAAGCTCACAACAACCCTATTTTCAGGTTTCCTGGACTTCTGCCAGTTATGACTGATTTTCCTGGTTTGTTTGGGTGTCTTTTTGTGTCCTATCCTCTGGTTTCCTAGTGCAAGCTATTGGGACAGAGCAATGTGCTGGCTTCCAATAAGTGACAGAGTCTAAAATGCCATAAGATGCTTGCTATGTTGCTTAGCTTGGATTTGTTGGTTATGCATTATTCTAATTTTCATGCATAAAACTTCTCCTCAGAAGTTGTTGCTTCAGGTACTGCCTGTCTTTCATGCTTATTTCTGAGATAGACTGGTGAAAAGATGGGCTGGAAAGTGGAGAAGGGAAGGAATGTGCAGATCTTGAACAACCAGTCATTTCACAACCTAATCAAATTTTGATGGTCAAAATAAAATTCTCATTAGCACATCACCATCCACCATATGCCAATTGACAGCTGAAGAGCTCCTATCTTGGTGTTGTGTAGGGTAAGGTACCACTGTCTGGTATATGGCTGGTACTGCCTCAGGTCATACTGGAATGGTATGTTCTTCAATACCAGTACCATGTACCCAGTATGTATTCCAGTACAATATTTGGTATATGCATTAAATTGTTGGTTTGGTAAATTTGAATATATGATTGAATTATCCCTTTTGTCATCAATCAATTATTCAATGTCTAAAGTGAACTGAGGCCATACTGGACTGGTATGTTTTTGAATATCAGTACTCATACCAGTACCATTTACCCAGTACACATGCCAGCACCATATTTGGCACATGCATCAAATTGTTGAAGTTCAAATTGTTGGGTCTGGTAAATTTGCATATTTAGTTGAGCATCCCTTTCTCTGTCATCACTCATATATTCAATGTCTAAAGTGAATTTTGATTCTTTCTCTTGCATTTTGCCATGATATTTAACTGCTGTTAAGTGATGCCTATGACCAGATCTTATCCTTCCATCAAAATCATGAGCTAGCACAAATACTTCAATATTGTACATATCAATCATTTTGGACATTAAAATGATTCTCATTAGGGAAAATTCAATACTTGACCACAGTAGTATCTTTCACTGATGTCTGGTGTAAAATAATTCTCAAAGAGGTCAGCCAGAAAAATAATAGTATACAAATGAATAACAAATCTTAATTCACTCCACAGGATTTCTCAATTCTTGGACTCTTAACATGCCACAGTTGAAATGCAGTCCCTGTTGCTAGGTCACTGCTATATGTATGAAAGAGAAACTGGACCTTGATACTTTATACAGTTATTCTGTACAGTTGAAATTCTGAAATATGCAAATGGAGGCTGTCAGACCCTCTTTCAAAAGTAATAAAATATTTTGACAAAAACTGCCAATTACTAGTGCCTCATATAATATGAAGTTTCATCATCAACATTAATCAAGTAGGTCTCTTAAGATCAACTTTAATAGCATTCCCAATGTTGCCTTTCCTTCATTTAATGTGGATTTGATCGTCATCAAATGGGTTAGTCTCTTAACCAAGCATTGCTTTGTCCATTGAATGTTGTTATACTACCTTTTAAAGGATTGGTATTCTCTATTCAAATACCATTAGATGAGAATGGTCCACATGGGTTAAATCTTCATCTAATTTCCTTAAATTTCTATACCAAATTTTGTCCACCACTTTCCTTAACATTAGGTATTGTGAAAAGTGGCCCAAATCTGACAAATTCTATATAGAATCATAAGGCCCAAATTTGCCAGATTTCAAAGAATTTTTTTTCAAATTGCTAGATTTTTATGATAAGTTGTAGTAGGGGGCCAAGAATATAGAAGGACTCTATATTTTTTCTACTTTTATACCTAGCATGTAGCCAAATTTGGCTAAATTTATTTTCTGGGTGATCACCACTTTGACTACATCACAAAATCCTTAAAAGGAACCCTGCTGGGACCTCCATGTTGTTTTGGTCACCAAGATGCAAAAATTAGCCCCAAAAAAACAATGCTTAGGATTGAGACAAAATTTTGAAACCAGTTCACACAATACCAAATGCTTAATGTTTGTATGGGCTACTGTTTCACTCTCACTATGGCCCAATTTGACCAAGAATGGATTGCCTGAACAGTCAGGCAGGCTTTCATCTAGATATCTAGACCTGAGGTGCTCAACTCAACTATCAATGACAGCTTACGACCTGGAATACTGTGCTAGAATCTCATTTCGTCTGGATGCTAGATGCTTCAAATCAAAACACAAAAAGATTGTCATAATCAGGGATACTGCACTAGAATCTCGCAATCACAGATGATACCAAATAAAAGTCTGAGCTATTTACCTGTGTTACAGGTCTTCGCAGTTCAAGAAGTGGCAACTCCGTTGACATTGGCTGTGATGTGGGTTCATTAGTACATGCTTTTTAAGCACAGAACTATCCACTTCAAATCCAGCAAATCACTGACCCTTCAATTTTTGCAGCTGCATTGATTTGAGTTAAAGAATTGTACCGTTTGTGCCCAAATAACTTTTTCTGTGAGTGTTTGGAAGATGAAAGGCTCTTGATTGATTCCAAGGGTTTGCATGATGTCACACATCCGCACAATGGCCATCAAGAGAAGGAATCACAAGCTGTGGACAGAAATGGCGGGGCTGCTGGTCAGACCCAACATTTGAAGTTTCAGGTGCTCCAACTTCTTTTGAAGGACTCTGTCACCATCACAGCAATTTACATGCATGATTCAGAAAAAAATGGAATGGAAAGCAGCTCATTCAACATGTCAGGTGCAATCAGAGCTCTTTGGAGCTCACCTCAGTGCTGAAATAAGGCTCATCAGTGAATTGCAAATGGGAGGAATAAACCGCAGGGTCATAAATAGAACCTCCAAGAATTTCATTGCTAAGTAATGATCGTCGCACACTGGATGCAGTGCCAGGTGACTGGACTTCTGGAGAAAAATTTCCAAGGTTCTCGATTCTCCCTTCAAAATCAACAGGCTGATACAAAGAGGCTGTATCAGTTGCCATACCAAGCCTATACATCTTCACCCACACAAGCACTGAAACAAATCTCAGCACAGAGCCTGAGGCTTGCATCCAAAATGTGAGCTTCACAGAAATTGTGCCGAATTTCCCCAAGGGTGACTCCTTTGTAAAATTCCTGCAGCCCGATCAAAAGCCAACAAATGAAATCCTGCACATTGCTTTCAGCTGCAAGTTCAGCTACCATCTACCCAATCAAAAGAAAGGATATTACACTATCAGCTTGTGGACAGAACATGAATAATTAGTCCAAATCTTCAACTTCTGTATAATGGACATTGCACTTTATACCATACACAACTGTCTCTGGTACACTGACAGAACAATCTTCAAGTAAATGGATGGTCTTGGTAAGCCAAATCCAATAGTCAGACCAAACAAAAAATTAGTTAAAAAAGGAAACAAACCCAAACTTCAGATACACCTTAATCAGGACCAAAAACAGCCAGGATGAGTACCTGATTTCAGAGGTGAAGAGAATAAACCAGAGAATGTCAAGAACAAGGGCTAATGCAAGTAGTCCCACATAGGCACGGCCCAGAGATTGACTCCCACTCTCAATCGCCACTAATGCAAACAAGGCAAGCATTAAATTTGCCACTACAATCCCTGTGTACAGAGCCCCCAGGGAACCAATCAGGGCACACACCACCTGTGACATTAGCACCGATCCACAAATCAGCACATGTCTTTATTATCTGTTGCAAAAATGCGGAAACTAGACCATTCAATCTGATGGTCCAGCAATAAGATCTCATGGTCCAGTGGGATAAATATATCCTGGAACACAATTGTTGGCCTACAGTAAAACTCATCACAATCTGATAGATACATCACAGAACCACTCCACTATCAAAGGCAGCACACAGGTTCAGTACTGGCTTCCAAAGAAGCAACTATGGATTACCTTCTCCCCAGGAGCATGATTCTAACCTAGAGCCAAATTTCAATAGAAAGCAGAGAGACTGCAGTAAGAACTAGTGGTGTACAGTGAGATAGTGATAACATTCTGTCTAGACATTGTTTTCTGAAAGCATAACTTCCTTATAATCCTTGGAACCTAATAGCTTCAGAGTTGCCAGAAACTTAGTTACATGACTGTGTGCTCATAGATAAGACCCTAATCTTGGTTATCTTCTTCCATAGTTGTTTTCCATATCCATAGACTAGTCTGCAGCAAAGATTTGCAGTGCAGAATTCCCTGCCTTTCAAGTTCCTCAAAAACACAAGCTTGACAGTATTCTACTCTCTCTGATGCATGAACAAGGTCATGGTAAAAGAAGGAACCCTAATCATGTGAGTGATTTCTCCAACTAACAATAGAAATGCAGGTTCATACAAAATCCCACATCCAAGATGTGAGAGATTTCTCCAACTAAAAAAAAAATAGAAATGCAAGTTTGTAGAAAATCCCATAGCTGAGATTTGCTACAGATCCTTTCTACTCTACAACCTCGAACCCTAATCCTGCTTATGTTCCTCCATAGCTGTTTTCCATTCCCGTAGATTATTCGGCAACATAGATTTTCAGCACAAAATTTCCCTCCTTTGAAGTTCCTCAAAAACACAAGCTTGACTGTACGTGCCGTCTCTCTGATGCAGGAACAAGATCATGGCGAAAGAAGAAACCCTAATTATGTGAGCGATTTCTCCGACTACAAAATGCGAGTTCAAACAAAATCCCACAGTCGAGATGTGATACGGATCCTTTCTTCTCTCTACAACCTCAAACTTGAAAATGCAAATTCCCCCCCAAAAAAAACACTAACTAACCTTCCAAACCCCACTTGCCGCACTTGAGGTCTTTAGCAAAGAAAAAGCAAAGACCTCGAGACCGCAGATTGAAGAGAGTATTGGAATTTAAAGAAGTTGTTTCTTATAAACCTTGAAATTCTCTTTCCGGCACCTGATCAGTCAAAGAACAAGAGAATGATCAGGATGAAGAAGAAGCAGAAAAAGAAGAAGAAGACAAATAGTAAGAATCTTGATTGATGATTAGCGATGGGAAAAGCTACTGCACCTGGACATAGAGCAGGACGATAGCACAAATCTGCACATCATTGTAGTCGATCCGCTCACACCTTGCCTGCATGCAGCAGCCCTGCATCCTCCTCGCTCGCTCCTTGGAATGCAGCGCCACGCCGAACGCTATTCGCCGCGGCAGCAGCAACAAGCGAAAATTACGAAAGAACGACCTTCTTCTTCTTCTTCTATTTTTCTCTCGTCTCCATTAACGCCATAAATGTGGCGTTTTTTCTGTTCTCACTGCCATTTCTCTCGTCCTCCCGAGTAGGACGCCAAAAATATGGCTTCTTGTAGTGTAAAAATACCGTAGAAATACTTTTTCTTATACATACATTCTGTACGTACGTTTTCTTCTTATTGAAGCAAGCTCGTTTTCTTATTATACATTCTTTTGGTGTATTGTATGTATCCTCTGGGCAGCTCCAACAAAAAAAAAAACCATTCAATTTTTTTTTTGGGATACAACAATATATGCCATAAATATGTCGTTTGTTTTGTTTACACTGCCATTCTCTCATCATCCTCTCCTTACATTTATGCCAAAATTATGACTTCTCCTAGTGTAGGCATTGCATATGTAGCAATACATCTTATACATACATTCAATATGCACCTCTTTTGATACCTACCTACATGTTACGTAGAATAAAATCCTCATACAATCCCTCATGAACTTACATGTGTAAAGTGTAAACCAGTGTTTAGCAGGTATCACAAACACCCCTGGGTATCACTTGGGCATCTCAGTCTGATCCCCTCAGGGTATCACCTTGAGTGATGCCTTGACTAAAAACCAAGATATTGGTTCTCACACAAGTGAGAACCAGATGTGAGAACTAGATTAAAA
>Ga0116231_10006581_pt1 | contig 22044 bp, 17 predicted proteins | sample S1TSphgellanicum_2_FD_89695 | JGI IMG/M metagenome (GOLD analysis project Ga0116231, IMG submission 89695) | Host-associated microbial communities from peat moss isolated from Minnesota, USA - S1T2_Fd - Sphagnum magellanicum MG | ecosystem: Host-associated > Plants > Peat moss > Unclassified...
AAGGGCACACCCGAGGCGGTCGGCACGCACAGATTGATGATGACGACCGCATCGTAGAGCGCGGGGTCGGCGAGTTTGAACACGGCCTCGCGAATGTCTTCGAACAGTTTCCCGGTCACCAAGGTTTCCGAGTTGAACGGCACGTAGCCGACCGTGCGGCGCGCACCGTAAAAATGCGAGGTGAACGTGAGCCCGTAGACGCAGCAAGCGGAACCCGAGAGCACGGTGGCCGTGCGGCGCATGCGCAGGCCGACACGCAAGCTGCCGAACGCGGGGCACATGCTCTGCGGTTGATCATGGGGACCGGCCGGATAATCGGCCGCATACCGCGCGAGCGTCTCGCTCTTGCCGGCAGCCGCGGCGGCGCGGCGCAGTTCGTCCTTGCCCGCATGGCAACCGAGACCATCCGTCTTCGTGGCGGCGACGTTGATCGCGGGAGCGGCGCTGGTTTCGATGCTGGCGCTCATGGGTCAGACCGTGTCGTAAACCACTTCTAGCGTCTTCTTCTCGACGTGCGCGACGCCGCACATGTCCTCGAAACTCGCCGGCTGCAGCACGACGTCGCGGCCGACTGCGGAACTCTTGAACAGGGCAAGCAAACCATCCTGTGTGAGCGGTTTCGGTCGCAGCGGCGGCGCTTCGGCCACGTTGGCGGCCAGCGTCTCGAACAAAGGTCCCCACTCCGTGCCGGGGCGACCGACGATGTCGTAATTGGCGCTCTTGCGGCGAATGTCCTCGTTCGCGGGAATCGCGGCGAGGACGGGAATGCCGGCCGCGGTTGCGAACGCCTGCGCTTCGCCCGTGCCGTCGTCCTTGTTGATCACGAGTCCGGCCACGCCGACGTTGCCGCCGAGCTTGCGGAAATACTCCACGGCCGAACAGACGTTGTTCGCGACGTACAGAGACTGTAGATCGTTGGAACCCACGACGATGACCTTCTGGCACATGTCGCGCGCAATCGGCAGCCCGAAGCCGCCGCAGACGACGTCGCCTAGGAAGTCGAGCAACACATAGTCGAAGCCCCACTCGTGGAAGCCGAGCTTTTCCAGCAGTTCGAAGCCGTGGATGATGCCGCGGCCGCCGCAGCCCCGCCCGACTTCGGGTCCGCCGAGCTCCATCGCGAACACGCCGTCGCGCTTGAAGCAGACATCCTCGATTTTGACGGGTTCGCCGGCGAGCTTTTTCTTGGCCGACGTCTCGATGATCGTCGGGCAGGCGCGACCGCCGAACAGCAGCGACGTCGTGTCGCTCTTCGGGTCGCAGCCGATCAGGAGCACCTTCTTGCCCTGTTGCGCCATCATGTAAGAGAGGTTGGCGAGCGCGAAGCTCTTGCCGATGCCGCCCTTGCCGTAGATCGCGATAACTTGTGTTTCTTTCTTGGCGTCGCCGGTCGCGACCGGATCGGGCTCGATCGCGGCCTCGTCTCGGAGCGCCTGCAAGCGGGCTTGTTCGGCGCGCAGCGCCACTGGATTTGCGAGGGAAGTGCTCAAGAGTGTGCTCTCCAGTCCAAGATCATTTTGAGGCAGGTCGGATCGTTGAATGCCGTCGTGTAGGCGGCTTGCGCTTCGACGGCTTCGTGCCGATGCGTGATCAAGCCGTCCAAACTCAGGCGTCCCGATTCCACCAATTGCTTGACGCTTGCCAAGTCGCTTTCACGCCATTCGGCGGCGATACGAATTCGCGCCTCCCGCATGAAGGCTGCGGGGAACGAGAAAGTCAGAGAATCGTAGAAGCCCGCGAGCACGACCTCGCCACCAGGAGCCAGACGGGCGATCAAAGTATCGAGCAGCGAGGCATCGCCGCTGACGTCGTAGATCGCGCGGTAATCCTTGCGCGCGTCGCCGGCGGGATCGATGACCGAGTAGCCGACGGCGCCGTGGGCGCGGGTCGGATTGCGCTCCCAAACGGTCGGTGGCGGCTCGGCCGTATTCAAAGCCGCGATGCGCGCAATCAAGCGACCGAGAACGCCGTGGCCGATGATCAAATCCGGATGCACCGCATTCTTGGCGGCGACGGCGTGATACGCGGTGGCCGCGAGCGCGAGCAGTACGCCCTGCTCGCCGAGCTTCTCGTCGATCGGCGTTACGCGCGCGCCCGGCACGACGACCTTCGACGACGCGCCGCCGAACAAGCCACGCACTTCGCCGTAGCAACGCGCTCCGGGCACGAACACGCGCTCGCCGACTCGCCGGCCGCAGTTGCTACCGGCATGCGAGATGCGGCCAACGGATTCATAGCCGGGTACGAGCGGATAGCCGAGACCCGGAAACGGCGGCATGCGGCCGAACCACAAAAGCTTTTCGGTACCCGTGCTGATGCCGGTCCATTCCATGTCGACGACGATGTCGTCGTCGCCGGGTGAGCTCAGATCGAGGCGGCTCAAGCGCAAATGCTCCGGCTTCTCCATGACCACCGCGAGGGTGCTCAAGGCAGAAACGCCGTTGGTATACACAGAACTCATGAGCCGCTGGCCGCCTTTGGGCGCTTCGTTTCAGATGGGTGTAACGATACGCTGACTATCTTACATGTCAACTTGTCTTCACACATATTTGCGACAGCACGTGTGCAAAGCGCCATTTCAATGGCCCTTGCGAGCCACGATGAGGCGGCTCTGCAGAGGTTGATGGGTGCTGAGCATCGAGGCGCTCGCAAAACCTGCCTCGAGCAGCATCTTGCGCAGGTCGGCCGGCGTGCGTGGGCGCCCGCGGCCCATCGCTAATAAATAGAAGCCAAAATAAGCGTCACCGACGGGCTCGGCGCCCGGCGTGCCCATCATGGGTTCGGCGAGCAAGAGCACGCCGTCCTTGGGCAGCGCGCGGTGGGCGGCGCGCAGCAAGGTGGTCGCCGCCGAGTCGTTGTGGTCGTGCACGACGCGGACCAGGGAAATGACATCCGCACCCTCCGGCAGCGCATCCTTCAAGAAATCGCCGCCGTGCGCCTTGGCGCGGCCGTTGAGGCCGAGCGTTTCGAAGCGTTGCGCCGCGCGTTCGGCCACGGGCGGCAGATCGAACAGCATGAGTTTCAAGTCCGCTGAGCGCTTCGAGGCTTCGATCAAGAAGGTGCCCTCCCCGCCGCCAACGTCGAGCAGGCAATCATGCCGGTGTAAGGGGTAGGCATCGAGGATTTCGCCGGCCACGAGCGGCTGCGAATTGGACATCAGCGTCGTGTACTCGGCGATCTCACCGCCACCGAGCGCCGCGGGCGAATCGGATTTCGCGTAGGCCCAGTATTTCGCGAGCTCGGTCGTGGTGGCTCGATCCCCGCGCAGCAGGCCGACGGGATCGTGCAGGTCGGCATACAACAAACTGTGATGTTCGATCATCGCACCAACGCCCGGATTACCGACGAGGGCGACGCCGAGTGCGCCGAGACCGAAGCGATCGCCGGCGCGTCGCTCGAGCAAACGCAGCGAGACGGCGGCATCGAGCAGACGCTCGGTCGAGTCGAGCGGCAACTGCAGTTTCGCGGCGATGTTGGCGGACGTGTCGGGACCCTGCGCGAGCAGGTCGAACAGCTTCAGGCGCACGCACGCGAACAGAATCTGCGAGTAGACGAAGCCCGCGCAAACGTCGAACAAGGCGCGGGCGCGGTTGCGTGCGGTCGGGCGCGTCAACGGAAACGCGGCCGCCCAGCGCTGAAAACGCGGGCTCGACAGCCAGCGGTCACGCAGGGCGAGATAGCGATCGGACCAAGACAAGGCGCAGGCCCCGACGGCCTTTCAAAGTGCCGTCGCGATCATGCGGCCGGCCGCGCGAGTTCACGCGGCAGCAGGCGGCTGGCCTCGGCGAGAATGTGCGCGCGCAAGTCATTGGCGCCAGGACAGGCCGGAATCGCCTCGATCGCGGCGCGAACGAGGTCCTCCAAGCGCGCAACGGCGGATCCCACGCCGAGGTGGTTCACGGCATTCGGACGGCCCAGTGCCTGATCGCGCCCCGTGGGTTTGCCGAGGTCGGACGGCGACGAGACGACATCCCGGATGTCATCCGCAATTTGATAGGCTTCGCCGATGCGCTCACCGAGCAGATGCCAGGGTTCGCTGTCGTAGCCACAAGCCGCCGCACCGCCGGCCGTCGCCGCGGCGAACAGCGCGCCGGTCTTCGCGCGTTGATATTGGCTCAAGGAAATTTCGGGTTCGCACTCCCAGGCCTGTCCGGCCGTGATGCCGTAGGGGCCACCGACTGAGCGCGCGATGATGCCGACCATCGCGGGCAAGCGCAGCGGCACGGCCGCGCCGGCTACGCCGAGCGCCTGGAAGGCCAGCACGATCAGGGCGTCGCCGCTGAGCACGGCGATCTGTTCGCCAAATGCTTTGTGAACCGAGGGTCGGCCACGTCGCGTGGCGGCATCATCGAAACAGGGTAGATCGTCGTGGACGAGCGAGGCACAGTGCATCAACTCAATCGCTGCGGCGATCGCATCGGTCAGCGCGGGTCGGTCATCGCCGCAAGCGCGCGCGACCGCGAGGCACAATCGGGGACGGATACGCGCGCCGCCGGGAAAGACGGTGTAGCGCATCGCGGAGTACAGTTTCGGCGGTCCATCGGGAGCATGCGCGAGCGACAAGGCCTTGCTCAGAGATCGCTCAATACGAGTCATGGAGTCCATCAACGCTCCCGGTTACGGCTGTAAATTCTGCTTGTCACCCGAAACTGTCAGGTAATATAGACATTCGCCATGAACGGGTCAACGACTATCTCCTCGACGCCTCACACGACGCAGCGGGTCGCGATCCTCGGTGCCGGAATCGCGGGGCTAACGGCAGCGATCGACCTCAGCCGGCAGGGGTTCGCCGTCACGATCTTCGAGCGCGCCGCGGCGCCCGGCGGCAAGATGCGAGAGGTCGTCGTCGCGGGCCGCCCCCTCGATGCCGGCCCTACCGTGTTTACGCTGCGCGAAATATTCGACGAGCTCTATGCGGACGCCGGGGCCTCGTTCTCGAGCGCCGTAAAACTCATACCTGCCAATGTGTTGGCGCGACATGCTTGGAACGCACACGAGCATCTGGATCTGTTCGCGGACCCACAGCGATCCACCGATGCGATCGGCAGTTTCGCGGGTAAGCGCGACGCGGAGGGCTTCCTGCGCTTCACGCGGCAGGCGCAGCGCATCTACGCGACGCTGGACCGCACGTTCATGCGCGCGAGTCGCCCGACGCCGCTCGGCTTGAGCCGTCGCATCGGTTTGGGGTCGATTAATGATCTCATTAATATTCAGCCATTTACGACTCTCTTCAAGAGTCTCTCTCATTATTTTTCTGATACCCGCTTGATCCAATTGTTCGCGCGCTACGCGACGTATTGTGGTTCCTCGCCGTACCTGAGTCCGGCAACCTTGATGCTGATCGCGCACGTGGAACAGGCCGGCGTCTGGTACGTCGAGGGCGGCATGCATCGACTCGCGGTGAGCCTCGCGGAACTCGCGACGAGCCTCGGCGCCGAGTGTCGCTACGGCGCTGAGGTCACGCGTGTGCTCGTGCGCGGCGGTCGCGCGGCCGGCGTTGAAACGCACGGTGGCGAGATCTTCGCCGCCGACGCCGTCGTCTCGAATGCCGACAACAATGCACTCGCCACGGGCCTGTTCGGCGACGCGGTGCGCACGAGCGTCGCGCGCACGGCGCCGAAAGCGCGCTCGCTGTCCGCGCTGACCTGGAATCTCGTCGCGCAAACCGAGGGCTTCCAGCTCGCGCGGCATTCGGTGTTCTTCGGCGATGCCTACGCGTCCGAGTTCGACGATATTTTCCGGCGCGGCCGATTGCCCGCGAACCCGACCGTATACGTTTGCGCACAGGACCGCTACGACGGCGCATCGCCCGCGCAGCGCGGCGCCGAGCGTTTGTTGTGTCTCGTCAATGCGCCGCCGATCGGCGATACCCATGAATTTTCAGCTGCGGAGATCGAGTCATGCGAGACCAGGACCTTCCGGCGCCTCGAAACCTGCGGTCTCTCGGTACGGCGCGAGCCGGCAGCGACGCGCGTGACGACGCCGACGGATTTCAACCGGCTGTTTCCGGCCACGGGTGGCGCGCTATATGGCCCGGCGTCCCACGGCTGGATGAGCTCGTTCACGCGGCCGGGCTCCCGCAGCAAGCTGCCGGGTCTGTATCTGGCGGGCGGCAGCACGCACCCGGGCGCGGGCGTGCCGATGGCGGCGACCTCGGGACGCCTCGCGGCGGCGAGCATCGTCGCGGACTGCGTTTCGATCGCCCCGTCGCGCCGGGTGGCTATGCTTGGTGGTACATCGATGCCTTGAGCGACGACGGTCGCCACGGACTCACGCTGATCGTGTTCGTCGGCAGCGTGTTCTCGCCCTACTACGCTTGGGCTCGCCGGCGCGGCGCCACCGACCCCGTCAACCACTGCTCGTTCAACGTGGCGCTGTACGGGACCCCGCAGGCACGCTGGTCCATGACCGAGCGCGGAGCGCCTAAGGTTATGCGCGACGAAAACTTCCTATCTATCGGACCGAGCAGCATTTATTGGCGCAACGATGCGCTCGAGATCCAGCTCGACGAGATCTGCGCGCCGCTGCCGAAGCGCATTGCGGGCACGGTCCGCTTGTGGCCGACGACGCTCTGCGATCATCGCTACACCCTGGGTGGCTCGGGACGGCACCACTGGTGCCCATTCGCACCGTGTGCGCGCATCGAGGTCGAGCTCAGCAAGCCGCGCCAGAACTGGCGGGGCATCGGGTATCTCGACGGCAACTTCGGTGACGAACCCCTCGAGGACGCATTCCAGTCCTGGAACTGGTCACGCGCGAGTGGGCCCGAGAGCACGGTCGTGCTCTACGACTACCTCGCGCGCCCGGCCGCGCCGCAGACCGGCGCACCGCTAGACGGCACCCTATCGTCGCCCGCCACCCCGCCACCCGGCGAGCCGCGTGAACAATCGCTCGCGCTGCGCTTCGATGCGCGCGGCGGCGTCGAGCCCTTCGAGCCGCCGCCCGCAGCGCCGCTGCGCACGACCGCCTGGGGCGTCGCACGGCGCACGCGCTCGGACCCCGGCACCGAGGCGCGCGTCAAAGAGACGCTCGAGGACGGCCCGTTCTACAGCCGGAGCCTGCTCGAGACGACGCTGCTCGGCCAACCCATGACCGCGTTTCACGAGAGCATCTCGCTCGATCGTTTTCGTTCCCGGTGGGTGCAATGCCTGCTGCCGTTTCGGATGCCGCGGTCGCCGTGGTGACGGCTGCGCCATCGTCGGTATCGCTGTCGCTCGGGCGTCTCGGGCGTCTCGGGAGTCTCGGGAGTTCTGGGACTCGCGCACGTAGTCGTCGCTAGTCGCTTATGGGCTCAGCCCGCGGTGGCGGCAGCGGCCGTGTTGGCGGCAGCCGGCGCCGCCAAACCCCGCCCCCCACCCCGCCCCGAGCGTTCGGGCTGCTCGAGGCGCTCGAGCCGCTCGAACAGATCAACGAGCCAGATCACGCGGTCCTCGACGCGCGGCCAGCGCGCGCGCTCGCGCGGCGAGTCGGCGACGGCCACCGCGTCGAGCTGTTCGGCGGCCGGTCTGGCATGCTCGATGAGGTAGCGGGCTTCGTCCAATGCAGGTACGTCGACAGCCGCAGCGGTCCGCCGGGCCGCAACAACGGCATCGGCGAGAATGCGGGCCTTGCGCTGCCAAGGCACGACGGCGCGTTGACTGACCGAATCGAGGCCGCGGCGCCGCAGCTCGTGGCCGATTTCGGCATAGAGAAGTCGCGCGGCATGCATGCCGGGCCGGCATGAAGACGGTAGTTGCGCGATACCGGAGTCGGCGCGCGCATAAAGCTCATCGGCGGCTGTGAGCAGGCGCTCGATGACCGAGGCGAGCCGCGCGTCGAACGCCGGCCGCTCCGCCCAAGCGTCGGGATCGATGCCCGCTTCGCGCAGCCAATCGAGTGGCAGGTACAAACGACCGGCGCGCGAATCCTCGCCGACGTCGCGGGCGATATTCGTGAGCTGCATCGCGACGCCGAGGTCGCAGGCGCGCGCGAGCAGCTTCGGATCACGCACGCCCATGACCATCGCCATCATCGCCCCGACCGTGCCGGCAACGCGCACTCCGTAAGCCTTGAGTTCCGAGAAATCCGCGTAGCGGCGATTCCGGGAATCCCACTCGAAGCCTTCGAGCAAGGCTTCGGGAAACGACTGTGGAATGCGAAAGCGGCCGACCGAGTCGGCAAACGCGCGGTCGGCGGCGATGTCGAGCGGCCGGCCCGCATAGATGCGCGCGAGGCGTTCGCGCAATTCCGCGAGCGCGGCGATCCGGTCGCTGCCGTGATCGATCGCATCATCGGCCATGCGGCAGAACGCATAGAGACCCGTCGCCGGCTCGCGCACGCTTTTCGGCAGCACGAGCGAAGCGGCGAAAAACGATCGCGAGCCACCGCGCAGCATCGCGCGGCAGGCGGCCACGTCGGCAACGGTCGCGAACGGTTTATCGGTCGAGCGCATCGGCATCGGGCACAACTCTATCAAGAACTCGCGCAGAAGAAAGCACTCCCGGTACGCCGGCCCCGGGATGCGTTCCGGCGCCGACGAGGTAGAGCCGCTCGATGTCTTCGCTGCGGTTGTGCGGACGGAACCAGGCGCTTTGCGTGAGGATCGGTTCGAGCCCGAAGGCCGCTCCGCGGAACGACGACAGCCGGTCGCGAAAATCGAGCGGCGTCATGATCCGCGAGGTCACGACCTGCGCCGTGAGGTCGGGCAGTACGGTCGCGGCCAAAAAGGCCGCGATGGCCTGGCGATAGGGTTCCGCCTGTGTCTGCCAATCGGTGTTGCCCATGAGGTTCGGCACCGGCGACAGCACATAAAACGTGTCATGACCCGGCGGCGCCAGCGACGGATCGGTCGCGGTCGGACGATGTAAATAGAGACTGAAGTCCTCAGCCAGCACCTTGCGATCGAAGATGTCGACGAGCAGCTCGCGATAACGCGGCCCCACCATGATCAGATGATGCGGCACTTCCGGGTAGCGCCGCTTCGTGCCGAAATACCAGACGAACAAGCTCATCGAATACTTCGCCGCCGCGGTCTTGCGATCGCTCCAATGGCGCCGCGGCGCATCGGGCAGGAGCTTGCGATAAGTCGTCGCCGAGTCGGCGTTCGACACGACGATGTCGGCCGCGATCCGCTCGCCGGACTCGAGTTCGACGCCGTTCGCGCGCCGGCCCTGTAGCGTGATGCGCGCGACGCGCGCCCCGCAGCGTACGGTGCTGCCTTGGCCCTCGATGAGTCCGACGAGGCCTTGGACGAGCCGGCCCGTTCCGCCGACCGCGAAATGCACGCCCCAGCGGCGCTCGAGATACGCGATGAGGCCATAGATCGAGGTCGTCGTGAACGGATTGCCGCCGACGAACAGCGGATGAAAGCTCAACGCAAAGCGCAGTTTCGGATGCTTGACATAGGAGGCTACGAGTCCGTAGACGCTGCGATAACTCTTGAGCCGCAGCAGCTCCGGGACGAGGCCGAACATGTCACCGAAGTTGTCGAACGGGACCGCCCCCAAGCGCACGAACCCGACCTCGAAGATCGCCTCGCTGAGCTTCATGAACCGCTCGTAGCCGTCGAGATCGTCGGGTGCGAATTGCTGGATCTGGCGCGCCATGACCTCCGGGTCGCCTGAACACTCGAGGACCACGCCGTCGTGGAAACGAATCGAATAAAACGGCTCGAGCGCTTTGAGTTCGACGTCGTCGGCGAGCCGGCGGCCGCACAGCTGCCACAATTCCTCGAGCAGGAACGGCGCCGTGATGATCGTGGGTCCCGCGTCGAACGTGAAGCCGTCCTGGCGGAACACGTACGCGCGGCCGCCCGGCGCATCGAGTTGCTCGAGCACCGTGACGCGATAACCGCGCTTGCCGAGCCGGACCGCCGCGGCAAGACCACCGAAGCCGCTGCCGATCACGACCGCATGCGGCGCGGCGCTCGAGCTCGCATTCATCTTGAGGGTGGCTGCCATCGCCGCGCAGTCTAGCAGGCGCCGAGCGCGCGCAGCAGCAAGGGCCCGACGTCACGCGGTGCCTCCTCATGCGCGAGATGCCCCAGACCCGCCAGCTGCGTGACTTCCGCCTGAGGCAGGCGCTCGCGGATGCGAAGCGCCTGAGCGGGCGGAACGGCGCGGTCGCGCGCACCGACGAACAGGTGCAGCGGCGTCGACAAATGAGCCAATTCGCGCTCGAAATTCTGCAAATTCCAGTTGCCCATCATCGCAAGCGCGCCCGCGATGTGGCTCGGCTCGCGCACGAGTCGCGCATACCATTCGATGCCGGTGCGATCGAGCCTCGATCCCGTGCCCGCAATCACGCGCTCGACGGCGGCGGCATCACCGCCGCGCCAGGAGATCAGCCGCGGCACGAGCGCATTCGCGCCGATGAGTTTCGCGATCGGCGCGAACAGGACTCCGGGCGCGCCGCCCAAGGGCAGGAACGCGCCATTGATGCTCACGATCCCGAGCGGCGCGATGAGTCGGTCGAGAGCCATGCGGCAGAGAATCGCCGCGCCCGCCGAATGACCGATGCAGTATTGGGGCGCAATCTCGAGGGTCGCGAGCAACTCCGCGAGCGCCTGGCTCATTCCGCGCAAGGAACAGCGCGAGGCCGGGGCGGTCCCGGTGAACGCGTGGCCGGGCAGATCCGCCGCGATGACCGTGAAACGTTCCGCGAGCGCCGGCCACAGGTCGCGCCAGGAATGTGTGGATGCGGCGGTGCCATGCACGAGCAGAAGCGGCGGCCCGCTGCCGGACTGCTGGACATGCCAGCGAATGCCGCCCGAATCGACGAACCGGCTCAACTCATGATTGGGCCAGCGGTGCCGTTCGCGCTCCCAAAATTCACGTCTGTCGGAAATCACTAATCCGATCGCCACGCCGCCCCGTCTCGGCGGGGCATTGGGGCAATGAAGCATGTTGCATGGACATCGTCGCTAGCTTGTCAATCAGTTAAAGCTTATGGAATCGACAAGAAATTATTATTAGCACTTATAGTAAAAGGAGACTAGAGTCATTGCCGAATTCAGGCCCGAACCCTTCCAAGAATTAGGATGGGGGATTGGGACGCCAATTATGAACCGAAAGATACCCGCGTCATCGCAATGTTTCGGATCACTGCGCCAGGCCAACCGGCTGTTCGCGCTGAGCCGGGTGTTTACCTGATGTTGCGCGCACTGATCTTCGACGTCGACGGAACCCTCGCCGACACCGAGGAAGCTCACCGGCGGGCGTTCAACGAAGCTTTTCAGGAACACGGTCTCGACTGGAACTGGACGAAACCGCTGTACGCCGAATTGCTGCGCACGACCGGCGGCAAGGAACGTATCGCCGCTTACGTGCAGACCCTCGCGCTGCAACCCGAAGCGCGCGCCGCCCTGCTCCAACGCATCCCGGATCTGCACCGGACCAAGACCGCGAATTACATGCGCATCATCGCCAGCGGCGAGGTGGCGCTGCGCGACGGCGTCGAACGCCTGCTCGATGAGGCGCAAGCGGCCGGTGTGGCGCTGGCCATCGCGACGACGACGACCTACGACAATATCACGGCCCTTCTGACGACGACCCTCGGTGCCGCGGCGCTCGAGCGCTTTGCCGTCGTCGGCGCCGGTGACGATGTCGCTCGCAAGAAGCCGGCGCCCGACATCTATCTGCACGTGCTCGGCAAACTCGGGCTGCCGGCGGCCGATTGTGCCGCGGTCGAGGATTCTGCGAACGGCCTCGCCGCGGCGAAGGCCGCGGGGCTCTTTACCATAGTCACGCCGAGCTACTGGACGCGCGACGAGGATTTTTCGGCGGCCGATCTCGTGCTGCCGGGTTTGGGTTCGATGGCCCGACCGATCAACGAGCAGGCTGCTATGCTGCTCGGCAAGGGTTGGCTCGGAATTCGTGAAATCGAGCAGAGGATGAGGGTGGCGAGACAGTGCGCCTAGCGCGCAGCACGTAAACGGCGGCAGCACAAATTTCGGTGGGGGAAAGTGATGAGCACGCGAGAACAAACGATAACGGAATTCATGATTGGGCAGCAGCGCCTGTTTCCGGAGGCCACCGGCGACTTCACGGCCTTGCTCAACTATATCCGTCTCGCCTGCAAGCGCATCAGCTTCATCGTCGGGCGCGGCGCCTTGGCCGGTGCGCACGGCTCCGCGCAGGCGACCAACGTGCAGGGCGAGACTCAACAAAAGCTCGACGTCATCTCGAACGACATTTTCCTGAGCACGAGTGAGTATGGCGGCCATCTCGCCGGCATGGTGTCCGAGGAACTCGACGAACCCTATCACATACCGCCCGAGTATCCGCGCGGCAAGTATCTGCTCGCGTTCGATCCGCTCGACGGATCGAGCAACATCGACATCAACGCCCCGGTCGGCAGCATCTTCTCCGTATTGCGCGCGCCCAACGGAACCGAGAAGCCGACCGCTGAGGATTTTCTGCAGCCAGGCACGAAGCAATTGTGCGCCGGCTATGCGATCTACGGACCGACCACGATGCTCGTGCTCTCGGTCGGGCACGGCGTGCACGGCTTCACGCTCGATCGCGGTTTCGGCGAATTCATCCTGACCCACGAGAATCTGCGCATTCCGGAGGAAACGAGCGAGTTCGCGATCAATGCATCGAACGAGCGCTTCTGGGAGCCGCCGGTCAAGCGGTATGTGGTCGAGTGTCTCGCGGGCCGCTCTAGCGTGCGCGGCAAGGACTTCAACATGCGCTGGATCGCCTCGTTGGTCGCGGAAGTCCACCGAATCCTGATGCGCGGCGGGCTGTTCATGTACCCGAAGGACACGAAAGACCCCAGCAAGCCCGGGCGGCTGCGGCTGCTGTATGAGGCGAATCCGATGGCGATGCTCGTCGAGCAGGCCGGCGGCGCAGTCTCCACGGGCCGCATGCGCATGCTCGACGTCGTGCCGACCTCGCTGCACCAGCGCGTGCCCGTGATACTCGGAGCCAGGAACGAAGTCGAGCGGCTCGAGCAGTATCATCTCGAGCACGATCAGGGACTCGACCGCTCTTACAGTTCGCCACTGTTCAAAGAACGGTCCCTGTTCATCCAAAACTAAGCTCTTTGTCGTTGAATCGAGGATTCCATGTCCGCCAAGCATCCCATCATTGCGGTCACCGGCTCGTCCGGGGCCGGGACCACGTCCGTGACGAGGACTTTCAACTGGATATTTCGCCGCGAGAAAATCAACGCCGCGATCGTCGAGGGTGACTCGTTTCACCGCTATGATCGCTCCGAGATGAAGGTCAAGCTCGCCGAGGCGGCCGCGCGTGGCAACAACCACTTCAGCCACTTCGGACCCGAAAACAATCTTTTCAAGGAGCTCGAGGACTTGTTTCGCGCCTACGGGGAGACCGGCTCGGGCCGCGTGCGGCATTACCTGCACGATGAAAAGGAAGCCGAACCCTACAAGCAGGAACCCGGCACTTTCACGGACTGGGAAGACATTCCCTCCGGAACCGATCTGCTGTTCTACGAGGGCTTGCACGGCGCCGTCGTCACGCCGGAGGTCAACGTGGCGCAGCACGCGGACCTCACGATCGGCGTGGTGCCGATCATCAATCTCGAATGGATCCAAAAGCTCCATCGCGACAAGCAGACGCGCGGCTATTCGACGGAGGCCGTTGTCGACACGATTTTGCGCCGCATGCCGGACTACGTGAATTACATCTGTCCGCAATTCTCCGAGACGCACATCAACTTCCAGCGCGTGCCCACCGTCGATACCTCGAATCCGTTTACCGCGCGCTACATTCCGACGGCCGACGAAAGCTTCGTCGTGATCCGCTTCGCGAATCCGAAAGGCATCGACTTCCCCTATCTGCTCTCGATGATTCACGACTCCTTCATGTCGCGACCCAACATCATCGTGGCACCGGGCGGGAAAATGGAGCTTGCGATGCAGCTCATCTTAACGCCGCTGATTCTGAAGCTCATGGATACGCGACGTCGGACTATCGGCGCCGTCGGCGGCAGACCCAAGGTTTGACCGGCCGCCATGCGTGCGCGCCGGCCGGCCGGCGAGGAACGCATCGTAGTCGAGGTAGAACTGTGCCGGGCGCTCGAAGAACGGCAAGGTACCCGTGTCGAAGACACTGAAGCGCCAGTTGCGCCGCGCCCGCACGATCGCTTCCTGGCGGTAGTCCTTGAAGTCCCCGCGTTCACCATGCGACATCCAAACCGGCTGCTCGATTTTTTCATAGATCGCGTCGATGTCGCCGCTGAACAAGCGTCCGGCCAGGAAATGCAAGGGCGCGTGTTCGGCGCCGGGCTGACGCGCGGTCAGCACGTCGTACCGTCGCAACCGTTCGTCGATGTTCGCGCTTCCCCAGGTGCGCTTGAGAAAATATCGGATCATTTTGGGTCGAGTCAGCAGGCGGTACAAGCTACCACCCCAGCCCGGTCCGCGTAACAGCGTATAAAGCCCCGGCATCGCGAGCGTGCTGCCGGGCGCGCCCCGCAGCGGGCGGCTGCCATTCAAGCCCGTGGGACTGACGAAGGCGAGTGTCCGAAACGCGTCCGGAGCCTCGACGGCCGCTCGGGCGAGAAACTCACAGGACAGCGACAGCGCAAGAGCGTCGACGGGGCCAGAGGCGATGCGCGCGCGGATCCGATCGACCGCGCTAAGCACGGCGTCGGTCATGAGCCGCGGCGTATAGTCTCGGTCCGTCCGCGCAGCGAAACCGTAGCCCGGAAGATCGAGCGCGATGACCGTTCGGGTCGACCAGTAGTGCTCATAGATGGGGCGCACCTCGGCCGATGAGCCGGCCGCATTGATGCTATGAATCAGCAGCAGCGGGGGCCCGCTGCCGGCGACGTATGCGCTCAGCCGCCCCGCCCGCCCCTCAAATTCGAAGCGCTCGCCGGCGAGCGCGGACGGCAGGAACGCGATCGTGGATTTGCTGCTCATGAAACCGAGTCTGTGCGCCCGTCGCGAGACGATACAAGGCGCGGATCGCTCGATTACGTGCAAGACGGCACCGACAGCGCACGTGCACCGACGCGCTGGCGCCGACCTGCCCTCGCCTCGGGCGCCCTCCTCGACTCGGCTAGTGCGCTGCCGAGGGCGCCGCTGTGCTGCGCGAAAACGTGATCGTCACGCGCAGTCCGGCGCCGGGGCTCGTCTGCGTCTCGATGTTGGCTTTGGCGTTCTCGCGCAGCGACTGGACGATCAAGGCGCTGAGACGCCCGCGCTCCGGCCATTCCACACCCGCCGGCAGACCGATGCCGTCGTCCGCGACCGTGACGCGGCAACCGTCGCCGTCTGAAATGCTCTGCAGCGTGATCGTGCCGCCGCTGCGACCCACGAAAGCATGTTTCAGCGCATTCGTGAGCAGTTCGTTGACCACGAGTCCCGCGGGCATCGCGACATTGACCGACACGGGATATGCATCGACTTTGAGATTCAATCGGATGCCTTCGACGGCGTGCGAACGCAGCACCGCGGCGGCGATCTCGCTCAAGTAGACGCCGAGATCGATTTCATCGGCGTCACCATGCCGCGCGAGAAGCGCATAGAGCGTCTGCACCGACTCGACGCGCCCAGCCAGGCGCTCGAACGGCGCGGTGTCCATCTTGCCGCGCGCATTGCGAATTTCCATGCGCATGAGTGCCATGATCAATTGCAGATTGTTCTTCACGCGGTGCTGAATCTCGAACAGCATGACGTCCTTTTCCCGCATGCGGCGTTCGTATTCCTCGCGTTTGTCGTCGAAATGCGAGCTGACTTCGACGAGTGCGGCCAGCCGGTACGACGGCGTGCCATCGTTCTCTTGGATCACGTTCGAGTAAACGTCGACGACGGCCGTCTCGAGATCACTGCGAGAAACCTTGAACGTGCCGGCGAAATCCTTCGATTGCACGATGGCTGCATCGATCGTCGTTTTTTCCGTCGGTCCGATCGAATCCGATTGGTCGGCGAGCGTCTTCCAGGAGCGCCCGACCATGGCCGCGGCCGTCTGTCCGGAGACGCGCTCGAACTCCGGATTGACATAGACGATATGTTCCTCATCGCGAAGCTCCGCAATCGCGATCGCGATGGGTATCTGGTCCAGGAACCGGCGAAAGGGGTCGCTTTCGACGGCTGCGGCTAGATTCGGCATCGCGAGAATCGAACCGACTGGGTCGATCCCCGCAGATTCATCCGTCATTCTTGACTCACCCAAGATGTGGTCGGGAGTTGGCGCATTTTACTGCGGTGCAATGGAGCGCCGCTGACGGACAAGCGGCTGACTCGCTGTCAGACATTTCTGGCCTGCCCGACGCGCGTAAAGCTTACTATGTCGCCGCGTAAAAATCTCCACGTGCCGTATGGGCGAGAGCGCGTGCGCTGCATCGCTTCACGCGAGTCGGCTGGCATAGCTCGTGCAGCGAGCGAAGTCATGTTACGCAAAGCAGTCGATGGAGATCCGAACGAGCTGTCCGACTTCGCGAAGGGCAATCTCGAATTGCTCGAGATCATGGAACGGCGCGAGACCGCGGAGATCTCCGGTCTTCGCCTCAAGATCGAACGTGCGAGCTCCTGGTTCGGCAGCCCCGCCTATCTTTTGTTCGTGATCCTGTTCATCGTGAGCTGGGTGTGCTTGAACGCGTGGGGCCTGCACGCGGGTTGGTCCCACCTCGACGATCCCCCGTTCCCCTGGCTGCAGGGTCTCGTGAGTTCGAACGCCCTGTTGTTGACGGTAGCGGTACTGATCCGGCAGTCACGCATGGAGAAGGTCGCCGAGCATCGCGCGCACCTCGATCTGCAGATCAATCTGCTGACCGAGCAGAAGGTCACGAAAGTCCTGCAAATCGTCGATGCGCTGAGGCGTGAAATGACGGCGGCTCGCACGCGGCCCGATGAAGAAGTCGTCGATCTCACGAAACCCGCGGATGCGCACGCGATCTTGAACGCGATCAAGACGCCGAAAGAATCGAAGTGAAAGGCCAGATGAGTCGGGGCGTCGGAAACTCCCTACGCGCGTATGGGTTCGCATCCCGCAGATCGACGCGCGATGCCTTGCAATATTCGTCGCATGAATGAAAACGTCACATGAGTGAAATCACGGCCGGTTCGCCGTTTCCACGCGGCGCAACCTGGAATGGACATGGCGTCAATTTCTCGCTTTATTCCGGCAAGGCCGATGCGGTGGAGCTGTGTCTGTACTCGCCCGACGGTTCGCGCGAAATCGAGCGTTTGCGTCTGCGCGAACGAAACCACGGCGTCTGGCACATGCACGTGGAGGGGATCGGGCCCAACCAGCTGTATGGTTACCGCGTTTATGGTCCGCACGACCCGCGCGCCGGCCTGCGCTTCAATCCCAACAAGTTGCTCATGGATCCCTATGCCAAGGCGATCGGTCGCCCGTTGCGCTGGGCCGATGAATTGTTCGGCTATCGCATGACCGATCCGGAGATGGATCTGTCGTTCGACGAACGCGATAGCGGACCCTTCGCGCCGCTCGGTGCCGTCATCGATCCCAATTTTGACTGGACCGGCGAGCAGAGACCCTGCCACCACGGCCATGAAACGATCATCTACGAAGCGCACGTGCGCGGCATGACGATGCGTCACCCCGAGATACCGGAACACGAGCGCGGCACCTACGCCGCAATGGCGAGTCCACCCATCATCGAGCACCTCAGGAGTCTCGGTGTCACGGCCGTCGAATTGATGCCGGTGCACGCCTTTCTTCAGGATCGCCATCTGCTCGAGAAAGGCCTGCGCAACTACTGGGGCTACAACACGCTCGGATTCTTCGCGCCGGAGCCCTCGTATGCCGCCGACCGCGGGACGCCGAGCGGGCCGGTCATGGAGTTCAAGCGCATGGTCAAGGCTCTGCACAACGCGGGCTTGGAAGTCATTCTCGACGTGGTTTACAACCACACGGCCGAGGGCAACCGCATGGGGCCGACGCTGTCGTTCCGCGGCATCGACAACACCGCCTACTATCGGACCGTCGCCGACGACCCGCGCTATTACATGGACTTCACGGGCTGCGGCAATACGCTGAACATGGTGCACCCGAACTCGATCCAATTCCTCATGGACAGCCTGCGCTATTGGGTCACCGAGATGCACATCGACGGTTTCCGCTTCGATCTTGCCTCGGCGCTCGCGCGTGAATTGCACGATGTCGATCAGCTCGGCGCGTTCTTCGACACGATCTATCAGGATCCGACGCTCGCCCCCGTGAAACTGATCGCCGAGCCCTGGGACCTCGGCGACGGCGGCTATCAGGTCGGTAATTTTCCGATCGGTTGGCTCGAGTGGAACGGCAAGTACCGCGACACCGTGCGCAAGTACTGGAAGGGCGACATGGGCCTGCATTCGGAGATCGCGACTCGCCTCGCGGGCAGTGCGGACCTGTACGAACGCACGCAACGACCACCCTGGGCGAGCGTGAACTTCGTGACCGCGCACGACGGCTTCACGCTCCAGGATCTCGTGAGCTACGACCACAAGCACAACGAGGCGAATGGCGAAGGCGGCCGCGATGGCGCCGATGACAACGCCTCGTGGAATTGCGGCGTGGAAGGGCCGACCGACGTCGCCGCCATCAACGATCTGCGCGAGCGTCAGAAGCGCAATTTCTGGTGTTCGCTGATGTTCGCCCAGGGCGTCCCGATGATATCGGGCGGAGATGAACTGAGTCGCACGCAGCGAGGCAACAACAACGGTTACTGTCAGGACGACGAAATCTCGTGGTACGACTGGAACCTCGACGACCGGCGGCGCGCCTTCCTCGAATTCGCGCGCGTCGTCGTTGCGTTTCGCAAAGCCCATCCCAATTTTCATCGCAACGCATTCTATGACGCGGACCCCGATCTACAGCATCCCGACAAGAGCATCGTCTGGTTCCGCGCCGACGGCCGCCGCATGGAGACCCCGGATTGGGAAGACGGCGGGTGGATGCGCACGCTCGGGATGTACCTGAACGGCCTCTCGCCCGAGATCCGCGACCGAAATGGCGCTTATGCGACGGACGCGGATTTTTTGTTGCTCACAAACTCCCACGATGCGCCCGTGGATTTTCGCCTGTCCGGAGAATTGCACCATGCCGGATGGAAGCTCGAGTTCGACACGGCGCGGCCGGGACTCGTGGGTGGGAAGGAAGCGGTAAAGCGCAGCCGTCTCATCAAGCTGGCCGCCCGATCGCTCGTACTGCTCAGCCATGACCGATGACTGGACGGGCAGCTATCGACTGCAGCTGCACGCCGGCTTTCCGCTCGCCGCGGCCGAATGCGCCCTGCCCTACCTCGCGCGTCTGGGCGTCAGCCACGTCTATCTTTCGCCCTGCCTGCAGGCGGCGCCCGGCAGTCAGCATGGCTACGATCTCGTGGATCCGACCCGGGTCAGTGACGAACTCGGCGGCGAAGCGGCTTGGGCGTCGTTCGTAGTTGCCGTCAAAGCTCAGGGTCTGCGCATCCTGCTCGACATCGTGCCGAACCACATGGCGGCAGCCGAACAGAACCCCTGGTGGAACGACCTCCTTGCCAAGGGACCCTACAGCCGATACGCCGATTATTTCGATGTGCGACCGTCCCCATCGGGTCCCTGGCGGCTCAATCTGCCGATACTCGCGGAACCCTACGGTCAGGTGCTCGAGACCCGCAAGTTGGCGCTCGAACTCGTCGGCGGCCTCCCAAGGGTACGCCATTATGACGACAGCTGGCCGCTGGGCGCCGCCGCCTGGGGAGTGCTGCTCGGCGGCGAGGACTGCTTTGAGGCGCTCGACTCGCTACGTGTGATCGCGGTCCCCGATACGGCACAGCGCGAGGCGTACGCGCGACACGAACAGGCCGCACTCGAGGTTCTGCGCAAAGCGCACGAGCGCGGCGCCGTGCAGGCGGCGATCGAACGTGTGAACGCGGATCCGGACGCGCTCGATGCGGTACTCCGTCGTCAGTTCTATGCCCTGCGTTACTGGCGATTGGCCGGCGAACTCACGAACTATCGCCGCTTCTTCGATGTGGCCGGATTGATCGGCATGCGCTGCGAATTGCCCGAGGTCTTCGCGGCGGGTCATCGCCGCGTGCTCGAGATGCTCGACCAAGGCGACATCGATGCCGTGCGCGTCGACCATCCGGACGGCCTCAAAGACCCCCTCGAGTATTTCAGCCGGCTTCGGGCGGCGCTGCCGGGCTCCGGCCGCATCTACGCCGAGAAAATCCTCGGCAACGACGAGCGCTTGCCGGATGACTGGCCGATTGACGGGACCGTCGGCTACGAATTTCTGGCCAAGGTCAACCGGCTGTGGATGGATGACCGCTGCATCGATGCATTGACGGCCATCTATTCGGACTTCACGGGTCACTCGATCAATTTCACGGCACTCGTGCGCGAGAAGAAGCGCAACATCGTCGAATCGACGTTTTATGCCGATCTGGAGCGGCTGACCGCGATGGCCTTCGAGATCGCGCAGCGGCGCTGGCAGACGACCGACTTGAGCAAGCGTCAGCTGCGCGAAGCCTTGGCGCGCATCACGACGGCGCTGCCCGTCTATCGCACCTATCGGACCTCCGGCACCCAGCACGCGGCATGCCGGCGGCTCTTGACCGAAACCGTGCAGAGCGCGGCAATGGCTTCCCCGGACATCGAACCGGCGGTGTTCGCCTTTTTCGGTGAACTGCTCGTCAAGGAAACACTCGACGACGCCGAGACGAGCCTGGTCGCCGCCTGGCAGCAGCTCTCGCCGGCCGTCATGGCCAAAGGCGTGGAGGACACGACGTTCTACTGCTTCGATCGACTCGTCGCCTGCAACGAGGTAGGTGCGCAGGCCTCCTTGATCGGCATTTCCGCGAACAAGTTTCATGAGTTCTGCCACTACCTCGCGGAGCATTGGCCGCGGAATCTGCTCGCGACTTCGACGCACGACAACAAGCGGAGCGAGGACGTACGCACGCGCATCTCCGTGCTCACCGAGATGCCGGAGCGTTGGGGCGAGATGCTGCACCAGTGGTCGCAGCTCAATGCGCCGCTGTGGCAAAACCGGACTCCGGACCGCCACGCGGAATACCTCTTGTATCAAACGATGATCGGCGCATGGCCGATTGATCGCGACCGCTGCTGGCAATACATGCTCAAGGCCTGCCGAGAGGCGAAGATTGCAACCTCCTGGCACGAGCCGAATCCCGGCTACGAACTCACGATTCAAGAGTTCATCGACCGCCTGTTCGATTCGCGCGATTTCATCGCGAGCCTCGAGCGCTTCGTCGAACCCTTGATTCTGCCCGGCCGCATCAACAGCCTCGCACAGTGCCTGATCAAGATGACGGCGCCGGGAGTCCCCGATTTCTATCAAGGCACCGAGAGCTGGGACTTGAGTCTCGTCGATCCGGACAACCGCCGACCCGTCGATTTCGCGCGCTTGACGCGCATGCTCGACCGCTGCCGGGATCTCTCGGCCGAGGAGGTCGTGGCCGATTGGAACTCCGGTTTGCCGAAGCTCTGGATGATCGCACGCACGCTGCGCCTTCGGCAGGAGCGACCACAGGCACTGCGCCCCGGCAGCCGCTATCATCCTCTCGTCGCGCGTGGCGCGAATCTCGGCCGCTTGCTCGCCTATCAACGCGGTGACGATCTGATCGCCGTGGTGCCGCGCTTCACCTTGAGCCTCTCGAGCGGCTGGGAAGACACGAGCTTGAACCTGCCCGAGGGTCGGTGGCGCAATTGCTTTACGGGCGCCGAATGGTCCGGGACCGTCTTGCCGGAGGAGCTGTTCGGCGCATTTCCCGTTGCGCTGCTCGTGCGGGACGCAGCGTGAAGCTGGTCGCATGAAGCTGGTCGTCTGGGCGCCGTCGGCGCAGGCCGTGGAACTCGCGCTCGGCGAACGACGCCTCAGGCTCGCGCCCGGTGACGACGGTGTCTGGAGCATCGAGGTGGACGCTGCCGATCTCGCGGCCGGGTACGGCTTCTCGCTCGACGGCGGCCCGCCACTGCCCGATCCGCGCGCCACGTGGCAAGGTGATGGTGTGCACGGGCCGTCCCGCGTCGTCGATCTCGCGCGCTTGCGCACACGGCCGGCACCGGTCTTTCGCGCGCCGCCGCTCGCCGAGGCCGTACTGTATGAGTTGCACGTCGGCACGTTCACCCCGGAG
>Ga0116231_10006584_pt1 | contig 22041 bp, 8 predicted proteins | sample S1TSphgellanicum_2_FD_89695 | JGI IMG/M metagenome (GOLD analysis project Ga0116231, IMG submission 89695) | Host-associated microbial communities from peat moss isolated from Minnesota, USA - S1T2_Fd - Sphagnum magellanicum MG | ecosystem: Host-associated > Plants > Peat moss > Unclassified...
AATGTTGTCAAGTGACATGAAGAAGGTGGGATTGTCAAACCCAATGAACAGTTTGTGGTTCATGTAAGCCTGGTATTGGAACTTCTTGTGGGTTGGCCGTGATAGGACAACTGCAACTTGCTTCAAAATACGATTTTCTATTGCAAGTCTCACTTTTTCAGGGCACTTCTTGAGCTGGTCCATGAACTCCTTTGTGAATTTCTTTCCAATATCCCTAACTGTATTGATGGCAGTCACAAGAAGAGCAGGAGTGGCTGCTTTGGAGTCATCTAAATATGACCCACCTTGCGAGCTCTTGGCAGCATGCTGGTGCTCAAGGTGTAGGATCTGGTCGAGCAGTTCTTCCTTCTCCTTTTGAAGCTGGTTCAATTGCACTGTCATCTCTTTCTCACGGGCCCTGAAATTTTTTATCTCTTCCTCCTTGGCCTTCAGTTCTGCATCTCGAGCCCTCAAACTTTCCTGTTGGTCAGCTATTTGGACATGTAGGGACCGAATGGGATTCCAGCCCTCACCAGGAACGAGACTGGTGGATCCATTTTCAGACCGAGGATTGGGTTTGCTGGGATGCTGCTGTGGATGCTTGCCATCATCAACTGGCCCATTCCCTCCTTCCATATCTGCTTTTGAACCACCTGCTGCTCCTGCTGCTTGGGGCTCACTGGCTGGGGAAGAGCTTGAAGCATCATGATATGTATCATTTAGTTCATTTACAACCAAATCTGCCATGACTGAATCCGAGGGAGCTTTAGTTTCTAATGAGCTGATACAGGATTCATTGGCACCATTGCCATGGTCACACGGTTTTTCCTCAAATGTATCCACCACTTCAGGGTCACTCAATGGCCCAGGGTTCAAGCCTCCAGCAGCCAGAGAACTGTTCAGTTCAACATCACGGTTTCTCTCACTTGCACCTGATGTCTCTGTGACAGACAATCCATATTCAGAGTTGAAATGACATGATCAAACTCCATTCATTTGTCAAGCTGCTTTAAGCCCTCTTGCCCAACAACTGCCAAAAGCTTCCAGACTTTCCCTGATCAATTCAAAGCTTTCAAGCCCTTCCAGCCCTGTGGCTAGAATCACAAAATGCTTGCAGATGACTCCAAATATGCATGCAAAGATTCTGAATGTCTCACCTTCATGACTACACAAAAGGCTGTGAGGTTTCCTACATTTCTATGTGAAGCTCTATTGTCTCTCCCCCTCAAGATTGAACTCAACCATAAAAGCTTTGAAGTAAATATTCTTCCTCTTCACTTAGCACTTAAATTTGCTCTACAAAACGTCAAGCTCTCAACTCTTGCTGTTGGAATACTTCAACTTCTACACAAACTTTGACAACAAAAGTGTTCCCCCACATGAATATCCTCAAGACATCCAGGCCCTACACATGAGCCCTCACTAGTCCTGGTCTCCTAGAGAAATAACCCACAAAGACAGTCTCTTGATCTCCCAGGAAAAGAAGGCCCCCCTTCCCACTTACATAAGCTTGAACGATTCACTAAAATCCCCCAATCTTCTCCAGAATGCAAGCTCTCTCACTCTGTAAACAGGAACCTCAAACTTGCATAAGCTTCTGGTATCACTCAGAAAACCCCCCAAACGTGCTCCAAGGGCATAAGCGATTGTACAAGAGAGATGTCTGAATTCCCCTCACATTCTGCTCGAAAATCAAAGCTCTCTCCACTCTTTGCTGAGATTTGTAAAACTCACCTGCATATACAAGCCCGTGAAATCCACAGGTTCGCCGGATCTAGCTACTCCTCGATTCAACCGCGCTCGCAATCTGGAGATCCAAACTATATATAGTTCCTTGAGTTTCACTCTTGCTCGTGCATGCGATAGCCAGATCAATTGGCAACGGAAGCTCGAAACAATAATGTTGAGGAGGGATCGCAAAAAAACACACAATAAAAGCCGCAATAAAACAAGCAAGCAAGCAAGCAAACAAACAAACAAAAAGTCTTCCAAAACGCGCAAAGACTTGAGACGACAGCACAGGAAACAGACGCGGTTTTAGAAGAGTGGCGACAGAGGTCACCTAGAAGCGCGTGCTGCCGACATTTCTGACGACCCCGAAGGTGCAAAACAAAAAAAAGTAAAATCTCTACTTTATGACTTACTTACCAAGAGATCCGGAGTGTTGACAATTCGAGAGTTGCAGCACCGGGAAGAAGAAATCGGAAAGGAAGCCAGTAATCAAACCAGCTCCTCCTCGCCGTTGTAATCAGGGGAAGCCGATTTCGGAGCGACAGATGCGCATCGGTAATCGATGAGAAGAAGTGGAGCAGGAGGTAGTATGGAAGATGAGGAAGCGGAAAGATGAGGCAGCTGTAAAGCGGTGGCCTCTCGAGTCTCAAGTATGAAGACGAAGGCCCACGAGGCGGGGAATCTGGGAAACCCTACCGACGAGGGATCGATTCCTGGTAGCAACTTGTTGCAAGCAACCCCTGTTGACTTTAATTCCACACCCAAATGTCTAAAGAATCCTTACCCTTTACCCTCCTCAGGCTTCCTAGTTGAGGCCACAACCCACTTGTTGATGATACTTTAAAAGCAAAGAGTAATTTTTGGGGCCAAGGATATTGTGTTTAGATTCATTATAGAGTATAGTAGTAGCTTAAGGGATTTTTATAGGCCCCTAGCTAGTAGGTCTATTCTTATACAAGGTTTTTTGAAAGATGATATTTTGGCTTGTGTTGAAACTTGAGATTAGTTCTTATAGAGTTATGATATCTTGAAGGATTTTGGTTTCTTTTAACAGGATTTTTTTTGAAGATTATATTTTTGTGTGGTGAAATATTTGAATTTCCCATATAATTCTTCGTTTGCCTTAAGATACTTTTTAATGTAAATGGCAAGGCCACATTGTGACACACCCCTTGTTAAGGTTAGCAGGGTTTCATCATTTGATTGGGCTTCAGGGTAGGGATGTTAGACACATTGTGATGCACCCAACAAATGGGCCAAAAGTTTTGTATCACTACATTCTAGGGTTAATGTAGAGTCCACTATAGAAACATTTCAGGCATCCCTCCCTGAAGGATGGATCCACTTGGGCTTGGGCTTCACCATGCTAATCACCATGTGTTTCCAAGTTAGTATGTTGAATGTTTATCATCCTTATGGTCCTCATTTAAAGGGCAGAGCCATTAAGGTAACAAGCCACTTGTGTTTTCCTAATAATGGTGGGTCGCCACAATTGAAAATGCTTTTCAAAACATTATACAAGAAATAATGGAATTGAAGAGCATCATCACAACTCATAGCTGGTGTGAGAATGTGGATAATCAAAGTGGGCTGGGTTCACCAATACTTTGCAACATATTTGGGTTTCATGAATGATGGGTGGTGGTGGTGGTGGTGGTTCTAATCATGTAATTGCCTTTTTTGACACCCCATACAAAGAAAATACTAAAGTTTTGATTTGGCTAAATGTGAATGGTGGAAGGAAGTAATAAGGTAGAACTTCATTTTAGTCTTATGAATTAGAAACCAAAGATTGTGCTTGGATTTGGAATAAACTTGTGTTGTGACAAGTATTATTACTTTCTTCAAACTGATGAATGTTATGATGGTAAGTGGATAAAAACCAACAAGCACAATGTTAACTTTTGCACCATCGGTTTTAAGGTTTCTGTCCCCATTTGATTATTGAAGCTCTAGGTCTAAATGTGCTCAATTCATTGTATTCAAAGAAACAGAAGAAGATCTTGCCAATACAAGATTATTTCTGTTCTGTAGTTGTTGTGGATGTAGGTAGCATTTATGCACTGAATTTGATGGTGCTTGGTGGTCTTTTTTGCGCGAATCCTAGGCACAATGGAATTGTATTGAGAGCAAGGGGAACAATGAAAATCTTAAGGGAAAATCAAGTTGGATGAAAAACAGAAGCACTCTGGAATAACTACTGGTTATTGGATGAGAGATATCCAAAAGCACCATTTGTTGGTTATGCAACCATTGCCAAGGGTGATAGGGTAACCGTGCCCATAACTGAACATAGGCTGGATATTGATCATGGCAAAAGGTCAGGGTAAGCCCTGCTAATGGTTTGATTACAAGAGCATCGGCGTTTGATTTGCACCCTATTGCTGGACGTTGGGTGACCAAATGAAAAGTTCTGAATTTTTGAGGGGGTTACCCAGGTCGTGCATTTTTGTGTTTGGTAGTAGGGTGAAAGTTACCCATTCGGACAAAAGTTGTGCCCCCTACTAGAATAACAAAGTGTTTGCATTTGGGGAGAATATTGTGCTCACTTGGGTACCCATTTGGCCCCACTTAAAACACCAAAGTGTTTGTTTTATGGTGTAAGTTAGCACAAAAGAAATTTTTACACCCCAGTCCCATGAGGGACTGTTTGGTAATGGGGGTTGTATAACGCAATTATAAGCAATCTTAAGTAAATGGACATAAACAATCTTGTGGGCACAAAGTTACCCTAAAACATAATGTTCACAACAACAACTTTAGGGCCAAAGCCAAAGCAAATTTATGACTATTCCAAAGCCAATTTCAAAATATTATGCCTTTAACATTTCCTGTCAAAAACATGGTTCTCAATGACAAGTTAACCAATGTATCACAACATTAAAAAAATGCTCAATCTTATCATATGTTTTGGGGTTGGATCAAACAGCTCAAACTACCAAAAAATATGGGAAATGAATTGTTAGATATTCAAGAGCTTCTATTTCTAACTTAAAAATCTTCAAGGTCTCAAATAGATGAGGATCCAATCCTTGTGAAATTAAAAAATAAGGAAGGACCTATCAAAGTAGAAGGCAACTTAGAAGTTAAAATAAAAACAAGTTTAGAAGATCAAAAAGTAAATGCAATAGTTGAAAAAGGACATCTTATTTAGATTAGCTCTATGAGGCAAATTTTAACAAGTTTTCATACTATAGATGGATCCAACAATTTGTAGGTTGAAAAGTAGTAAAGAAAATAAACAATTTTAGTTTTTGTAAATTTCAACAAATTGTAACTCATCATAGCATGAGGCTCACACCTACAGCTTGCACATCAATTTTAGACATTTTTAGATTTAACCAACTTTTGGACTCTTCGGTTGTGTATAGGAGGTTGAAATGTGTACCTTTTATAAGCTTAGAGTAGACTCCATCAATTAGTTGGAAACTAGGCCAAAGAGCGACATCCTTCCAGAATATTTAATATATTTTTGTAGGTGATGAAGTGAATTCACTATTGCAAAATGTGAGTGCAATTCACGAATCCCTATTTAATGAATTAGTGGATCCATTCAAGATCCATTGAAAACATTTGGTGTATAGAATGGCATTTTGTTGTAGTGATCGTTAGACTAATCAACAATAGGCACATGGACAATCACAAAAGGCAAGAACACCAAATCAAATTTCTACCCCCTACCAATGAGTCACATGGACAATTAAATCCTTGGAAGAAACAATAGACGTAGTAGAAAGTCAGCATATTATTTTGAGGAAATGGATTCAAACAAGCATCGACACATCATTTGAATGGTAGTCCATGATCAAGGAAATGAGGGCCACAAGGAGTGTTCATGGAGGAAGAGGATGCATCAATGGTGGCTTGGACATTTAAAATGCAAGAATGTGGACTTTCCATAACCTTGTAACGACTCAAAATGAAGGTGGTGAAACTTCTTAAAACTAGACCAACCCTTTTTAAAAATGGAGTTCTTGGAAATTTCTAATGGTATTGGTTCAAACATTTTCTTAAAGGCTTTCAGGTTTGTTGGGCACAAGGTTTGACAAGTCAACCTTGTGATTTTTTCTACCAAAACTTGCAAACATTATACATTCAACACAAGTATAGTGAAGATCATATATGGAACTTAGATGAAATAGGATTCAAGTAGGGCATTAATTGGGGGCCAAAGTTTTGGGGAAAAAAGGTTCATATCATGCTTATAACACCATTCCCAAATCTAGGGAATGGCTGATTTTAAATTGTGCTATAAATGCAATATGAGGTTCCTTGCTAGGGTTTTACATATTTAGGGGTGAAAGGATTAAATGCAATTATATCAAACATTGTAGAATAGGAACATGCATGGTGATGCAAAGGCAAACAAAATGATTTTTTTTATTCAAATTTTTTATATCCTTTTTCAAAAGGTTAGTTTTAGGTGGTATCACAAAACAAAATCAACATCTATTATTTTTAGATGGACATGGATCACATGTTGCATTAGAAACAATATTATAACAAGTATAGGAATTTGGATTGGACATGGTTACATTACCATCTCACACTTCTCATGCCTTGCAGCCATTGGATGTGAGTTGTTTCAAACCTTTCGAAACAACTTTTAAGAAAGAGAAGGACAATGCAATGGTAAAAAACAATAATTATGAACTAGAGAAATGCACACTTGTAATTTGGGTAAACAAGGCCTTGGACCAATTTTTGTTTAAGAAAAACATTAAAAGTGGTTCAGGGGTATAGGGATTTGGCCACTTGATGTAAAGGCCATGGATGACAAGATCAAGCTGACTCAAAGTGTATTTAACTATAAAAATTTCAAATGAAGACAATGAAAGTTTTGATGGATCAACTAATGATATTTAATGGGCCGAAGATATTAGAGCTACCACATAATTGTTGAACATAACAACATCAATTGAAAATGTTGGAATGGAAACTAAGTTCAATGTCCAAGAGTAAGAGGATTTAATATATTATGTGGAAATGTCGAACAATCCTATTCCTACATAGGGAAAAAATCCAATAGAAGCAATCTATGCTAAGAGTTGTTCTAGATGGATGTACAAGTGAAGATGCAATGTTGCCAAAATCTTACAAATTCAAGAGATTTTGTTTTTTGCAAATTTATTATACTTGCGCCATTTAGTTATAAGGAAATCAAAATGCAAATAACCATTAGTAGAAAATGACAAATCATTTATAGTGATGTCCAATGAATATGCAAGTATTTTGCACCAAAAGGTTATGGACAAAGAAGTAGCTAAAGAAATAAGAGAACAAAAGAGGAGGGAGAGGGAAGATAAAATGGCTAAATGTGTTATTGATTCCCTTACCCCAAATGAGGAGGAAACTCAATGACTAGCAAAAAGCCATGTAAGAAAAAAATTCAATACAACTTAAATTACTACAGTACAAACGACAATGGATACATTTCACAAGAACTTTATAGCCAGCTTAAGGGCCCACACTTTATTACATAGAGGTGTGAACCTTGGTGTAGGATTAGATAGTTAGAAGGATGCTAAGGTTGGGGAAAGAGTTTGAATGTAATAAAAAGAACATGTTGCAACAAGTTTACAATAAACCAAATTGGAGTAACAACTTGTAGATGGGGAAGGCATGAAGGGGTTTAAATTCCAAAATCAAGAAGATAAACATGATAAATAGAACAAGGGGTTCAATGTAAGCAAGATAATAAAGACAAGGCAATGCATTGGGAAAGGAGGGGGTTAGGAAGTTCCATAAAATATAATGCATTATAATTCATTGAGGGGGGGTGGGGGACTTTTGTATGTAATCAAATTCCTTTGAAGAGTTTTAATTATAAAGAAAAAGGGTGGGGTGAAAGGGGATTTCTAAACCATGAAAGTGACAATGATGCCCATGAGTGATGATGATAGTTGAACTAAGAGAAAAGCAGGGCAAATTTTACTAATATTGGGGGTGGTGAATTGTTGTAATAAAAAGGATGACATCATTATTTCATTGCAATTTTTCATCCATATGGCATCCATGATTGATGACAAAGTGACATGGATGTCCAAAATATCATTTGAAAACGTGATTAGAATAAAATCATTAAAAATATAACTAAAAAGTAAGTATGCAAATGACATGGGCAAAATGATGTGTTATTACATAGACAATATGATCATACAATTATTTTACAATGATTAAAAAATGACTATTAGTAATTTAATATGAGTATAAATAGACATAATGAACTATAACATGTAAGGAATTGATTTTGATTAATATTATACATATAAGTAATATAAAAACCTTTATCAAAGTTTTCTTAAATATATTTGATATGTAATCCATTTTAAATATTCAATGTGAATAAATTATATAATATACATTGAAATCAAATTTAAAAATAAAAGTATGAGATAGTATAAATAAATTTATATATTTTGATTAAAAAAAGTAAGAGGTGGAAATATATAATTTATTTGTACATTAAAATTTTATCATAAATTTATATAATTTTTGAATAATACATGTATATATATAAATAATTTTATTTTACATGTGAAAAAAAATATTATTACACAATTATATTAGACTATGTGTAAAAATGAATAAAATTTATAATTTCAGAAAATTAGTTAATAATTTATTAATAATTACTAGTCAAATTAAATTAAATTATTTAAATTAAGTTTATATCATATTCAATGTGATTAATATAAAAAAATAAAATAAAATAGATATAACTAATTTATCATCCATTTTAACATATTTTATGTGGATGAATTATATGGACCCATGCATCTAAATTAAATTTTATTAATTAAATTATGATATATTGGAAATAAAATTGTATAACATAAATTCCTAAATCAAATAAAATTTAAAATATGAAAGATATATTTTATTTGTTCATGTATTAGCCATAAGGATTTTCCATTTACAAATCACATGTTTGAATTAAATTTTTTAAAAGAATGGCCATTGAAATGTTATTCAATAATAAGATTCAAATAATTTTCTTTGAATTAAATTTACATTTTTCAAAAATAAATTATATAATTGTGTACATTATTTGGACAAATTACCAATAAAATATGAAAAATCAAATTTGAGGTTTTGTGTAATGTTTAAATGAAGTATGGTCTAAATAGAATAAAAATTAAATTATTTACATAACAAGTGGGTTGGCTTGGTGGTAAAGGAATTGAACTCCACTTTGGGGTCTAAGGATCAAACTTCACAAATGACACTCATTGTGGCCAACATTGGAATATTGACCAAATATTTTGTACATAATTAGATTACCTAGTTTAGGTGGTTACCTAGGGGAGCCTAAGTAGGTAGATAAGGTGGTCTAGTTAGCCATTTAGATTAGGTTTTTAACTTAGTTTAAGTGGTGACACGTGTGAACAATTGATAGGATGGAAAATAATGAGATTAAAAAAATTGAAATAGAAATATATCTCATCATTTATATTATATATGATACATTTATAATAATAAATGTTATAAGTTAAAAATAATGTTCCCCAAGTTTTTGGGTCTAATTTGTAATAATAATAAAAATTAAACAATGATTAAACTATCATTAATGATTTCACATATGTCCTTCATGACCAATGGATGATATTTGTCACATCATGTCCTAAATGACTATTGTCCTAAACAATTCGTTTGTAATGATTTTAGGGCTATTAGTCATTTTTGTCTTTATGACTAGAATATTAGTCATAAACCTAGTCATATCTTTGAAATTTTTTTATTGGTGTTTGGAATTATTAAAGATGATTGAAAGAGAGAAGGTCTAAAATTAAATCACGAAAGTGATTTGCACAAAGAGAGAAAGTAATTAGAGTTGAATGATGAAGGTGACTTACATAAGGAAAAAAATAAAATTATAATTGCATGATGAAGGTGATTTGTAGAGAGAGAAGGTATGGAGCTCATTGATTAACATGACCTAGGGAGAAAGAGGGTCTAGAGTTAAATGATGAAGGTGATGTCAATGACTTGCACATAGAAATACCAAAAAAATTTAGAAGTGAATTATGAATGCAGTGTTGACATCAACAACTTGCATCAATGACATATACACACACCTAGAAGGTCTAGAGCGTAGCAATGAAGGTGACATTATTGACTTTTGCACACATTTAAAAAAAAAAGATGAAGAAGGTTTAAAGTTGAACTACAAAAGTGACGTTGGTGAGAAGAAAAGTAAATTACTAAGCTATTGTTTTTGGAGTGCAAAGGCATTAACACCAAAATGACATGTTGTGGCATGATAAAAAGTTTAAGTTTAAGGAAACATTGGTTCACCCATGATTGTAGATTTTCCCATCTTTTTAATGCATTGATCCCATCCATTGGTTTGTAATGAACATTTTTACAATAACACATGGATGAATTTCATCTTCATTTAGTTTGAACAAGGCTCAAATTTGGTCCACTTGTCCAATTTTGACCTTTCATTAACAAGATGCAAAATGATTTGGTGCTTAGCAAATTTTTATTATGACAACCGAATTATGATATTAACAACTTATTTTAAATTTCAAGTTTGCTACATGCTTTTTTTTTATTCGAATAACTTTTGTTCCAAAAACGTTATTTTTTTGAATTAGCTGAGTTTGTTCATGATTTCAACACATTGAGTTTGTTCATATGATATTATGTGATGGTGATCTTTACAATGTGTCCATCACTATTAGATTTCCAAGTTTTTCAAACTAGGTTTTTAAACCAAAAAGTACCCCAAAGTGACAATGGTAAAAAAAACCCTTTAGTTTTCTAGGACAAGTTGATTTTAACAAGTTTAGTACGATTAGGACAATTTTTTTTACCAACCTTAGGTTGGTGCTTTTGACTAGGTTTTTTGACCAATAGCCTTCTTGACCCATGGTCATATGTGACATGTTGTAAGGTTATTTTAATGTCCCATGTGTCATCATTTGACATAACATTATTGGTCAAATCTTGGTTTGCCACATGGCATATGACCATAGTAAGGTTTGTCATGTGACATATGGCCATAACATTTTCCATCATTAGTAGAAACTAGTCATTTGCAATTGGTCTATTTAACTAATTTTTAGTTGCAAGCGACATTTGTAACTAAAATCTTAATAGTCGCATTAAACAAATTGCATTGACACCAGTTGCAAATGATAACAAATTTTGGATAAAAAAAAAGTTAACAAAATATGTTTTTATCTTTTGATTAATCATATACGTATTGTCGTTTACAACTAAGATGTGACTTTTTTGGTGAATAGTGGGAACAAGTTATGTGTTATCACACGCCCAATTTTTAATAATTAAAAATATATTATTATTATTTTGAAATAATCTAAGACATTTAATTTTTATGTTTGGATGGTTTAAATTATGACACATGGTGCAATAAAAATTTGCCATGTGGCATATTAATTGAATTTGTCTAAATTAAATTTAAATCAATATTTAGGTATGTAAGTTGAACTAAGTACCTATTTACTTATATACCTACCTACCCATTTAGGCTAAACAATATCTAAATAGGACCTATTTATTTACCTAGGCCAAATACCTACTTAAGTAGGTAGGTAGGCAGGTAAGTTAAGGAAATAAGTAGTTAGATGTAAAAACATGAATATTTATATTTTATTTTGGGTCAAGTCGTTTTTATTGATTCATCCCATATGCCCATCTTTTTAAATATGAAAATGTAAGACAAAACACCTTGTTTATATACTTTTCAAGATGAGAATGAAAGCCAAAACATATGGGATAAATGTTTTAATTGTAAGTCGTTTGCGACTAAACATTTTTAGTTACAAACTATTTGCAATTAAAATTTTTATCCCATATGTTTTAGCTTTCATTTTCATATTGAAAAAATATAATTAAGTAGATAAGTGACAACTAACTAGCTAATTAATTAACTAATGAATTAATAAAATTAATAATTATATAATGAATAAAATATTAAAAATAATAATAAACTTCTTAATTAATTAATTAACAATTAAATTAAAAACTAACTAATTCACTTTATAAACTATCCAATTAACTAATTATTTATAGTAATAATCATCAATATCTTATGATTACTGAATTAATTATACTATTAGTTATTATTAAATATTATTTAATTTATTACCTAGATAAATACTAATAATACATAATTTTAATTATATATTAACTATAATAATCTATCAACCAATTTAATTAACTAGTAATTAGCGAATATTGAAATAATCAGCTAATTATTAATAACTAATAAATTATTGTCTCATAACCAAATAAATTAATTTAATAACTGAAATATTCAGTATTTAATAATCATTAACTATTAATTAAAAATATTGAGTAATAATTTTTTAATATCTAATAATATAATTAAAAACCTAGGTGAACTATTTTATTATAATTATTCCCATTATTATTTTCATCTATATAGTTAATAATAAATATAAATGAAAATATTTAATAATAAAAATAATATTAATTAAAATTTTATTGTAATAGTTTGTAGCCAAGGTTAACTGTTTTATTTTTATAATTCATATTATTATTTCATTCATCAAAGTTATTTATGAACTATTACAATACATATTTTATATTTTTAATAAGATTATAATTTTCCTTCAAAAATAATTTCTGCATTTTTATTTATTATATTTCCATTTTAATTAATATAGTAATTATTATAAGGTAAATAATAATTAAACTGAAAATAAAAATTATATATCAGTAATTAATTATAATTATTGACTTATTAATAATTAATAAATATCAATTATAAATTTGAAATATAAAAAAAAATTTATATATTAATATTTCCTAGTTATTATATTGATTTAATAATATGTCATAATTGATTATTTATAATAATAATAATAATGTAATTTTTAGCTAGCCTAGGTTGGCTATTTTATCATCATCATCATCATCATCATCATCATTATGTAATAAGATATTACTATTTAAAACTTTTAGTCAAAGATGATATTGAAATTAAAATTTTTTATTACATGCTATTACTATAAATATAATATACTATTAATAGAAATAATAATAAATGTCATTTGGAATTATTTTAAAAAGTATAATAAGGTGGTTTGAAGAAATTTGTAGTATGGGCACAATATATTTACAAATATCTTACATAAAATTTTTACATATTCAAAATATACACTATTTAGTGTAACCATAATATCGAAGCCATTTATATTAATAATAATACTTGAATACACATTTAATATGGTTGTCCATATATATTCAAAATATACATTTATAAATTTTAATACACCCAGCTATATTCCTTAAGATTCACAAAATACACCTTTGTATATTCATAGGGTTGCAATTGAATAGTTCACATTAACACTTAATGAAATATAAATTGTTATTCTTGGATGAAAACTAAACTAAATGTTGTTCATATGGAAAGATGAACACTAGAATAATGGCAAACTAGTTACATTGTAGTCACAAATATGACTAACACAAGAAATAGTTATAAAAATGTCCAAATGTAGTTGTAAATAACTAATAGTTGCATGTAGTTGCAAATATAAGGGTTACATTTGGCCAATTTCTACTAGTGCATGTGGCATATGGCCATCACATTTGCCATGTGGCATATGGTTTTAACATTTGCCATGTGACCTACCACATGTATTTACAATTTTATAATCTACATATCTACATATAGGTTGAGTAGGTCTACCTACTTACCTATGTAGGTACCCACCTAGTTCAACCTATCAACCTAGGTAGGTAAGGCTTAGCTATTAACTGAGGTAAAGAGGACTTAGTTACCCACCTACGTGACTAGGTCCTAAACCTTAAACCCTATTTAGATAAAGTGACAAATATTTTTATTCTTATTGTAGGCTAAGTTTTTGATTGGCTCGCAAATGAAAGTTATGACAATGAAAGGTCATGACCCTTCTTTATACAATTTTAAAAGTGAGAATGAAGTGCAAAGAATATGAGATAACTTTTCAAGTTGCATTTTACTTGCACACTAGAGTAACATCTACAAATGAAGCTTTACTTCATTTTTTTTTGGCATTTAAAAAGTTCTAAATGATACAATTAATTAACTAAATGTTTAATTATCTAATGAAATGATCATGTAACTAATATTTTTTCACCTAAGTTTTATTTATATTAAAATAATAATTAATATAAATAAATAATAATTTAGGTAGAACTTCTCATCACTTGAACAAAAACTTATACATATTTTTATATTGCTCTGTTGCTTTTGACATAGGAAAATAGTTTCCAATAATCTAATTTCATGTCATTTAATTACTCAAATTCATAGTAGTTATTATAAGTTTTAGTAATTTTTTTCCTGTTCTTTTCAGCAATTTTAAGTTTCAGTAACTTAATTATGTGATTGGCAGTAATTTTCTTACTTTGATTTGCAATGATGTAATTACTACAAATTTGAGTAATTAAAATAGTGTAAAATATCAGCAATTTAATGACTCTAAATTTCAGAAATTTATTCACTATAATTTTCAATAATTTCATTACTGATATTTCAGTAATTCATGCTAATTACATTACTGTAATTTTTAGTATTTTAATTACTATCAACTACAATAATCCAATTATTTTAATTTTCAATAATTTCATATTTGTTACTTTTAATGATTTCGTTACTATAAACTCAATTACTGTAATTTCCAGCAATTTAATTACAGTAAATTTTAGTAATCTAAATTCAGTAACTGACATTTGTTTAAATATTTTTATTTTCAGTAATTTAATTACAATAAATTTCAGTAATTTAAGTTCTACTAATTTATCTATGTTAATTTCCAATAGTCTAATTATTGCAATTTATAGTAATTTAATGGTTGTCATTTCCAGTAGTTTAGTTACCATAAACTTCATTGAATCAATTATTTTATTTTTTCGTAATCTAATTAATATTTATTTTGGGAATTTAGGGATCGTATTTCCCAGCATTTTAGTTATTTTAATTTGCAGTAATTTAATGACTGTAATTTTCAGTAATCTAATTACTGGAGTTTTGAAGAAGTTAATTACTGTTATTTTCAATAATTCAATTATTACAAATTTGAGTTACTCAATTTCTTCAAATTTTTGCAACTTAAATATTATTTCTATTAAGGTTTTATTCCAAAATTTTATAGTTGGTTAATTTCTATAGTTGAGAGGAAAATAATTTCCGTAAATTATAGTAATGTTTTTTTTGGTAAATTTAAAATAAGCTCATTTACTTTCCTTAAATTAAAGTACTTTGTTTTCCTTAAATTATTGCACAATATTTTCAATGAAAATAACCTAGTTATTAGTACATTTAGCCTTCATGGATTTCCTTGGTGAGTTGTTAATTTATTTTCATTTTTCCCCTTCTTGTAGCAAGTACAATAATTTCCTCAAATGACATCAAATGGCCAAAGAGTATTAAATCATGAACATTCACAACTAAAAGACCTATGATACCTACCTAAAATATGAAAGTATAAGTGGGTTTTTTTATCACAACAAAAGTTTTTTTGACTAATGGTACTCGTATGGCCCTTTTATTATTAACCCTATTGATTGAAACAACTGTTTTTTTTAACTAGGGGGGTTTTTTTTTGGTTTGATTCGAATGGATGGTTTATTTGACATATGGTCAAATCAATCATCATAGTCAAATTGAATGGTTAAAAAATATCCATGTTTTTTAGGGCCTTGGCCTTTAGTCAAAATGTACATGTGGTGTAGTTTGAAAAACCTGAAATTCTAGCAGTGCATTGAGAACAAAATCTTCATTAATCTAGTAGCAAGATCATGTTTTTCAATAGGTTTTCATCAAAATAACAAGATGTTAATCCTTTTTATTAGTGGTAGCAATGATAGAAATGATTTGTAGCTCCCTTGTAGGGTTTTAAGATTTTGGCATTCCTATGCTAAAAATTATACAACAATTTGTGCATTAAATGAAAATACAACCACCAATTTAAAATATTTCATGCATGATTTATGCTTGATCATTGTGGTTCCTGTGTTTGGTTCCTTTTTATTTGACATGTTTTAACTACCATTTAAAGTGTGTTGGACTTAAGAAAATCATTGTTAAATCACAACACACCATCCAATATTGGAATTGTTTTGTTTGTTTGGACATATTTCATGGCCAAGGGAATGGACCATACCTTTCACTTCTCCTTTAAAAAGGCTTTCCTTGTCCTTATTAAAATTGTAGCCATAGTAAACATATTTGGTTTTATAGTCTATATAATTGCCATAATGCTTGTAAGTTGTGTTCAACCAAAGAGGAAAAACCCTGTAAATAAAATCAAGGATGGGAACCCATCCATTAAAAGTACAAGGCAAATGAGAACACAAGTAGACGCAACTCAAAGGAAAAACAAAAGCAAACAATCAACAAAAATAAGGTAAAGACCCTATGCAAAAGGACTCATGGCTATGAAATGACAATCAATGATAACAATGAAGGTTTAAAATGAAAATGTTGTCATTTGCCACAAATCTACTAGTGGTGGAGGTTGATGTGTGGAAGAGATGAAGAACCCCAACCAAATATAGTAGTCCGTTGAAGAATCGCTATGGCTTGCGCATGTTATAGGGTTATGGACATGTGTTGTCCATAGTAAGAAACAAGCATTGAGGGGACTAAAGAAAATCGTTGATGATGCACAATAGTGGTTTGTGCATAAGCGGTCAAATGAATCAAAATGAAAATGAAGACACCCATATGTCTCAATAGCAAGGGGAATGAAGTCATCACTTGGTGTTTGTTCAATGTATGAACGTGTCTTTTCCTGAGTAGCCATCATCATTGCATGTATTGTCATCGTTGATGTTCACTACTCCATATTTGTGCGAGTTGGGTCAACAATGACAATGTCCATCAAGGTCCAAAAGTTGTTTTTGATTATAAGAATATCCATTCGTTGTTAGGTTTGGTGAGGGAAAAGGTGGGAGACCTCCCTTTGAACATGTGCTTCACTTTCTAAAACAATAGTTGCGATAGTAAACCTAAAGTGTATCGTGGGCTTTATAGGTTCATTCTTGCAGGGGCAGCAAAACAAATGGGTACTTAGATCATTAATGGTATGGCCACATTTACACCATAAAAAATGAGTAATTGTAGGATGTGGTAAGCCAAGATGATACGTAATATGTTATAAGGAAATGGGCTAAAGATAAACAAAATGCAGGTGAGGTAAAACGAACTAATAAGCAAGTGCTTACCCTTGGAATCATGCATGAACATATATTATTTGCATGATATTTGAAGGGGTGTATTAGAAGTGTGCCAAATTCTACTTGTGTAGGCAATTTGCCAAAGAAGCGTACAATTGGGGATAAGACTAAACCACTAAGTTTTCAAAAGGTGGGACCTAAAATTGGACAACTTGTGATAATAGGGTTCGAGGGTTTCATTATGCGATTTGGAATGGGGAAGTGTGAACCTCAACATGTGTTACTACATCCGAAAGAATAAGGTGATCATTTTGCTAGAAATGAGTGACAAGTGCAAGAGCAATCAATGCCCAACATCCCAAGAATGCAGGGACAATAGTTTGAACTACAGAAGGGAGGCCAAACTTGAAAAAGCAGGGAGAGCACCCTAATGACAAACTTAATGATTGATAAAACAATCAAAAGATCTTACACCAAGTAACTTTTCCAATGTAGCTATGGTATGAGGGTTGAACTTAATGTAATGCTGCAAAATAGCTGGAAATGGGAACATTGTACAAAGCAAATAGTTAAGGTGTTGGGCATAGCCCAACGAGAGCATCCCAAAAGCCGCCTAAAAATTTGAAAGGAGATTAAATATCGGTCCAAGATCCTTTATAAAGAACCTCAAGCACAAACAACTCAACAAATGATTTGGATCCCACTAGTGCACCAAGTTGAGATTGATGACATTTTATACTGAAATCTAAGGGCATAATTTACTCACACTCCACTTTACCACAAACTCAAACAACTTGCCAATTCATCAAAGGCCTTTCCTGGTCATTAACATATTCTAAAGCATCCTTTACCACTAAACTGTGCCATATGAGTGTTGTATTTGTGGTAAGATTCTGAATTGCACCAGCAGAGTAACACTGAGCAAAAGGTAGCATTTTTAGAAGGGTTGAATACTTGCCCTGGAGTTGTCCATGACTGTATGCTAGGAAACCTGTAGGGATTAGTCATAGTGATAATTCCAGGGAGTGCAGAAACAGATGTCATCCAAATTCCCAGTTCAATTTATTATTTCCTGTTTCTTCTAATGAACTTCCTTGCTATTCGATTTACCAATTCCTTTTTCTCCTGTGGACATTCCCAATTCTCCTAAGTTTGTTACTTGCCCAGGTAGGCTTCCTGTCATCACTGAAGTATGAACAAAGTGGTAGCTGCAAGATGTTTGGAAACTGACATGTTGCCAGTAGTTGTAAAGACATGATCTCTGCAATCCTACCCCACACAAACTGGCTTTGAAGTTATATAAGAGTATCTGAGAATGGGTTTTTGTCTGTGTCTCCTCCGATCATATCATGTGTGTGTAGCAAAATGGAAATTGTTTTTGGCCAACATTCGAAGTTTTGAGTAGTTTTGCAAAAGCAGCTTCAACATTCAAAGTAAAGGTACAAAGAAACTGTAGCAAAATCAGATGTAGTTAGTTGCTACAGCAGGTGCATGTATCTTCAGGCACCTTCTATACAGATGAATCAAAATTCTGATTGAACAACGTATTTAACTGGCAAATAGTTTGTTTTGTTTGCAAATTGCATGATTACTGTAGATGATGAATGACACTTCTTTGTACATGTTCCTCTTGTCAGAAGAGTTTCCCCACCAAGACTGTATGTTGATTGCTTAAGTTATTCTTGTCTCCTTAATTTTGTCTTATGAGAATTGTGGGTACAAAGCCTAAAGTTAGACTTGATACTGAATATGCTCAGATGTGGCCATGTGAGATAATTGAAGCAGGACAAAGCTGTATGATCGTGCAGCCATATATCTCTGATGCAGAAATCAGCCACAAGGAAGTTGTTTATGAAACTAAACCATGATGTGCACTGGAGTCAAAACACACAAAGCTTGGTATCCTAGCATCTGATTATCAGATTTTTCTATAAAATCTGATAATCTTCCGGAGGAAGAAAAACTAGCCCCAGGTAGGCAGTGATATGGTAAAGGTGGACTTACTCCGTTGCTAATTGTTGAGAGCAGATTGGAAATCTGGAATGCTGTATAATTATGGATACCCCTTAGGCCTAACTGATATAGCAAACACATTATGAACACAACCACACATTTTGAAGGTCCTAGCTTGAAGTTTACGACTACAAGGTCAACACATTTGTCCTAGAAACCCCAGCAATATCCAAAATCCTTTGTGTGCAACAGACTGTTGTTGTGTGTAGAAGGCTGAAGCATGCTGTTAATAATCTGCCCCCCATCTTCCAAGTTTGGTTGTACGGATTGCATACATTCCAAGGATTTCATGGATCACTCACAATCTGAGCTCCATTTAAGTAAAGTAGTTCACACTATTGGCCTACCTTCCAGAAGAATTGCTCAATTCGACCATCTGTCCAATTGTGAATTTACATTGCTGAGAAAAGTTTATGACCTTCAGGTTTCATAAATGGGACTCCTAATAAGGATCCTAAATGAACTGTAAACAAAAATTGTCCCTGATGTAACACTATCTTAAGTTCAGCATTTGTTTGCCTGCTAGGGGAGCAGCTATACATACCCTTATTTTAGTTGAATGTTGTTGGAGTTCTGTTTGTTTGTCTTTTGCTTCCATTTTTTGTCATCCAGCCAATCAAAGTGATGAGACTTCGACTTATGGGGACCCATATGTTGGGTGTCTCATTTGCTGAAGTATAAAACTGAAAGATTTGATGTCTGGTGGAGAGAAGTGATTATGGCTTCGGCATGTCAAGTTTGCAGTATATCACTTCAGTGTTTACTTCCACTCTGCAATCAATCTTAAGATGCTGTGTATCTTATGACAGTTACTTGTCTAAGAGTGTACAGACATAGTTGCATCAAGGAGAGAACACAACTATGATGTACCACACCTTAGTTATCAAGGTGACAAGAAAATAGGCAACAAGTTGAGGTGGATGCCAATGAGAAGTTCCAACACTAATCTGACTACTTAGATGGAATACAATAGATTATAGAGTACCTGAAGGCAATGCCGTGAGAGGAAATTACATGATTCAGAATTCCTAGATTCCTTTGTGGGTTACAGTGAACCAAGCTGCATTGTATAAGCAAATGTTTCATTGGGAGCTTGAGTCCAGAATACAAGGATGTTCAGCAAAATTCTAGTATAGGTATGTTAAAGTGAAACATAGCTTCATTCTCCGAAAACGCAATTTAAGGTTTTGATATGCTGATTCCCAATGATGCATGCACACCCTCACAAAGCAGATAACAAATAGCACCAGGAGATGCAAAATGAACAATGTAGCAACTCCAAGAGACCTCACAAACTCACTGAATGCACTGAAAATGAAAAGGATGCACTTACATTACTTGAAAATTGATCTGAATCCTCTCCTTGCTATGGAGGCTTCTACATATGAGCACTCACCTTGCAAGCTCTTGGAAGCATGCTGGTCCTCAAGGTGGAGAATCTGCTTTTCTCCCTTTGTTCCGTTTTTCGCTCTCCTTCAAGTCATGTTGAAGCTGGTTCAACTCTTTCTCAAAGACTGTGGACTTCTTTCTCTCTTCCTCCTTGGCCATCAGTTCAGCATATTGAGGCATCGGTTTGTCCTGTTGAAGAGCTATTTGGGCCTGTGGGGGCTTGAATGTGGGATTCGGAGTGATATTCTGGCCCCTAGCAGCAACCAGATTGGAATCTGCACCGCTTAACCCACTATGAAGTGGAGGATTATATTTGCTGGGATTCTGTTGTTGTCGCTGGCCATCATCAACTAGGCCTCCTTTCTTCTCTAGGTTTGAGCCACTTGCAAAATCTGCTCTTGGGGGTTGGGCTTGAACATCTGATAACAAGTTTGTCCTACCAGAGGTCGGTAATCCTCCGTAGGGTGACATGGTCATCTGCCCCATATGTGTATGCTGTGTAAAGTCGAACAGCCCATTCTCTTGGCCTCCTTTCTTCTCTACATTTGAGGCATCTGCAGAACCTGCTCCTCGGGGTTGCACCTCTGATGACAAGTTTGTCCTACCCAAGGTCCCTAATCCTTCATAGACTGGCCAGGTCGCTCTACTGTCCCACATATCTGGGCCAGTAGAATGTTGCTTGCCACTATGGGTTGGCAATGCTACTGATCCTGCTGCAGGATACGAAATTCCTTCCTGGTTCACCCCGGTAGTCCCCGTCATTGGAGAAGTGGGTTGAAAAGCAGCAGTAGCAGCCATTCTAGATTGCGGTACACCTACTCCCATTTCAGAGAAGTCGAGATCTATCAATTGATTACTGGTAGCTTTGGCTTCATATTGAGAACTGACTGCTGGTGCCGGTTCTGCTGTAGGAGTTGTAGATGATTGGGGAAACTGGCCCGACATCAACTCAAACGTTAGTGAGCGGAGGTACTGGGGTTCCCTTAACTGATGTCCTTCCTTCGGTCCATTCTCTAGGCCTGCTTTCTTCTCTACATTTGAGGCACCTGCAGAACCTGCTCCCTGGAGTTGCATCTCTGATGATAAGTTTGTCCTATGAGAGGTTGCTAATTCTCCAGATGGTGGCCAGGTCATGTGCTGCCAAAATCCTGTTCCGGTAGAATGTTGCGTACCACTGTGGGGTGGCCATGCTGGCGGTACAGCTGCAGAGTACCGAACTTCTGACTGTGTCACCCTGGTAGTCCCCTTCGTTAGAGTGGTGGGTTGAAGAGTAGCAGTAGTAACCGTTCTAGATTGTGGTAAACCTACTCCCATTTCAGACGGCAAATCCAAATCTACCAGTTGATTACTGGTAGTTTTGGCTTTCTGTTGTGAATTGACTGCTGGTGCCGGTTCTGTCGTAGGAGGTATGGGTGTTTCGGGGAAGTGGTCCCGCATGCGGTCATCATCCATTAGTGAGGGAATGTAGTGCGGTTCCCCGAAATGATGCCCTTCCTCTCCACACACAAGACCGTGTTGCGGTTCATTGTCTAGGCCTCCTTTCTTCTCTACATCTGAGGCACCTGCAGAATTTGCTCTTGAGGGTTGCACCTCTGATGGCAAGTTTGTCATTCCAGAGGTCGTTCCATATTGCGGCCAGGACATCTGCCGCATATCTGTTCCGGTAGAATGTTGCGTACTACTGTGGGGTGGCAATGCTACCGGTACTGGTGGAGGGTACCAAACTCCTTCCTGTGTCATCCCAGTAGTCCCCTTCGGTGGAAT
>Ga0116231_10006586_pt1 | contig 22029 bp, 17 predicted proteins | sample S1TSphgellanicum_2_FD_89695 | JGI IMG/M metagenome (GOLD analysis project Ga0116231, IMG submission 89695) | Host-associated microbial communities from peat moss isolated from Minnesota, USA - S1T2_Fd - Sphagnum magellanicum MG | ecosystem: Host-associated > Plants > Peat moss > Unclassified...
TTATTTTTAATTTTTTAGAAAAAAAAAAAAAAAAAAAATTAAAAATTTTTATTTATTTTTTTTTATTTAATTTTTTTTTTTTTTTTTTTTTGAAACAATCAGCAGAAGCCAATGTATAAATAGCCAGATTTGACAAAATATTCCTATGGATTATTGCCATTTTTTGTGCATCTTCCTATGGATGCACTTTGCCTACAAACAAAAATTCCTAAAAGAAAGACACTGGTTTAAATTGACCTTAGTTAGGCTATACCCATAAAAATCAAAAGAGAATAAAACCAGTTTGGACATTATGGTAGAGAATCGCCATAAATCCATAACCATTAAATAGGCTAGTAACATCAATGAATGGTGCTTGAAATGGCATTTGCCTAATCAGGTATCTGAACAATCCATTATGGCTTTTCTCAACAAGAATCAATTTCAATCAAAGCTTAGGGTAGTCCAAGGAGTTTCCAATGCTAGCACCCTAATTTTGTTCTTGGTACTAAGTAGATCCCATAACTCCATAATTGTTAGAACTAACTAACTATATTGTCCTCCTTTTGTTTGATCAATAAATTTAATTTAATTTTGTTGATCATCATCACATTTGTTGATCAATACTTAAATTCCAAACACAACTTGGGTTTTAAAATTGTCAATGTGAAATTTCTTTCTCCATGAAAACCTAACCCTAATTTTACCTTTGAATTTGCACACCTAATCTTTCTTCCTAGCCTCAAGGCGTGATTAGGGCTATATATATTTATTAAAAATGACTTAATGCTCCTTTTTTTCTTTTTCTTTTTTTTTTGGTTGTAAAAGCTCAACTTGTCATTTATGGGACATCACTTGGAAACATGTTATGGGATAGTGGGCACTATAAATGTTTTTCAATCACTTTCAGATTTGACAGTGGAAATTGGAAGCTATGGTAATAATAATAGTTATAGTATGACTCCTAGTCTTTAATAGCCTTAACCACACCTCACTAGCAAAGAGCCTTACAAAGAAGCTCCAATGAATGAGCAATGCATCAAAGCCCATAAATGGGTTAATTGCAGAAAGTCCCTATTTGAAACTTGAAGAGAGTTTTTATCAATTGTAAAGATATTCTAAGCAAGAGCTTTTAATTTTTCAAATGGGTGCCTTATTCTACTAGTCAGACTAGTAGTACCTGACAACTTTTAACTATGGGATAATTTTGCCAAGTTGATTTTTACTTTCACTAAATTCACAATGCCAAGTAACTAAGGTAGGGTTTAGGGTTTAGGGTTTAGGGCAATACTAGGGTCACTTCTAGCTTGAATACAAATGGGCTTTAGACATACAATCAGCAAAGCCCTTGTAAATAATTGAAAAACCCACCTTCCTTCCGAAAATCATTTCATATTCTAAAGTAGAACTAGTGAAGTGGATGTGGGCTTCATATTCTTAAGTCCACATCCACTTCACAAATTTGCCAAGTCCACTTTGCTTACGTTGCCAATACTAAATTGAACTATGGAAAATTGTTTCCTTGACAAATTTGCCAAGTTGACTTTACATGTCCACCATGTTCACTTTGCCAAGTGGCCAAGTCCAAATCCATACCACCAACTTGCCAAGTCACCAAGGCCACATTGCCAAGTCACCAAGTTCACATTGGCAAGTCATCGCCTCCATATTGAGAGCAATTTGAAAGTTTAAATCATGAGTTTTATTTCTTCTTTGTGTCCAATCTTAGTGAATGATGTGGTGAAATTGACTCACCAAGTGCATTTTTTTTTATAAATTAATTTTTGACCATGAGCAATCTATGTTCATGGATGAAATTGAATTTGATGGATGAATCTAACCCCATTGATTGGATGAATTTCATTTGTGAATTATGTTCAAAATGCAATGACATTGATTTGGATGCACGCACAATGACCCAACAGGATGAACCTTCGTTATATTCTAACACAAAGTAAGTTTTGTAGATGGAATATCATCTACAGTTTCATTTCATCCATGAAATGATCATTCTATTATTAGAAGTTTAGTTCATCCATTTGCAGTCATCTAGATTCCATGAATGGAACAACCACAAACTATCATCCATGAATTCTAATGGATGATTGATGAGCTTTCATTCACAAACTTTTGTGGGTGAAATTGACGGGTTTTCATGAATGGCATAGGATATTTCAAATTGAATGAAGCGCATTTGAAAACTATTGTCAATTTTTCAATTGCATCAAAATTCCATGGATTAACTAACCTCCACAAAATATCATTCGTGAATTTTTATGGATGACATTAAATGGATGAATGGCCCAACTTTCATGGATGAAATTTCAAGATTAAATAAAGTGCATCCAGGAAATATATAGTTCTTATTTGATCCATAGAAATACATAATAGATGCAAACAACAATATATTACATGTGACTAAGTACATAATACATGCAACCAAAAATATATTACATGTAACTCAGTAACCAACAAAATAAAAATTGTAATAAAATAAAACATAATGGCTCTGCCCTTTATCCCTAGACTTGGGAAGTTTGTCAAATGACATATATAATGCATCCACATTCAGCTCAAACTCTGCACCACAAGGGAGCTGAAGTAGAGCATTCGCCTTGCAAAGCCACATAAGACCCAAATTCTTGGGTAGAATGCAACTCAAAAATACCCAATTGCCACTTCACTTTCACTCTCCACAAGTTTTTCATACCCAATTGCCACAATTTCACCTTCACTCTCCACAAGTTTTTCATACCCAATTGCCACAATTTCACCTTCACTCTCCACAAGTTTTTCATACCCAATTGCCACACCTTCACTCTCCACAAGTTTTTCATATACAATTGCCAGAACTTCACCTTAACCCTCATCGAGCTTTTCATCTGCAATTCCCACAATTTCACCTTGACTTTCCACCAGATGAGCTTTTCATAACCAATTGCCACAATTTCATAACGAGCTTTTCATACCCATTGAGTTGATTTCGCCTAGACTTTTCATGAGCTTTTGGCATATTTGATTGCGTTTCCACAACAGCAGCATGGATGCCAAGAAAGAGGTTGTGTGTGTAGGAGAGATAGCACAGAGACAGAAATCTTAAGGGAGTTTTTTTTTGTTCACAAATCTCAGGGCTTTTGTTCCTGAGAGTCATCGGTTTCATCCTTAAGATAGTGCAAACACTTGGCACCTGATCAATTCCATGATGTTCAACACTGGTGCAAAAGACTTGGCTGCTGAAACTCTCTTACCCACACTCTACTTTGCTTCTAAAAACTTCAGAATTACATGTAATGTGCATGCATTCAGTCTCCAGATTAACAGAGCGTGGTAGGTACCTGAGCTCCATCAACTGAGAAGTATCCCTCAACCATACCAGAGAAACCTCAATAAAATGCCAAGGAAGCAAAAGGCACATGTTCACTGACAAGCACAAAGAGACAATAGTCAGGAAGCAGAAATTGATCTGAATTTTTCCTCTTTTCCTTGCTTCAGGAAACTGAAGCATATGATACAATAGATTGGTCCTTAAACCTGGTTCCCTGAAAGAACCTTGAATCTGCGGCTGCTGCTAATACAAACCATTAAAGCTAGACAAGAAGCAGCAGCAGAGAAGTCCATGGACATGAGACTCAGCAGCTCTGAGATTCTTTCAAAGCCTGCCAAGGGGCATAAGGTCCATGAGCAAGTTGAGACTCAACCAGCAAATTTGAGCTTTTCATGAGCTCTGAGATTCATTCAATGCCTGGGGAATCAGGTCCATGAACTTTAGACTCATGAAGCAGCAAATTTGAGCTCCGAGATTCAAAGCCTGGGACACAAGCTGGTCCTTGAGCTTGAGACTCAGCAGCACCAGATTTGAGCTCTGATATTCAAAGCCTGGGGCATCAGGTCCATGAGCTTGAGAGTCAGCAACAGAAGATTGGAGCTCTTGAGCAGCTCTGAGATAGATTCAAAGCCTGCAGCAGAAGGTTCGTGAGGTGCTTGAGACTCAACAGCACAAGATTGGAGCTCTTGAGCAGTTCTGAGATTCAAAGCCCTGGGACACTAGGTTCATGAGGAGCTTGAGACTCTGCTGCAACAGATTTGAGAGCTCAGAGAACATTCAAAGCCCTTGGAGCTGGCCAGCCAGACCGTTTTACATATGACACAATAATACATACATGTACTACAGAAACAAATCCGTAATTGTCTTCCGGACCCAAGAATATGGGTCTGTGGGATTCAGCGTTAGTGCACATGCACATGATCCATCCAGCAAGCAGCTTCGCAGTCTCATGCTTAGGAGGGAGGAGGAGCATGAAGGCAGGCAAAACCAGAAACCCTTCAAAAGAAGAAGATTCAAGCTGAAGAAGAATAAGTGCCCGCTCGCTCGTTCGCTCGAGAACAACTCTCAGCCTTGCTCTTGCTTCCATGCTTCAACAACTGCAAACCTTAAATCTCCACAGTACAAGAAGATTGAGCGAGTCCTGAGAACTCAGGATGGAGCTCGATGCTCTGCCACAAACCACCACCACCACAGTTGTTACCGTTTTCTTGAGAAGAAGGTCTGTAGACAAGACCGCGACATTCAATCTTCTTGCAGCTGCGGCTTACGTCGGAGCCCATGACGAAAAGATTTTCATTGTTCACGGATGTGGACGCGCACGGCGACACTCTTGTGGCTTCCGGAACCGCGTCGACAGGGTTCCATGCATTCTTCGCCGGAGAGTACCGGAATAGGGTTTGTCTGTGGAAGGTGTAGAGCTCGTCTCTCGCTACGGCAAAGCCGTTGGGAGATGAGCTTCCGGCTGCCATCGCCGTGCTCCACATCTCGTTCCTTCGACTCCATGTTCCCGTCGCAGGATCGAAGACGTCGGCGCTGCTTACAAACTGTCCCTGAGAGTTTGTGCCATAGCCACTGATGACGAAGAACTTACTGTCGAGAACAGCACCCGCGCACTCGTCTCTTTCCTCGCTCATGTCCGGCAGCAGCTCCCATCGATCTGTGTCGAGATTGTAGACGTCTGCCGTTGCGAGCGCCGTCTTGTTCTCATCGTGACCACCAGCCACAAAAACCATGGAGCTGCTGCTGCTGCTGCTGCTACCCGTCGTCATTACACCGCAAGCGAAGAATGAACGAACCCGCGGCATGTCAGCTCCCCGACTCCATGTCTGTGTGGAGAAGTTGAAAATGTAAGTGCAACGGAGAGCTTCCCATGTAGATGGGTGCCATCCTCCCATCACCACGAGCTTTCCGTGAAGCGACACCAGACGACAGAAAAAGGGCAATCCTTCTTGCGCAAACTCGGGAATCATCGGCAACCATTCCCAAGTTCGTTGCTCCAAGTCGTACATACTGAGACCATACAAAGTCGCAGCTGCAGACGAAGCGTCTTTCTCCTGCTTACTGCTCGTAGCTTGAGGAGTTTGAGCTTCTTCTGCAGGCGGCTGCTGCAACGCTTGCACCATGCACACACAATGCCTTGTGGCACCAGCCTTTCTGCGCTCCCAGTAAAACACAGGATCCGTCACTTCCTTCTCCCATCTCCTACACACCTTCCGCAAACACGGATGGCATTTGTACGAGACTTTCAGCAAACACGCCAACGCGATCTCTTCCGGCAACCCCGGAATGAGCTCCTCTGAGAAGGAAGAGGAGAAGTTCTGGTTCTCCATGTTCGCTTCCATCGTCGACGAAGAAGAAAGACCATCAATTGCCATGTCTGACTCCTCCCAACCCATACCCCGAAGCAAAGCCTCCAACATTTTGCCCACCAGTAGGACTCTCTTCTCTGTCTCTCTGTCTCTCCTCCTCCTCTCCAGAGAAAGCCAAGTCTAGATTCTAAACCACGAGCTCACAGCTAGTCCCTGCAACCTCGCTCCAAGCTTCCAAATTCGGAATTTACAAAACTCGGATCCAGCGAGCTTCCTCGGTTTGCTGATTCTCTCACACACACACACGCTCTGGCCAATTCGAATGGGGAATGGATCGTTGTGAGGAGCTTTGTAATACTTACGCGCGCCGCACGGCAGTGAGAGCGCGAGCGACGGAGGGAGCGAGCGAGCACGAGCGAGCCCCACACAAAAGGGCCGCGAGCGCAAGGACCAGGAAGCTCGAGGACGTCCTGAACGACGAAGCTCTGGCCCCATCCACACACCGTAGGTTTACGGCCCGATCAGATCGGACACGTGGGACTCGGATACTGGAAATCCAGAGGCCAAGCGTTATCGGGCTAGTCAGGTGGGCAACATGCACCGGTAAGTACGGGGAAAAAAAACATTGTGCCCCCACCCCCCTCCCTACCCACCGCCCAGAACGAAAAAATAAAAAATCTAAGTATGCCACCTAATGTAGCAAAATAGGGCTGGAATGGAAGAGATGATGATGATGACGATGATGATGGCGCCGTCCACACGCACTGGGTTATCATATCTTGAGGACATCCATCTACACATGAACCATATCCAAAGCCCATCTTTGAAGGGCTTATTGTTTGTTTGTAAGGTGTCTCCGCCCAGTGATGGTAGGATAATTGCACCTTATGAATGGTATCCGAAGCCCATCTTCAAAGGGCTTATTGTTTGTTGTAAGGTGTCTCCGCCCAACAATCGTAGGATAATTGCAATAATCGCACCTTATGAATTCTTATAATTTCATGTTTTTGGGGGTCTGTTTAGACTTAGCTCCACCAATGCCTTGCAAATACTTCACATCAATGTAACATAACAAGATACCCTGTGGATCTGCTTTTATGGTTTGGGTAAGGGGAGGTTGGCCATGGCACTCTTTGCACACATACATTTCCACGTCCAATGGAGCTTTTGGGTTTGTAAGGTGCTTCCTGACATAAGATATTATCCAAACCTTTATGCCAAATAAGCACCTTACATGAGTTAGTTATTGGGACCCAGGATAGAATCTTTTGCATTCATAGTTCATAACACAACAAGGAACTCCGTGTGCAAGAGGAAGATTTATGGTTAGTTAACTTGCTTTCCCGATGTTAAATGTTATCCAATTCTGTATGGGCTCTAGACAAGGTCCTATGGACGGCGAGTTTTGCAAGATGCATAACACCCCCTTCAAACTTGGCGAGTGTCAATGTGGAGTCCTAAAAATTTGAGGGTCCTAAACCTTGCTTATCACCTAGTACGAGGTCCCACGACCCCCTCACCTTTCTTTTTTTTGGGGGTGGAACACTCATGGTTAAAGGGCCTAACGGTAGGTAAAGCCTTAGGTTGTCCTAGTGGCTAAGGTAGGTGAAAAGATGAGGGTGGTTACTTTGAGGGCTAACTGTTTCAGATAAGATGATGATGATTCCTTCCACCCCATCAAAAGCCCAAGTTGTTTGGGTGAGCTTCTTTTTGTCTGGCAACGCAAAAGAGAGAAAAGAAAGAAAAAGTCTTGGTTGCATTTCTTTGTTAGCTAGCTACAGTTTACAATATTTTTGGAGTTTGTGGGGGGTCCAGTATGATGGCTAGGCAGTGATAATAAGAATCTCGGCCAAAAGTTTTGTGTAACGGTTAGGGATGGCAGGAAGCCAATTGTAGTAAGATTAGGAAAGAGAAAAAAGGTGGGTTGAGGCGGCTATATACGGCCTAAGTTCAAGCCTAAATGCAGGGTTTAGGGGCTATATAAGGCCTAAGTTCAAGCTTAAATGTAGGGTTTAGGTGCTATATAAGGCCTAAGTTCAAGTTTAAATGTAGGGTTTAGGGGCTATATAAGGCCTAAGTTCAAGTTTAAATGTAGGGTTTAGGGGCTATATAAGGCCTAAGTTTAAGCCTTGGTTTAATTGAGTTGGTGGATGGGTTCAAAGTGAAGAATATGGAATACCTATGGAATTTGTCAACCCTTTGTTTTCCTCTACACTTCCCTCCCACACCAACACTTAAATATCAAAGCAAACAAAGATCTTCAGCCCATCATCCCCCCAAGTCACACCCCCCCACCCCACCGCAACCATCATAGCTTATGTTCCATTTGGAATTTGTCAACCCTTTCTTTTCCTCTCCACAAGCACAAGTTCCCTCCCATCCCCAACCCTAACACTTGTATACCAATACCCTAGTACCTTGACAACTACGGCATTACTTATATTATTCTCAAAAATGTTGAAGTTTTCAACAAATTATTTTATTTTTTTGCAAAAATCAAAATTTTGTGAAAGAAAATATTAAACCTTCAGTAATATTCTGTTTGTCGAAATGAAAATTTCAAAAATTAATTCATTATTCAAAAGAGTCAACACACATGTATTGAAGTTGCCAAAGTAACTACTACCATAGGTACTTGAACAAAACACATACAAGATCAAGATGCTAAATTAAACGGAAGGGCAACAAGTGTGACAAACCGTAGATGAAGTCCATGTGTTGGTTGATCCCATTCAACAAGTGTCTTATCCACCCATGCACGTGGTATGCAATTTAGTACACTATGGGAAAAACTATTTTAAATATAAAAAAAGTTGAGCGGGGGAGTGAGTGGAGGATATAGTTTTGCCAACAAAGCAAACCTTAAGGAGCTTGTCGCACAACAAGAGAATAAACTTTTTTCTACATTATCCCATGCACAAGAGTTTCAACGTTGGAAGAAATTTGGTGCCCACGGTTTTGCTTGTAGGTGGCGTAATTTAGGGGGTTCGGGGAGGGAAGGAGGGAGGTTGGTTGGTGTGCAAAACATAAAGAACGAATAGAATGTTCTTAGTGTATGTGAAGGGTGGCGGCGGCACATTACACGTAAGGTTCCTCACTTTTTAGGAACCTTGTGTGTAAAGTGTGTCGTCTCCCATTCAAACAAAATCACACCCATCTCTCTTACAAGCAAAATTTTAGGGGTTCATTACACCTGGTCAGGGGTAAGGATCTCGATAGGATTGTTCTGGGAGTTAAGTCGCATGTGAGGCGGGGCCCTTGCGCCTCACAGAAGGCCCTCACCCATTCCCAGAACGCCCCTTTCTCGACCCTTACCCTGCACGGAATGAATGATTTTGGGTGCTACCCAAGTGAGGAGTGGGAAGATTGATGTCTTTTGATGAGCAAAAAGGAATAATACCAAATCTAAACAATCTGAACCTAAAGAGAGGGAAAAAAAAAAAAAAAAAAAGGGTTCCAGAGAGATCTACCAAATCTATTGTAGCCCCCCAAATCTAGAATTTCGGTTCAATGGTGTACCCTGGCCTACATGACAACAAACAACCATCACAATTTGCGAATCTGAAACCCACTTGATATACCCACTTTTGATGAGTACCACCAAGGTTGCATCGGCGCAAAGCAACTTGGATACTTAGAGCTATGTTGCTTGAGCAACTTCCGACAACCTTTTGGTTGAGGATTGAGAGTGGGATGAAGGGGGGAAAGAAGAAAAAGTATGTAAGTAAGTAAGCAAAAAAATTAGAGAAAGTTGCTTACATTTTATTTCTCTTTTTCATACCTTAATGTTCATAGTCACAATTTTTGCTACATATTTTTTTAATGGGAAATTGTTGTTGCTTTGGGTATATGGGCCAAAATTGAAAACAAAACACTACAACCTAATGGACTCCGTAACTCACCTAACCCGTCCAAAGAAGAATTTACTATAAAACTTTTCTATGTTTCAAAATATCTTTTGAGTCTCAATGGATGGTAGTGAGATCTTTTTGACAGCTTCCACACTAATTATTACATTCTTTTCATAAATTTTGAAATTTTTGAAAATATATTACTTCCAAGAAACAAAAAAATTTGATTCACAATAGTGAATGTTTTAGATTGTTCTCTAATATTATATTTTCAACATGGAAATTTTTTAGTGAAATAATAATTATTGGCTACTGAAATGGTGAACTCGCCATTGTGCTAGTCCTAAAAACTAAGTTACTCTAGAGTCTACTCAACACAATCAAACAACCCATTCTAACCCTTGACTAGAGGTTCTTAGAAATCAAAGAACCTGTTTATTGAAGAACCATAAAGAAAGTTCTAAAACGTCAAATAATCAGTAGTGATATAAGGTTCTATAAAAGTGCTAGTTCTTCCCCAGTTCATTTCACAAAACTTTATTCCCAATGTTTAATAACAAATTAACAACTTGAAATCCTGAAAAGGAGAATGACATCAAAATTTCACCCAATTCTCCATTCTCTACATAATTTTACCAAACATTATCATTCATCTATTGTGGACAACAAACAATAAGGGAAGTTTTTTAAAGTCTAACAAAAGAAAATTCAAAATTATGCTTCATTTTTAAAATTTTCCATAAAGATCATTGAGAAATATTCTTTAATTTTTTTTCATTTTCTCAAAAAGATCTTTGAGGAATGTGTCTAGAAATTTTAGAAAAATATATAGAACTAATAAAAATTTCTAGAAAATTAATTGATAGACTTTATTTCTAAATTTAGTTTTTTTTTAATTATAAAAAACATTTTTGTGGAAGCTTATAAAAGATGTGATTGATGAAAGCTTTTAAAAGGTTATTTAATAAAAATGAATAAAAAGCTTAGTTGTAAAAAAATATTCAGTTCATTATTCTTTAAAATGTTGTGTGAAATAATATAAAAAGTGGTTCTGAAAACACCACCTTTCAATCTCATCAATACAAATTGTGACATTTGTATTTTTAATCCTTTTCTTGCCTATTATGCATCATACAATATTCAAACAATAAAGTCATATAGTTCTTGTTCATTGTCGAATTCCTTATTTGTCAAGTCCTTTAATCTTTTTGAAGTTATATCATCAACTTCAAGCCAATAATATTATCTCACATGTTATTTCATTTTAAATATCATGAACCATTGAATTATTATGACATATTTGCAAAACCTTATGGCGTACAAAAACATCAATTAATATGAAAAAAAAGTCAAGAATTTTTGGTAAATATAATTCCAAATTCTATGAAATATAATAAGAGACAAATTTGGGACTCTTGAGGCATCCACATTAATGGAAACAAGTTTAGAACTTGTTTTCACTAATGTTGCACGTGATCCAAGTGAATAATTCATGGTCAAAAGCCATCTCAAGCATGAACTTTGAATCCATGCACAATTTGAACCCAAAAAAAAAATGAACCTTTTAACCCAATTGGCAATTTGCCCCTTATTAGGTCACACATTTCCCTTATATAAACTAGTGTAGATATTTTATTGGAAAGTGAATCTTGTTTCGTTCATGATTAAATTCAATTTTTAAAATCATATATATCACTATGACCTATGTCACTATTCAATTTTAATGACAAGAGATGAACCCAAAAGATGAAACATGCATGACACACATATCTTATTGGAGCATTACTAGTAGTGGGAGCCATTTGCTCTTCAATTAACATTTATCACATTTAAAGACTTATATTAATTTCCCCCCACCCTCACAACCCATAACCCTAAAAAACAAGGTGTCACATGGTCTTTTAGAATTTCCCATAAAAAGCTTAATTGTGCTTTAAAATATCAAAAAATACTATTACTAGTTCCTTAGGTGTATTTTTGCTTACAAAGTTTGAACCATGGTCACAAATTGTAAGTTCCCTATGGACTATTCATGTTATTATTGATGTTATAAAGGGAAAAATTGTTGTCATACCAAATATGACCATGTCACATTTAAAACCAAGGATTTAGAAACTTGCTTTCACACCATGAGGGTGCAAATTCTTTAAGGTGTACTAGAATCTTGTCACAATGTCACCCTTTTTATTTTTTTAACCTAGTCCTTTTTTACCATGTAAAGACACATTTATGGGTGATAATGATGGAATCTAGAATTGTAATAATCTAAAATATAATCCCTTTGAAATGTTTGACAATTTTTGATTCACTATTTTTTATTAGGATCATATAGGGTAAAAAAGGATTGTAGTAAAAGATTAGGCCCTTTTCATCTTATGTGGTACACCTTAAAGGATTTTCACCCAGGAAAATAAATCTTGATTACAATCAAAATAAGGCAATGGGTTTAAAATATATTTGACCCCATATATCTCCACCAAAGAATAATTAAAATAAGTACTAACAATATATACCCCTTACATTTAATGAATTTGAATATAATGATTGGAGGGATACATAGGTTTCCCATGTCTTTCCTCTTGTTCTTTCTATCACAATTGAATTTTCCACTTGCACAAACCAAACAGGAAATACATTTCAATGTCACATTTTAAATAAAGTTTTATTCAACGTCACCCTAATCTTATACATTTTTAAACCTACGAGGGCATATAACAAGTATATTCATATCCTTCATATGAAATAACATGTTTGCAAGATTTGTACATTTTTCATTATTTGTGCATTTATTGCTTGAAAACATTATCTAGTATAATTTGTTTTTATAAAATAACTTACATAAATGGTTGGTTTTTCAACTACCCTCTTATGGAACACTAAACAAAATTCAAATTTAGATATCTTGTCAAATTGTCATCCAAGATTAACATTATCCATGTGGGTCATGTACATTGATGTTGAAGAAACATATTATCATGTTTGTGTTTGGTACATTCAAACCTAATTTGTAAATCACTAAAACAACCAATAATAATGTGCCCCATAATATAGGTGATGAAACAAATGGGGATAAATCATGCACCTTATCTAAAAGCAACACAAATACCAAAATGTGTGGGGGCAAACACAATGTCCTTAGCAACCCCAATTTTCACAAGCTAATATTGTTTATTGAGAAATGGCAACTTTAAAGAGTGGAAGGCTTTAGATTTGTACGTGTCAAACTCCTCCTATTAAAGCAACATTTGAAACACAAAAATGTGCTGAATTCAAGCAAAAATGGTTGTTGCATCAAAGGCCAAGTTTTTTTTTTAAATGGTTGTTTTAGCAAGACTAAATTTAAGCAACACATTCAAACCAATGGTTGATACAACAAGGGTTGAATTCCAACAAAACATACACACACTCAAGTAATAGGCAAGTTCAAACAACATAATGGTTGTTGCAATGAAGAGGAAAAAACACAAATGTGAAACAAGGAGGAACTTGATCCTATTCTTTGAAAAACACAAGTGTGAAACAAGGAGGCGAATCTATTCAAAGTAGGAGGAACATAATCATGTTCTTTGAAAAACACAAATGCAAAGCAAGAAGGAACACCATCTTATTTTTTGAAAAACACAAATGCAAAATGAGGAAACAAATTACTTCTATGAAGATTTGTTTATTCACACATTGAAGATGAATAGCTCTTCAAACAAGCAAACACAAAAACCTTTACAACAATTTGAAAAAAATTGAAGATGTTATGCAATGGCATGAGGTGGCATCTACATCAATTCAAAAAAATGTGAAGAAAATGTTGAACAATGTCATGAAATAATGTTGTGATGTCACAAAACCATAAAACCAATACCTAAACCCATTTAAGACACTCAAATCTAGGGAGTTCCTTGGGGGTTTTGTCCACTGAAAATGAGTGAGTAAAAGGTTTTGAGTTTTACCCCAATTTTACCATGATCAATGATTCATTGGGTGAAAATTTATGTTGATTTTTTAATTTTTGGATCTATTTCTGTTAAGTTCTTAATACTTGGATCTAGAACCATCGATTCAAACACTTGGATCCAAACGCACAACATTGGTAATCACTCATCACAATTAATATTTTTATTATTGGGCATTTCTACCACTTATTTTTCACTTTTTGAAGGGCATGCCATGCATGTGCATGTGTGTTCATTGTTGTAAATGAAATTGTTAGCAATAAAATCCATGTCGTTTGGTAATATGAAAGATATTGCTTGTGTATGAAGTTTGACATTTCTACTTATAAAATGCACTTTAATTGCATATGTGTTCATAAGAGGTCTAACTATTGTTTTTGAACCCCACAACTTTGGGAGGTTTTATTTTTTTATTTTGCTTTTCAAACCCAAGTGGGGGTTTGTAAACAACTATAAAGCTAGTAAGTGAAAGGTCTCTTAAACCCTTTCAACCTCCATGGTTAAAAAGGGTGAGAAAGTGAACACATGTTCTCTAAAAACTTAAATGTTTGCTCATTAACCTATCTACCCTAACATTGAGCCTTTTGAACAACCTTCCTTCCTTCCACATGTCTACCATAAGATGCCTTCTGCAAACAAGGTAGCATGCCTTATGACCAAACACCACCCTATGACCGAACACCCAAAATAATCACTAATGGGGGGTTAGCAAATAAAGATTGCCCTATTGGTGTTCATATGTTGCCCTATCACTAAACATTTGGTGATAAAAAATTGTGTTTGGCATTTTGTATAGTTCCAACCAATGACTTTCAATTTATGTTTGGTCATGGGAATGTTAGAGAATTTTTATAGTGAGATTTTGTTCATTTATCTAGTGGGAGGTGTTTGGTGATGAAAGGTGAAAGAATAGTATAACACACACATGTGTGTACAACTATATGACCATTAACCACACTATTGGACAAAATAGTCTAATGAAAGGGGTATTTTAAGGCATAATTATAATTCTTGTTGTTTTATGATTGAAGGTAATGTTTGGACATGGGCTCATATACATCACAAAATAATGCACATACATATTGCAAATCTAAGAAATCCAATTGTACTTGGGGCTTTAGGTGTTTGGTGAAAGGAAGAATTTAAGGTGGATTTACAAATAATGAACTCCATTATGTGTTTTTTAATGTTTGGTGATGAGTACAACTTTTAGGGTTGAAAGGGGCACAACACATTAAAGGACTTTAGGAGCACATTAAATTGCAAAGTTTTTAAACCTAAGGAACTAAAAAATTCCTAGGTCTCTTTCCCACCAAAACAACCCATCACAATCATAATGTTGGGTGTTTAAATGTAATTGCATCACAATCAACTTAACTTAGCTCAATTGCAAATGGACATGTGTAGAGTACCACAACATGTGGAAGATGAACTTCAAGCATTCTTAGAGTTGTTATGTCCTAGTGCAATAGTGCTTAGATCATAGATGCCTAAAGAAACTATAAAGATTTCAAGCATACTTGTCAAAGATGAGAAGATTGAATTGTTTATCATAGTGAAAGAAGAGATCATAAAGTTGCCTAACAATTGGAAGGAAGAAACCAAAGAGCTACAAAGTAAAGTGAAAGAAAACATAGTGTTGCATATTATGAAAGAGGAGACACTAGAGCTACCCAAGATAAAGAATCACCAAGATGAGAGCATAATTGCATAAATTGGCGAGATTTATGAAGAAAGTTTCAGCAAGTTCATTTACTTCCGTTGGATAGCTAAATTAGTTATCCTTGTGGTAGGAAAAAATGAAAAAACAATGGGTCATGGCAAATTTCTTAAAGCTCAAACATAACGTACAACTAAATACAGTCCTATAGCCTATACAACAACAATAGATGAAGATTTAGATTCGACTGATTTTGTAGATATTTTTGATCTAATCAACATTAGTGTATTGACATATGAATATTACCCTGAATTAACACACTTCTTGTTTTCTTGGTATGAACATAAGAAAGATAAGCAAATGCCACTAGTGGGGCCTAATCACATTCCACCAAGCTTTTGGAGGTTGGGTCTAAGAAAATCAAGAACATCATGATGTTCAATGTCCTTCATAGGAGACAAAGTGGGGTGTTGTACTGATAAAAGCAGACAAGGATAATGTCTTTCCTCAGACTATATCAAACACAATGCAAAGGTTAACAAGAACAAATAGAATGCTTATTACAAATCCAAGAAGCAAGTGGTCAAATGAATCAATAGAAGCAACCATGGATGTGGTTGAAAAAGGCATAACTTATTTACGAGGGGCTAGCAAGTTTTAGGGCATACCCATAACTTCACTCTTTGATCACCTATATGGGAAAACCAAAAGCAAGAAAATTGAACCACCAAGTGTACTAACAAAAAAATAAGATGAAGTTATTGTTGCATGGGTTTTGAGTATGTAGGAATGTGGCTTTCCATAACACTACAACAACTCAAATGGAAGGTGGTAGAAGTGATTCAAACCCAACCCACCCCATTTTGAAACGAGTTGCCTAGGGATTCATGGTGGTATTGGTTTAAACGCAAGCATCCAAAATTGAACATTTTTCTTACAAAAATATCGAACATTAATAGAGCCCAAGGTCTTATTGCCAATTTTTGCAACTTGTTTTTACCAAAACCTGACATCCTTGTACACCCAACATCAATACAAATTAAATAATATATGGAATTGTGATGAGACTAAGATTCAAATAGGGCGATAATCATGAGCTACAGTTATAGCAAATAAGGGATCTCATCAAATGTATAGCACTATCCCTAAATTTAGAGGATGGCTAACCATCAACTATATAGTGAATGTAACAGGGGGATCCATATTAGGGTTTTAGATATTTCGAGATGAAAGAATCAAAGGTGATCATATTCTACACTGCAAACCCGGAACATGTATGGCAATCCAAACCAAAGCATGGACAACAAGTTTCTTATTCAAAGAATTTATATCATTTTCCAAGAGGTCAATCCTAAGTGGTATTTCTCCAAGCAACCGTCATTTATTAGCTCTAGATGGACATGGTTCACATGTTAACCTATAGGCAATAGAACAAGCATAACAATTTGGTCTAAATATGATTACCTTACCTTCACCCACTTCGCATGCCTTGTAGCCTTTAAATCTGAGTTGTTTTAAGCCTTTCAAAACAACTTTCAGAAAAGAAAAAGGTAATATCATGGTTAGAAATAATTACAATGAACCAAACAAGGTTATATTTGCAACATGGGTAGATAAGGCATTAGATGTAGCTTTGTTTACAAGAAACATCAAGAGTGGGTTTAAGGTTACATGAATTTGGCCTTTTAATCCAAATGTTATGAATGGAAGGATTAAGCTCACTGAATTCTATGTTACTTATCGCAAAAACAACACATCAAATGAGGACAATGAAGAAAACTTTGAGGAAACAATTAATGACAGTGAAGGTTGGGGTGAAGATGGAGTAGCTACATAGTTAATCGACATAGCCATTCCTATAGATGACACTACTACGATTAGAACTAATGTTGATGGGCAGAAAGAACTACCAAGGTGTTATGTGGAAAAACCTACGAGTCCCAATATCATAAAAGATACAAGAACAGAAAGTACATTAAATTACACAATTAATTTATGTGAACTTACAAATGCATCTAAAGGGGAATTATTTCATTCTAGAAAAGTTCAAGCTTTAATTTGCTTTAAAAATTTGTTGTCCCTCCCACATTTACCTGTAAGAAAAACATGCGACAAAGAACCATTAATTGACTATAGTTAATCCCATGTTGTTACTTCTTATGAATATCAATGAATTTTGCGACAAAAAACCATGGACAAATAAGCAACAAAAGTAATAAAAGAACAAAGGAAAAAGGAAAGGGAGGAAACAAAAAAAATGCATACATAAGATTCACAAAATGCTACAGACAAAATAGCTCAAAGGTTAGTTGAGAAATAACATAGAATTGATGTCAACCAAGCTTGGTTAACACTTGTAATTAGGGAAACATGCGACATATTTCATTAAAACTTCCAAGCTGGTTACAGAGTGCATCCATTAGGGTACAAAGGCATCAATTTGGGTATTTCAATAGTTACACGATCAGAAGTTAAAGCAAGGGCAAAGGCAAGGATACTTGTAAAAGGCCATGTTCTAGCAAGGCTACCCCAGCTTCCCATTGATGAATAAACTACAAGTTGTAACAGGATATGCAAGGAGGGGGATTATAACACGATGTGGGGGAGAATTAGGAAAAAAATATAGGTAATGAATGGTTGTAGCTTGGGAGAGCCAAGACTAAATGGAGAGAACAAAGTTTCGATTCAAATTTGGATAGTTACAATAGAAGGAAAACAACAAAAGGAAAGAGCTTGGAGTTCAAAAAGTTTGGATAGAAAGAAGAAAGAAAGAAGGATAACCTTGGCTGAGGGAGAGCATACGAATGGTGGTTAAGGAGAAAGAAAGCTTCGACGTAGGGGAAAGAGGAAGTGCACCCCTAGATGTGCTATAACAGAGAAGAGATAGAGAGAAAAAACTTCAACACTAGGGAAAGAAAAAGGGAGATTCGGTGCAGGGGAGAGAGTGCGTACCCCTAGATGCATTAATTTGGCAGAGGAAAGAAAAAGAGCTTCAACATTAGGGAAAGGAGAGGGAGATTCGGCAAAGGGGAGAAAGAGAACTTCAATGCCAAGGAGAGAGAAGGAGAAAGCTTCAATGCTAGGGAGAGGGAGAGGGAGATTTGGTAGAGCTTCAATGCTAGGGAGAGAGAAAGGGAGATTTGGTAGAACTTCAATGCTAGGGAAAGAAAAAGAGGGAGATTTGGTAGAGGGGAAAAAGAGCGAGAACTTCAATGCTAAGGAGAGACAGGGAAAAAGAATGAGGGTTTCAACGCCAAGGAGAGAAAAGGAGAGAGCCTCAACGCCAGGGGGAGAAAAAGAGGGAGATTTGACAAGGGGGAGAGAAAAAAAAATTTCAACAAAGGGGAAGAAAGCGAGCGATGGTTAGGGATAAAAAGAAAGTTTCGGCATAGGGGAGAATGAATGCGCACCCCGGGATGCGCTAATTCGGTAAAAGAAAGAAAGAGAAAGCTTGAACACCAGGGAGAGAAAAAGAAGGAGATTTGGCACAACTTCAACGTTAAGCGAGGAGAGAGAGAAAGAAAGAAAGATTTGGTAGAACTTCAACACTAGGGAGAGAGAGATGGAGATTTGGCAAAGCTTCAATGCCAAGTTTAGAAAAAAAAGAGGGAAATTTGGCAGAAGGGAGAGAAAGAAAGCTTCAATGCCAAGTAGAGAGAAGGAGATTTGGCATAACTTCAATGCCAAGGAGAAAGAGAGGGAGATTCAACAAAACTTCAACACTAAAGAGAGAGTAAGGGGGATTTAATAGATGGGAGAGAAAGAGCTTCAACACTAAGAAGAGAAAAATAGGGAGATTTGGTAGAATTTCAACGCTAGGGAAAGAGAGAGGGAGGGAGATTCAATAGAGGGGAGAGAGAAAAAAAGCTTCAATGCCAAGGGGAGAGAGAAAAGGAGATTTAGCAAAACTTCAATGCCAAGGAGAGAGAAAGAGAGGGAGCTTCAACACTAGGGAGAGAGAGAGAGATTCGGCGGAGCTTCAATGCCATGGAAAGAGGGGGGGGAATTTGATAGCAAGGAGACACACACACACACACACACCCTAGGATGCATTGCAACAAATAGAAGAAAAATAGAGCAATGGATAGAAAGAGAGGGGGAGATTTGATAGAAGGGAAAACGCATGCACCCCGAGATGTGCTACAATAGAGGAGATAAAGAGCTTCAACGCCAAAGAAAGAAAAAATTTCAACGCCACGGAGAGAAAGAGAGCCTCAAAGCCAAAAAGAAAGATAAAGAACTTCAATGCACGGGAAAAAGAAAGCTTCAACGCCACGAAGAGAAAGGAAGTGATGGCTAGGGAGAAAGATGGACCTTTGGCAGAAGGGAGAGAGCATGTGCACCCTTAGGACATCTTGTAACAAAGAAGAAAGAAAGAGCGAGTGATGGCTAGGGAGAGAGAAGGGTTCACTGACTTACAACGGATGGGATTGAGAAGTTCGAACTAGAAGAGCACATGTAACCAATGGAAACCTACAACCTAAAAACTCAAACACAATGTGCAAAGAAGAGACAAAAAAAAACTCTAGAGCCTTCAATTATCCTTTGTTTCATAGCTTGCACACACATGAGCAATAGGTTAGTAAGGTCCCATGAGTAGAAAGAAATGTAAAAAAAATTGCAAGCGTGGCAATGATTATAGGATAGGTTCAAAGCAATTTTAGGTCCAACATAGAAACCACAAAACACACCAAGGGAGGGAGCGCCTCAATGACACCAACATCTCCAACAACATTGACTAACACCTCAACAAACTCTTGTTGCAGTGCACAAGAGAGAAACTAAACCTTAAGTTTGCGGCACACATTCTAGTTTAGAAAATTAGGGTTAATGGAGCAACTTTTTGCTATGACCATTGATTGGTTTCATTTTTGAAATTTTTAATCTTGGCCCTTCATGCCTGATGAACTGTTTTGTATGAAAAAGCTAATGGTGTTACCATCCATCCAGTTTGAAAATGAGCATCATGTTGTCCTCTCGTCAATAGATTGAAGATTGATCATGCAGTGTGATGTGTTTGTTGATTAGTCACCCATGTGTTTGCTTTGTACCTTTTCCAGCTTTTAAAGGACCCATACTTTGAATGGGCATATCTCCGTCATTGCTCAACCATTCGATTCAATCTAAGTGGCGATGGATGTGCCCAGAGCAGATTTACAAAAAGTCTTTGAACAGTAGGACAAGCCAAACATTCGGTTGGCTGCTATTTTCCTCTGAAGGCTTGAGTGTTCGGTGACTGGCCAGGCTACCCTATGTATAAAACTTGAGGTTGATTGGACTTAGTCAACATTGTCAATTCAGACCCCTGTGTTGCTCTTGGTGCATGAAGTTCCATTTATCATAAGGAATCTAATTTCCATTACCTAGATTTAAATTATTTTTAAAAATAAGGTGAGTACCAATCGACAATTTGGGTACTTATTTGTGTATAAAAATATATATATTTCAAAAAGTTGATGGGTTCTCATGGGGTTCCCACAAGCTTCCAAAGTCAACTCCCCATAACTTGTGTAAATTAGCAAGGGGGCCCTAGGGCACATGGAAAAAGTGAGGTAAAATACACTTCAGGCTTCCACCCTAAAGTCAACTCAACTCATGATGTACTCACTCCTCTTTCAAGACTTTTCATACTCAACCATAGTAGAAGATTTTAAAAGTGGGGAGAAAAAAGGTTAGGATATAATAATAATAATAATAATAAGAAGAAGAAGAAGATGTGGGCCTCAACAAGTAAGTGTGATAAACAATTCCTCCATTCCTCACATGTGGGGCCTCTACTAGGCTAATAGTGTGCACCATATTCAAAACAATGGTAGATCACGATGGTAGTTAAAGTTATTTGGATCACGCGTTGTATGGGCATGATGTGAGCATGAAGTTTATTTAGTGTAGGTGGCATTGGCCAAAAGGTGGCCTAAAAGCCAAAACCAGCAACAAATTTGGGCCACAGTGAACCAGCACCCAACAGTGCACCATCCACTGGATGCCTGTTATGACTCGGTTGTGGATGATCCTCAACTGAGTTACTACCCGGTTTCATCTTGGTAACCCATTCTGTAAGAAGTAGGTCTAACATATAGACAGGTAGGTAACAAAATAGGGGACTACTAGGTATGTAGATGGTTTATACATACTATGTAGTGGCTGTTATTACTACCTACCTAGTTGGTAGGTAGTAAATAAACCAACTGAGCTAACCACCATGGTTAGATAGGGAACTGGAACCCAACAGAAAATTGTTTCCTGATCACATATCATCCATCCTTGATGGTGCACTGGGTGGGTGCTGGTTCACTGTGGCCACAAATTTGAGCCTTTGTGACAATGGTAACTGTGTGCTCATGCCTATCAAATGGCACCCTCGTGTGCATTTTCCTTTGAACTTTTGGCTAAGTTCTGTCGTCATGTATGAGCTAAAAAGGGACTACGGGTACTCGTGAATTTGCATATGGGCTGAAATTCTTGGTGTAGGGACTACGGGTACTCGTGAACTTGCATATGGGCTGAAATTCTTGGTGGTGGGTACTAGTCGACTTGCATATGGGGTGAAATTCTTGGTGTGTACTAGTCCACTTGCATATGGGCTGAAATTCTTTCTTGGTGTTTAGTGTTTACGACAAATTTTTTCAGTGTTTCCTTTGTCGTACACTAACTGCTGTGTTCTCTCATCAAACGACAAATTGTGGGGTGGTCTTGTCACCTGAAGGCCACATGTCGGTGTACTTTGTTTCACCATACTACTACTTTTGTCGTATTGCTTGCATCGACATTTTTGACAATCACTTCCGCAAAGTTGTCAGTTCCAACATACCTCTAGGTCCCCCCCCCCCACCCCCCCCCCGGCCGAAAACCCCGCCCCCACCCCCCCAAAAACCCCCCCTCCGTTTTCCATTTTAAAAATCTATAAAAAAAAAACCAAAATTTATAATTAAAACCCTCCCAAAAAAAAAGGGGAAAA
>Ga0116231_10006587_pt1 | contig 22024 bp, 14 predicted proteins | sample S1TSphgellanicum_2_FD_89695 | JGI IMG/M metagenome (GOLD analysis project Ga0116231, IMG submission 89695) | Host-associated microbial communities from peat moss isolated from Minnesota, USA - S1T2_Fd - Sphagnum magellanicum MG | ecosystem: Host-associated > Plants > Peat moss > Unclassified...
GCTAGCTGGGAGAGCATTGCATGATGGATAGATTTCCTTCCCATTCTTGGTGGGCAGAAAGCTGCAGTGTCAGACTCAGTAGAGGGATGGTGTGCAGCCGGCAACCTTGGAGCTTCCAGGGTGTCGATTCGCATGGATGACCGGGTGGATGGACAGATGGATGATGGGACAGATGGATGAAATGATGCTTCACGTCGTGACGTCCTTTACTATATGTAATGTAATGCTTCTCACAACATGAGGATGTTCGGGAACTTGATGTTCCCTTTGTGGTTCACCTTCTTAGGTGGTTCTTTTGTCTTCTTGGCCATGGGTCCTTCCCGTTTGTTCTTTGTTTTCTCCCCTTTTTGGGTGCTTTGATTTATTTAACATTGGCAGGGTTCATCATCATTTAAGGATATCATACCAGGATGTAGAAAAAAACAAATCCGAACACAATACTTACCGCACAAGACGCTTTTCTCTCTCAAAACACCGACCTCACAAGATTCAAATAGGTACCAAGCTTGAAGTGGTATTGTCGTGGACTGTGTTGTGACGAACAAACGAAACCGGCCACACCCATACCCAAAAAGCTTCAAGATCCACAGACTTCCTCATCCTGAAAAACCCTAGTTCCCGCAAAACCCTAATCTGCCGTAAAGCAAGCAGAATGGGCGAACGTGATTTGCGTTCTCTTGTCCGTCCGTGGAGGAGGATCCGGAAACGGATTGCTTGGTTGTTTTTGCTTTGAATTGCATGGGGTTTTTCATAAAGAAGGTTGAAGCAAAAAGAATGACGCAGTTTCTGCTGCTGCGGGAGTGATTGTGATGCGTCTCTGCCCTTGATCTCTGATCGATCCATTGAAGCTCAACTATCGAGTTGCATAACAACATCTCACATGGACAATCGCTGGAAATTTGCAAGCGAGTCATGAGCCCTAAAGCATCAGGTAATCGCTAGGATTTTGCTGTTATGATGAGGATCAAGAAGATTGGGTAATAGGGATCTGTAGTAAGTTCTCTCATGGCAGGATGGCTCTGGATTACGAAGAAGAGGGGTTTTGTGCTCTTAGCTGGGCAGGCTCTTATCCATCTAAGTAGAGGAAGGCAGGCGATGGAATGGGCCATTAGCTCAACCTCAGATACAAGAACAGGCAGTTGGGTTTTCTCAGAACAAGCAGTCAGCAACAATTGTTATGCGTTGCTGAAGGAGCTGGTACATCAAGCTTGTATAGTGCCAGAGCTGCTGGCAAAAGAGGCTGGAAGTATTGGAGATGAAGACAAGTTTTCCGAGGCTCAGAGAAGGAGATGTATGGAGTTAGGGTTAGTTGCAGGGATGAGCAAATCGTGGAGAGAAAGACTGTGGAGCAATCACAGAGTCAAGATGCTGGAGCGTCATGCAACTGGAGTGAAGGAGCATGCTGCAAATGATGCTGTGAAGAGTAGCAGTAGGCATATCACTCCATTTGGTGTGGAAGGGTGCAGAAGAAGCTTTCATGTGGGTGCAAAATATTCATCCAGGAAGAGAGCTGAAGCAATTGTCCAGCCAAATGCAGGATTGGAACACAGGTCCAGGTATCATAATAAGAGCCGGATTGCAGAGAAGCAGAAACAGGACATTAAGCTAATCTGCAACATACTCAGGGGAAAAAGCAAGTGGGGTGCAAGCACAGCCAAGCGTCTGAAAGCTTCCAATGTAGAGGTGAAGCCGTACCACGTCTGTGAAGTTTTGCGACTCCATCCTGTGCCAGTTGATCGTGCATTCAAATTCTTCAATTGGGCAAGGCAGCAGAGAAGATGCAAGAAGGGTAAGTTTATCTATACAAAGATGATCAAGATTTTAGGAGATGCAGGGAAGTTTGATATGATATGGCCCTTGTTGGATGACATGAGAAAAGAGCGGCGTGAAATCGATCCATCTCTGTTTCTTGGAATTATCAGAAGCTATGTTCAATTGAAGAAGATTGATGAGGCAATTGTGGCCTTCAATGCGATGGAGAAATATGGGTGCAAGCCCACCACTCTGTCCTTCAACTGCATGATTGACATGTTAATTACAGCTGGAGATCATGAGTGTGCTGAATCTTTATTCAAGAAAATGGATTACAGGATGTGTACTCCAGATATTGTGACATACAGCATGTTGATAGATAGCCGGGGAAAGATGGGCCAGTTAAATGCGGCATGCCAGCTTTTTTATGAGATGCAAAAAAGAGGCTGCAGGCCAAATGTTGTGACCTACTCTAGCCTCATCAGCAACCTGGGGAAGGCTGGCAAATTGAAGGAAGCATGTGATCTTTTCCAGGACATGAGAACTCATGGCTGCATTCCTAACAATGTGACCTACAATGGCTTGATCAGCAGTCTTGGTCAGGCTGGTCTAGCGATGCTTGCATATGAATATTATCAGGAGATGTTAACACTGGATTTTGTGCCAGATCTCTTCACCTATGCTGTTGTTATTGTCAGTTTGATAAAGTTAGGCAGAATTGATGAAGTTCGCAGCTTGTGCAAGATAGCAATGGCCAAAAGCCGGTTTTCTGATTTTGATATCCTGAAATCTGTGCTGGGAAGTTTGTGTAAGAGTGGTGAGTGGAAGGCAGCTTTGCAGTTTTTTGAAGAGGTTGTCAGAGGAGGACATAGCCTGACTGCAGGCGCTTACAATGTAATGATCCATTCTTTATCAAGGGCTGGGAACATGGAGAAAGCATTTGAGCTTTTTGAAGAAATGATCCACAACAAGGTTGCCAGCCCTGATTTAGTAGCCTGCAATGCAGTCATCAATGGCTTGGTGAAGGAGGGCAACCTTGACACTGCCTGCAAGGTTGTGGATGCCATGACTGAACAGGGTATCACACCTGATAGCTTCACTTTCATTAATTACATCAACCTGTTGTGCAAGGCTGACCGATTTGATGATGCATATCAAGTGAGTTCAAGCTTCTGCTTCCTCCCTGATGTCTGGGTTTCCAACTTAGGGTCAAAGGTTGAAATTTGACATATGAGAGGGTTTGGGTTCCCACTCAATGTAACCTTTTTTTTCTGTATTATTCTTGAAGTTGGTGTCCAGGGAGACAGGTTGCTTGAGAGGGGATTGGAGTTTTCTTAAACAGCTTCTGGATGTGCAGATAGTTCAACAGGAAGTGGTGAAGAAGGGATGCCCTCCAAATACACAGATGTACAATGTGCTGATAGACAACCTTGGAAAGGCAGGGAAAGTGGAGGAGGCGTTGAAAGCTTTTGACAGAATGAGGGAGCAGGGCTTCTCTCCTGACACAGTCACCTTCAATATTGTCATCAGTATTCTGGGTGGGATTGGCAAAGTGGATGCAGCATACCAACTCTTCCAGGAAATGAAAGAGAAGGCATGTCAACCAACTCTGTTCTCATACAATATCATGATTGGTAATCTTGTTCGGGCAGGCCGAGCAAATGCAGGCACCAAGCTTTTCCAAGAAATGTTGGAAAATCAAGTCAGTCCAAATGACATCACCCTCAAACTTCTTCTTCAGGCACATGAGGAGACTGTAGAAGGCTATGGGGAGCTTGTGGATATGTGCGGGGAAATGCTGCCTCTGGATTGTCCCCCAAGCTCCACATAGAATACTTTGGTTATCCAGAGCATTCCGGTAACCTGATTCTGGCATTCTGGCACCTGAAACATTGGTGGCAAAGATGAAATGCTTTGGAATTGGTCAACCTCCTATTTCACAGCACAAGCTGTGCTAGCTATGAAGACATGCAACTTCCTTCTGAATAGACTTTTGCAGAAGCTTCAAAAACTGAGGTGGGGTTCTATCAAACTTTTGAGACTGTTGATTTGCTGGAACTCTGTAACCCCTCAATCTGACCCAGATACTGGTATGAACTCTCTGTTGAACATGCTGTGGTTTCTCTCAAATCTGTGGTTTCAAAGAGGCAGCATGTCCCTATTGATCTTATAGCCTTGTGTTCAATCATGCTTTCACTGTAGTCTGTAGTCTGTACTCTTAAGCCCATGCTTGTCACTGCCAATATCCTTGTGCCCAGTTTGAATTGAGCAAGAAAAATTTCATGGAGAGTAATTGAGAGGTGCAGGAGGCATTGGAATTGTGGTCACCCCCTCAGTCAGAGATCCACTCCATTGGAATTCAGAACCCCTTATAAACCAATGCATAGGTTGGTGTTTACACACTTGTGACTCTTTTAGTCATGTGTTGCAAATCTAGATACTGTCTGAGCTGTCGTGTGTTTCAATCACACAAAGATGTTCTGAGTACTGGGTTTTGGTGGTTGTTGAAGCAGGATCAGAAATCAATATTTGAATATGGGTGTTCCTGACAACTTGTGCTTCATCAATTGAGCATATCAAGGAGCCTCTGTGTCCTTCCCCGACCCCTGATTTTCCCTCATGATCTCAAGCAATCATTGGATTCCGAGTACTGTTAGAATTCCGAATTCCAGGGATGCCTTTCAAGTAGGACTGGATGCACCAATTAGGTTGCTGCGGATTCTGTTATGGAGCCAATTGAATTTATGCAGCAACTTGAATGTGTGATTTGAGAAAGCTGTCACTGAAGAAGTTAGGCAGTCAACTACAAGGTCCATGATGACACTTACTGTTGAGATGTAAGATCATATTTATAGTACAAGAGCTTCATTTTTCAATTGTCTTCATTGTCATCATGGTACCTCCAACTTTTGTTGCTGCATTAGACTCAAAAATGTCTAATTTACGCTCAGATTATCCAATCTGTATACAGGTGTTGTGCTGCCACTCCATTGTAATCTTATTTACTTGCAAGAGCCATGATCTGCTCCACTCAAGAGTTCTTGATTGAATTGTGGGAATAAATTAATTGATCCTCCTCTATGAAAAAGTTGTTGCACACTACTAGATGTTCTCACTCTTGCCTATCATGTTGGATGCACCCCCTGGCTTGCCATAAGGGGCTGGCAGCCAGTCTGACACCTCACACAAGATAATGGGCAGGGGCATGAGCATTGCTTGCATGGTACAAAAACCTAATTTTTTCAGTAAATACTAAATACATGACACTCTTGAAGTGTTTTGTTCACAAGCGATGAAAACGAACCGTGCTCTTCAACATTAAGTTTTGCAAATATGTGGAGGGTAATGACAACGAATCGTGCTCTTCAACATTAAGTTTTGCAAATATGTGGAGGGTAATGCCCAAGGCACGCAACACACTTTTGTTTTGGTTTAGTATGCAAGGTGGTTGTGAAGGTCCGAAAGTACTTTTTTTCTTACATGGGTGAGCCACATGGAGAGAACTCTAGAAGCAAACTTTTGCTTTTGTTAGTGTGGAAGGTGGTTGTGGAGGTCCAAAGAAGTTCTATTAAGTTTGGTGTGGGGAAGGATTTTTTTTTTCATTTTCTTTGGTTCCCAATGTGTTCCCCCCATGTTCCCTTTGACTTCTCAATGAGTTTCCATCAGGTTCTCAATATGTCCCTAAATTTCTGCCCCTACCATTAGCCCAAGCCAAAAATGGTGACAAACAGTTTTGGAAATAGAAATCTCGTGCAGCCAAAGGGAAGGCTCAGCATGCAATTATGATGGGCCCTATATTTTTCCTTTCGAGGGTAGGGTGTAGGGTGGGGGGAGTTATTTTTTGTTTTCCTTCCTTATTCCCAATGTGTTCTCATCAAGTTCCCAAAGGGTTCCTATATGCATTCCCCAAGATGTTCCCAATAGCACTTGGGTTTTATCTGATATGGTTTGCCCAAAGTTCAACTCCAATTATATAAACTAAAAAGGTGAGATTTTAAGGGCGCACATTTGTTTCTATTTTGCAACTGGGGGTCCAAAGAGGTGCTTCTATTGGGGGCATGCCCAATGTTCCAAATTTTTTTGCTAATGAGTCAATTAGTATTGCTCCTTTAAAATAGTTGTGACCACATCCATGATCTAATTAATATCAATCACATTATATTGGACTTAATTTTAGGTTAGGTATTTAGTATTTCCATGATGAAGAATCACATTAATAACTATCAAAAGCATGAAAACACCATAGACAAGAATGAGTGAATAGGTAGGGTGTTTCTTCGCAAGGGGTATTAGCCCAAGCTTAAATGAGGCACTGTGTTATACACATTTGTAATATTATGCTCAACATAAAAGAAAATCAGATTTTTTTATTGTATTCACACAATGATTAACATTGAAAATATTTTTCATACACAGTAGTTTCAAAGAAAAAACATGTGATGTCGTGATTAAAATTATCTTTTCAACTCAAATGTCCAAGGTTCAATCTGTTTTCCAATTTTTTTTGCCAATAAACAAAATGAATGAATAAAATATTTAAATAATTAAAAAAATTAGTTGATTTTAAAAAGCGATTTCCATGGAGAAAAAAAGATTAAATGCTAATCTTAAGCAAGTTGCCTCTAGGAATAATGTAAATTCCCCATGGAACAAAGTGAAATTCTCGAGGAATTAAAGAAGTTCTTTAAAGAACAAATGAAATATTTCAAAAAAAAACTTTCGTAAGGAATTAGAAAAGTTCTTTGATGAAAAAGACAATTTCCTTGGGGAGCAATAAATTTCCCCTAATGAAAGGGCCAAGTTTTTTTGGGGAAAAAGACACGTTCCTCGTGGAGCAATGAACTTCCCCCTTGAAAGGCCCAAGTTCCCAAGGAAACATATGTTTCAAATATTTTTTGTAATCATAACTATTTTGTGTTCCCTTTTATATAGGCTTATGACTTATCATTATAAATGTCTTGAGAAGAACTACAACTTTGTTTTTGAAGGCACTTTAATCAAAATTCATATGAAAAAGTTATACTCACACAAAGTTTTGAAAGCATTTATTCCCAAGGGAACATCTTAAGCCTGCTTCTCCTTGGGGAACATGGTTGTTGTTACCAAGTATATGGCAAAGTATATGGCAAAGATTTAATAAGACAAGATTAAGACATTTGCTTAGTTTTGAATCTTGATTTTCAAATTATTTTTGGAGAGAAAGGACTAAGATTTAATTTTTGATTGTGATGAAGGTTAAAAGTACACACATGGATAGACTTAGAGAGTTGTTGGAAAAGAATATGTAGTTTTACAATTGCATTGTGCTATGAACCATAAATTTTCATGTTTTCAATTCAAAGTTGCACTTTAATATTACAAATGTTTGATATTTTCAATTTTGAGTAAAGAAAGTAGTAGCAAATTGGTGAGAAAACAATGAGTAAACTTTGAAACTATTGTGTTTTTCTAACTGTAATAATCAAGATATGATCATAAATTTTAATAATAAAAAATAATCTGGAATTTGGGAAATAATGAAACAATATTAGTAATGAGATGAATGTGTGAATATAATTTGAAAAGTAACTTGAAAGATTTCGAACAATAGATTATATGTGAATTAAGTGCAATTGTGTGCATAATATGTAATATTTGTTAATAAAAAAAGAGAAAATCTGAGTAGAATTTACGTCTACCAATTGTTCATAGAAGCAATTTAGGCCCCCTTGTCCCCATGGAACATGGTTGCTCTTCGAAACAATTTAAAACCCTTCTTTTTAAGGGACATGAAAAACTCCCAAGGACGAACCATGTGCTTAGGGGAATAAAGGCTTAAGTTGCTCAAGTGAGCAGCTATGTAACCCCGAGGAACAAACATGTTCAAAATTTTGTATGATCTTAATTTTTTCATATGAATTATGATTGAAGTGCTTTCAACTATAAAGTTGTAGCTCTCTTTGAGACTTTTCAATAAAAAGTTGCAAGCTTATATAAAAATGAACATGACGATTACGCTTGGGGAACACCTGTGTTACCATAGGGCATAAGGGGCTTAAGTTGCCTCTGGAAAACAATCACGTCTTTGGGGAGAAAAAACCTAAGTTGTCCCATCAAAAAACTTAAGCCCCTTTTTCCTTTTGAGAACATGGTTGTTCCCTAATGCAACTTAACCCTTTGCTCCTTTAAGAAAATGATTCAAAAAAAGTGTAATTCTCTTCGAAAAAATTGTTTTTGGACAATTAAATTAAGAAAAATTACCTAAGGACAATTATTTTCATTCATTTCATTCATGGATTAAAAAAAAAAAAAGTTCAAACCTAGGACCATTGGGTTGCAAAAGGGGATTTTAACTATGGCATTAGTTATTTTCCTTTGAAAATAAAATAAGAAAAATAAAATTTCAAGCATTAATTGTTATGAGAGTACAGTAGATCATGGAAGACAGATTGTCCTCTGGTACTAGCAGTATGCCACAAATTTGGCCAGGGCGACCATGTTCATAGTCCGCATGAATTTAGCAAGAGTGCTCGTGTGGGTGAAGGGTAGGGTCAAACAAAAGCGTTCCCTAACTTTCTGTGTATTTGGACAGATAAGGAGGAAGTGTTTTTCATCCTCTACCTTCCCCAAGTCGTAGCCTCAACAGAGCTTCTCTGCATATGGCACGCCTTTTCACGCACCTAGCACTGCCTCAAGTTGCGTGTTGCCACATCGAAACTGGGCCAGAGCTTTCTGCAGTTGGACACAATTGATGTCACACAAATATCTTTCGTTTTCATACGACGTACCCTTAAAGCGCAAGTATCTTATTTGCACGTTGGTTCCAATTTCGCGGTTGGTAAAGAACTTTTCGAAAGCCAGTCACATATTATCCTTCACCCTTTTTACATTCAACATTGTGTGGGGAAAACTTGGAGGGGGTGGGGTCCCAACCTCTTGGTTGATCGGGCCTCTCGTCATAGATCTACCACCAACTCGCTGCATTAGCCTTGTTAGACAGGTCGGATGTATGTGCGTTGACCCAGGAACTATTCCCAATGGTAGTTGGGTAGACCCCGCATGGAGCGCACGGGTTCTTGCAAGCTGAAGTGTCGTTTCCAGTGGTGATTGAGCCGAAGGCAGAAAACCTGCCACCTTTTGGGGTTGGTTCTGGAATAGCCATTTTTTCACGGATCCAACCCAACATTTTTTTCCCGTAACAAACATAATGAGCTGGGCTTCCCATGCCTTTCCTAAGATGCGGTCTTTAGTGACCATGTTCACACAATTATAGTATAGCAATGCTTGTCCCCATGCAAAGTGTTCAAAAGGGAATTTGCCAAATTTCACACCCTGAGTAGGGACTTGAGGAGCCCTCGGTACACTATTTCAATAGCCTCTATTTTCTTGGAATCCACCCAAATTTCATAGGCGTAACTTGCTGTGGAACGCACCAACGTGTTGAAGAGGTCATAGCGTAACTTAACATCCATAATACGTAATTCTGCATAGCGGCGGTTTAGTGCGAATAACGAGCACCTATTGGTAGTTGCTAGATGTTCCACTGCACTATCCAGGTTCGGGGTGGTCTCGAATAAGATCCCCAAGTAATTGAAGGTTTGCACATGCTTAATAATGTCATCTTCAAACACAAACTTTTGGCATGGGTCAACAAAATTGAACACCATGACTTTTGTTTTTTTCATGTTCATTGTAAGTCGACGTTCAACACAGAACTGCTGAAGTGCGTCTAACTGTTGTTGCAGTCCCACCTCTGATTCCAATGTTAGAGCAAGGTCATCTGCAAAAAGTAACAACCATACGTGCACATCTACTAAGGTTGGTGCATCGCATTCTTTGCCGTCTAAACACCCTTATAGGGCATCTAAATATAGCCCAAACAATAGGGGGTTGAGAGGATAACCTTGTTTCACACCTTGCTGATATTTGAAGCTAGAGGTGACACCTTCGCTTGGGTGATTAATGCGTATGGTATCCTTGGCATACATTGCCTATAGGCATTGCAAGAAACGTCCTTTCACCCCAAGGCCAGCCAACATTTGCCACAACACTTCACGTGGCATAATATCGAACGCCTTCTTTAAGTCCAGTAAAAATAAATCTGAATTGTTTTTTTTGTTTTGTTGTTGGGCACTATATTGTATTGTATTATAATTGTAGCCTAGTCCCGCATTTAACTTGTCGCTACTGTTTATAGTGTTTGTTAGCCAAAAATGGTGATGAACTTTTTGGGAAGACAAATTTCATTCAGCCAATAGGGAAGGCCCAAGCATGCACTCAAGGTGCCTTGTTGTTTTTTCCTTTCAGGTTGGGTGGGGGGGAGGGGGCGGGGTGGGAGGATTTTTTTCATTTTTCCAATGTGTTTGCACTATGTTCCTTTCAAGTTCTCATCAAGTTCCCAATGGGTTGTGCAACATGTTCTCCATAACACCTCACTTTTATATCGTGTGCTTTGGCAAATGTTGTCCTCCTTTCACCTAATATAGGTGGGTCAAAGGGGAGGAACCCTATACATCAAATTAGAACCTTCAATTTGGGGGAGCCTCCATAGTTTCATTTTTTTTGAGCAATGGGCCAATCAAATTGGCTCATAGCAAAAAAAAAAGCAAAATTGAAATTGGGAGGTACCTCTTCTAATTAATAGGAGAGGTGAATAGGAGAGGTGATTCATTAAAAAATCCACTATAGATGGAAATTCACATAAGCAAAAACTCAACCACATATGGATTTGAGACAAACTCTATAATTCAAAAAGATGATTTATAGAATGGAGAAAACTGGAGGAATGATTCATCATTGTATGCAACATAAGATTTTTAATCACATAAATTACAATAAAATATCTTTTTTTTTATTCAACATGTTTGACACTATCTCCACAAAAACCCAAAAAAAAAATCTTGAGAAAAAGAAAAAAAACAATCAAGAATTTGGAGCTTTTCTCTGAGGGGTGCATAAACCCTAACTTTTCTGTATACAATTTCAAGCATGCAACCTCCTCCTCATCGGATTCCATCGTCGAGGGAGAGACATTCTGAGATTGTCGCGACAGGCAGCAGTGGATCGAAGCTCCTTGGTAATGGTACTGTTTTTTCTGCTTGTTTTTTTTTTTTTTTTTCCTTCGTCTTCTTGTTGATTTTTTTCTAAACCTAAGTTTTTTTTTGGGTTGGGGTTTGTTTGTGGGATTTTTGTTTTGTGCATCTTGCGCTTGGTTGAGCGTTTGTTTGTGTATCTGCAACTGAAAAGCGATAAGGATCTTCTTTTTGTCATTGGTGTTTTGTTGTTTTTCTGGAGAAAATTTGGCCTATTTTTCCTTCCAAGCTTTTGGAAAGAAGGAATTTCATGGAGTACATACATTCTGGAGGGATACCAGAGATTGGTTTCATCTCTTTGAAGACCTAAGTTTCTGAAAATTCTAGAAAACAGTTCCAAGGGATCATGTGGCCTTTAATGTGTAGAGATTTATTTCATTTTCTAGGGAAGCAGAAAAAGAAGAATTGAATGTGTAATTTTATTTATTTATTTTGGGGTTTCATTTGAGTACCCAACCTCTGGCTGCAATTTTGGGGTCAAGAGGAAGATGCACTCTGCTTCAGGCTTCTGTTCATAGAAGTGAGGTGGTAAAATTCGAGAAAGAGACAATTGGTTTATTCTTGTTGTGTTTCAAAATGTGTGATATGGTTGAAGGAGTTCAAGGTGTTTTCTCAAAGCTTGCAAAGAGGTGGGACAACTGGCAGAAAGAAGCAGGAAGAGAGATGACATATGGAATTGAGAGAGGTGTAACCCTAATCTGATGGCTCAGCAGGTGATGAGGAGGAGTGCTTATGGGCTTCATCTGCTCCCCATAACAGCAATTCACCTTGCATAAGGCAAGCTTTGGAGGAGCGTGTTCTTTCTTTTTGGGTTGGGTGATGGGGAACACCAGCGGTCGAGAGGGGCAGGTGGTACCAGGAGCAGAAGGAGCAGCAGGTGCAGGACATGGGAATCAGGGAGGGAATGCAAACAGGCTGCCACAGTACCCTGTCCCTCCCTATGGTCACCACCACCACCATCCCACTACCATGCGAGATCCGACCCAAATCGCTCATGTTGCATCTGCAGACTCCATGGGCCATAGCCCCTCTGACAGCCCTGGAAGTGCTGCTCGATCTCCTCTTATGTTCACACCCCAGGTAATGCCATCTTTGCCTCATTACCTCCTTCACTTTGGAACCTATGCAACCATGCTCCACTCTAACAAAATATTACTTTGAACTGACTGCTACCATCACTGTGTGTGGTAGCTCTGGTAAGCTGTTTGCTGGAATCTAGTACACAAGTTCAGGGTTGTCTGTTTTGAATGCTGATTTCTGTGATGATGATTAGGATTCAGTAATTAGGTTGATCTGAATTTTTTGAGAACCAGCTAGGTTTTTACTCAAAGTTTATGAATAACAGCAATAGCTATGGATTCTAAAGGCTGATGCTTGATTGCACCATGAATTTTATCACTGCTGAGTCTCATGCTCAAAAAATGTAGTTCTGGTCACATGCACCTCTGAGGTGCACCTCACAAGCACCCAAGTCTCAACTGCATTTGTTAGACTTGGGTCAGGTATTGAGGAAGGTGAGGGTGCAGCTGATTCAGTGCTATGCACCATATTGACAACCTGAAAATTTTGTGTGGAACTCCTAAAAACTATGCAGGTACCCATGGTTCCAATTGCCAAGCCAGATGAGATGGGATTGAGGGGTTACCAACAAGCACAGGCCCTTTACCAACAACCGGATTTATACAGTGAGCCTGAACGGGGGGTGCCCACCATGATTTTGTGGAACCATGGGGGCAGCAGTGTCTCAGTTTTAGGCTCCTGGGACAATTGGTCCAAAAGGTACACCTTGTCCCCTGTAGCATCATCAACTTTCTTTCATCAGTTGACATGATTCACTCATGAGTACTTGTACAATGGTTGTCAGATTGCCTTTCTGTTTCCTGAGCATCTGAGTATGGAATTGGTTTGGGGCAGGCAAGCACTCCAGAGGTCTGGGAGAGATTTCACCTTGATAAAGGTCCTCCCTTCAGGCGTCTATCAGTTTAAGTTTTGTGTTGATGGCCAGTGGACGTATTCCCCAGACCTGCCTTCAGTTTCCGATGATACCAACAATGTTAACAACATACTGGATGTGCAAGTGAGTTTTCATTGCCAATGTCTTTGCAACAAGGCAACTACACTAGGCCTGATATCAGCCTTGGGAATTAAGGAAAATAAAAGGTGCATTTCCTGTGCTGTTTGCTTGTGCCCCCTCTGACAACTATAGAAAACTATCAAATTTAAGGATGATCTCCACTTTGCAATTGGCAACAAAGGAATCCTGGTTTCTCTCATGCAAACTAGTCTGTTGCAGGACTACATTCCAGAAAATCTGGACAGCATTGCAGGTTTTGAACCACCAAGGTCACCAGAATCCTCCTACAATGACCCAATGCCTGGACCTGAGGAGTATGCAAAAGAACCCCCTGCAGTGCCACCTCACCTACACTTGACACTGCTAAATGTGCCCCAGGTTATGGAGACAGCTGGTTCCTTACCTCGGCCACAACATGTGATTCTGAACCACTTGTATGTTGAAAAAGGTAAAACCTCTCGCACAGTTCTTGTGTTAGGTACAACAAATCGGTTTCGTTCAAAGTATGTCACTACTGTATTATACAAGCCCCTGATGTTGTGAACTTATGAAGGTTAGTGGGTGATGTAGCTCTGGTGGCATGGAACGTGGCTGTATTTTGACACCATATTATGTGTTAGCCTCATGGGCAAAACACTAATCTAGCAAATCAGGTTTGAGCAAAGCTGACTCCTGTGGGGGTGCACTACCAACTTGTGGCATAAGATGAGCATGAAAGTTTGAGCCCTGTATTGTGTCTCTGTTTAGTGTGGAAATAGGCAGATGTGTCACTAATTATGGTGAAGATTGATCTGAGTTGCCTGGCTCATCTAGGCAGGCCTGGGAGTTTGGCTTGAGGGGCTTATAATTCTTTACTGTTGAACCTCAATGTTAGCAGTGAAATAAGATGTGCTTGGTTCACATTGAAACAAGAATGCCTGTCTTTTGCCAATCAGCTCACAGTGATGCATGCACACCTCTCCATGCGGCTGTGCACTGTTTCTTCAATCCACACATCATGTTGCAAGCCTCTTGAAAGTATGACAGAAAAAGAGAGTGGGCATCTGTTGAATTGCGTACAAAGTTGGTATCTTTTAGAAAGTGTCAGAAGCTATTTGCATACAGAAGTGAAAGCTGGGATGAAGTTGGGTCTATAGTTTGATGGTGCATGGACAGTGAGGTTCAAGTGAGAGCGATGAACTATAATGTGAAACAATTGACAAGTCTTGCACACAGAAGAAGGATGACAAAATTGAAGTGGATTGTTGGTCTCTATACCCTTCACAAGTATGCAATGGGTGAAGGATCCAATTGGGAGAAATTTAGAGAGCAAATGGCTTACTGTAGACTATATGAGGGGTCACATCACAAAATGGCTCTTTATACACCAGATCTTCATCTGGACCCCAAGACCAGAATGGCTTAAACAAGCAACTCATCAAGCAGTAATGCCATATGCCAAGTTCAAGCCAGTGTTGGGTGGGTATTTGATGTTGCTGCTTCTAGATTTAGTTTTTTCTCAGATTCATAGCACTATTATTGCTGGTTCTGGGTATTTAAAACAAACAGAATCAAAGGACCTTTGGTTCTGATTATTCAAAAACCTCAAAGAGCCTCCAGGTTTTGCGAAATAATTGGCAAAGAACCAGCGGGTTTCTGGGTGGTTATTTGACTTTGTCAAAAGAAATTGAGAACTTATATATCAAAAATCAGGTATTTGATTTGGTAAAGAACCATAGTTATGAGCCTTAAGAAACCACCCTGATACCCAGCAGGGTGTGTTGTGCAGTTTCTAATACCCACCCTACACGGGTTCAAATCTCCAGCCAGCAAGAGTTAAAATATAGGAGCTGTTCTGGGAAGTGCCCAAAAGAATGAACTGAGAACTCTACAAGTTCCAAGTAACTTATTTGGTGAAGAACATTCTTTCACACAGTGGGACCACATGAAAACAAACAACATTATTTTGCATCGAAGAACTGCTGGGTCTGGGGTTTCAAAAGCCTCAAAGAACCGGAGGTTCTTCAGCCTGCTCTTCGGTTTTTTTTATAAATAAATTTGAGAATTGAGGTTAATCTACCACAAGCGGCTATTTGAAAATGCTGAGGACCGGAGGGTGACTGGATATATATATACCCGTAATGATAACCGGAAGGCGTACGTTCCTCGTTCTCAGAACCGCCCAGCCCTGGTTTGTTCGCCTGTTTCTGATAACCGCCTCGCACTGCGAGTTCCCCAGGTTCCGACACTGAGTTTCAAACTCTTGTCTGAGTCACGTTGGGTAAATCCCATCCCATCCAATCCCACGCAGCAAGCCTTTGTCAAGTGTCGGTTGCTATTGGGTTTATTCAGCAGGAAGCAAAATTGTGCTGGGATGATCGAGAGAGAGAGAGAGAGTTTTGATCTCGTGAGAGAATGTGCAAAGATTGTCAGAAGAAAACTATCTAGAATTAATCAAAACTTGTGTGTGTTTTTAGCAATTGTGGTTGTTGTATTGAGTGAGTAGGAGGAGGTACTTCTGGAAGTAATTTGATTTTGAGCTGGAACCCAATTCCCAATTGCTGTTGTTCAAGTTGGTGGGTTTCTGCGTGTTGCAAAGAAGGTGAGCTCTTTTAGGTTGGAGTTTTTTTCCCTGTTTTTTGGTGTTGCAGTTATGGAGATCAAGAGCCTGCCTGTGAAACTTCATTGTTGATGTACCCATTGTTTTGTGTTTTTTTTCTGGGTTGTTGGTGATTATCATGGTTTGTTTTTCCTTGTGTACTACGAATGGGTGTTGGTAATTCGAAGAAGAAGTTCTTGTGGGTGTTTCTTTTTTTGTTCTGTTTGCTGCTACTGTACAGTCATCCGTTTGATTTTTATTCTTATATTTTAGAATCTTTTTGCTTGGGATTGTGAATCAGATGTCAGATAATTTGATATTTTTGGGTTCGTAACTTCAGCAGGAAAATTTCATGTTGCAGCCGGAAAATTGATGCTTGATTCCATGAGGAATGAAGAGACAGAATACTCTCAAGATCCATCAGTAGAGAACATGTTGTTTTTCTTCTTCTGCTTCTGCTTCTTCTTCTCAAGAAATTCACTTGCACCCATATTATAGATGCATGGGCAACTGGCAGATGGAAGCTACATTTTGTGTAGAAAATCTATCGAGTATAGTTTCCCCAATTTAAAGATTTATAGTGAGCTTGCTAGCTAGAAATTGGAAGATGGAGGAGCTTAGTGGAAAAAAAGCTTTGTGAACGAATCATGGAGAGAAGGGGGGGAAAAAAAAACAGTGCTCATTGAGACTGTGGGGGTTGCAGACACCACTGCAGAGCCCTCTTCGCATTCTTAAGACCCAATGTGATGAAGAATGTTTTCTTGCAAGTCTTACAAGTTCAACTTCACTGCGGTCAAAAGATTGTGTACCCAGCATGCTGCTCCTTTTCAGTGGTGTAAATTGTTTTCACACGATTCTGATCTTGGATCCTGCATTGTCCAAAACCCAGGAACAAAGTGTTTTTGGTTCTTCATATAAAAAATGGGAAGAAGTGATGACAAACCCATGGAAGAACAGCTTCAGGCGCTCTGGGAAGAGCAAGGGGAAATGATAGTAGGAGTGCCACAAGGGGTGCGAGATCTCCTCAACTCTGCATTTGCTCAAGTGCCAGTCTTGTCTTTTCCTAAAGTTCCTAATGGGAAAGGTTATAATCAATTATTCCCCCCTCCTCACTCACCCTCTGCTCCCCAAATCTTCCATTGAAAGCATACAACAAGAGATTCAGGATGCAAGTTCTCATGAAGAATTGTTGTCAAATCACTCCATAGATCACTCAGTCATGGGAGCTTTTAGGAGCACTACAGATGTGAAGAATGATTTGGGGACATGTTTGTGACCACTTCTGATCAAGACTTTGCTTGTGATGTGCAAAAGAATAAGTCTCGACCAAAACATATTTGTGATCAAGACTTTTTTTCTTTTTCCTTTTTTGGGGGGTGTGTGTTTGTTGTGCAGTCCTGGAGATCTCTGGGGATGCATCTATTTCCGAAGCTGTGCATCTGCTTGCAGAATTCAACATATTTTCAGCTCCGGTTAGAAACCCATCAGCAAGTAGTACAGACAGCAGCTTGTCAATGCAATATATTGGCATTGTGGATTACTCCTCTATTATACTGTGGGTTCTGGAGCAGGCAGAGTTGGCTGCTGCTGCCATAGCCACAGGCTCTGCTACATTTGTAGGTGTAGGAGCTGGAGCATTGGGAGCATTGGGGGCCCTTGTTCTTGGACTCTCTGGCCCTCTTGCAGTTGCTGGGCTCACCACTTTTGCTGTCGGGGCTGCAATTGCAGGTCCAAAGATTTGAAAATCATTGGTCCATATTTGATTGATCGGGAGCTAGCTGCATTGTATGTAACTGTAAATTTCTTTTGAGCATCCATGTCCAGTTTTCTGGTTTTCTTTGTGTGCTGGAAGTTTTATTTATTTATATTACTTTTGGACTTGTGTAAACTAGACTTGTTGCAAGTTGGTAAATTTTCTGGTTTTGCAGGAGGGGTAGTGGCAGACGCACGTGGGGCCAAAAGTGCATCCTCAGCAGCTGATGCACTTGGCCAAGACTTTTACAAAGTTATACTTGAAAATGAGCCCTTTAAATCCACTAAGGTAAGCAAGTGGATTGCTTAACAAACTTGTGGGTTGTTGTTTGTCTTAGCAATTTCAGACTTGCTTTTTGTGGTCCACAAGGGAAGTTTTGGGTATTATTGTACAGGGTTTAGGGTCTTAGGGTTTTAGGGGTTTTACTCTTTCCCATTCCCCAGTGATGAACTCTTGACAAAGCACAGGCTACCCACAGTATTATTGTTCAATTGCTGCTGTGTTCTTCTTTTTCAGAGCAAAATTCTTCCATGTGATTGGTAACTGGTTAGTATATGTCTAATCCAATCTCTGTAATGTTATATAATTCTATGTGCTCACTGATCAGCGTTTCTATTTTATGGGACATGCTGGTGGCAAATCAACATGTAGGTATCAGAGATTACGAGATCATACAGATGGGCTCCATTTCTACCCATTCAGCAGAATGACTCCATGCTCACAGTGCTGTTGATGCTGTCTAAATTCCGGCTTCGCAGCATCCCTGTGGTTGATATTGACAACAACATTGTGGAGAATATGATCACTCAGTCTGGTGTTGTACTTGGCCTTTCCCAGTGCCGTGGTCGTGACTGGTATGACAACCTTGCAGGAAAATCACTACATCAACTGGGTCTCCCAGTCATGAAGCCCAATCAGGTAAATGCCCCCAGGATCCACCTGCTTATCTCTCATTTTTTAATCACCTAAACCCTAAACCCATTGTGCAGAGGATAGACCTATCATGGCCTTATTGTTCAAGCCTTGATTGCGCAAAAGTGGGTACAAATTTTGTGACGAATGATAGAGATTGTAGAGAAAGAGGTTGTGAAATTTAACAGCAAGTTTATGGTATGACTGAAGAATAGGTGGTTTCAGTTGATGCAAGCAAGCTGGTTCTAGAAGCTTTTATACTGATGAAGGAGAAGCGCATAGGGGGGCTCCCTGTGGTGGAAGGCCCTGAACAGCACCTCGTTGGAAACATTAGTGTACGTGATGTTCACTTTCTGCTGTTGCAGCCTGAACTGTTTGCGAAACGCAAGTAAGTGCTCAATGTCTTCTTTCTCAGGTCTAACTCTTAGCACTGGTTCTGAAGTATTTATTTTTGGTGATTTTTGTCATTGGGTTTTAGTATATGTGACTGTCAATTTAGGCATGGAAATGTAAAACACAGGAGAAAATAAAAATCGATATGGCTGATGGGTTTTTTTTGTTTTGTGTGTGTTGACATGAGCAGAAAGCTAACAGTGATGAACTTCATAAAGATGGTGACAGAGATAGAGCCAGAGACAGGGATGTTACCACCAACTACTTGTGAGAACACAGCAGAGTTAGGCAATGTGATAGACACACTGGCAAGCAAAAACCTTCCTAGGATTCACATAGTCAACAAAAACAACCAACTTCTTGGTGTCGTCACATTGCGTGATATCATTGGATGCTTCGTGTCAGAGCCAAAGGATTACTTTGATGATTACTTTGGTGGGATGTTCAAGGAGACTTTACTTCAAGCTGAAGATGCAGCAAATAAGAGTGAGTGAAACAAGATTTGAAGGCTTCTCAATGGGACTTTGCAGTGGCCTTGCTTAAAACTTTCTCCCAGAAGAGAATGATCAATTTGAAGGGTTCAATGGGAATTTTGCAGCTTCATGACATGAAATTTTGGGAGTGTTGTTCATTCATCCTACGACTACCCAAAAGTCACAACTTCATTCCCAACCTGAACTTTGGCAAAGAGAAACACCGAATGGAAATTTCTGTGTTTCTCCCAAGTTCATCCTAATTGTGAGCAAGGACTTCCACCAGCTTGTCCTGATAGAAAATCAGCATTTTGCAAGCATTTATTTCTCAACCACTTAATTTTCTTTAAGCCACTGCTGGAGTTCATAGTCGATCTTTTGGCTCATTTCTTTGTGTGTGAGAACCCTAAACCCTAAACCCATTATGTTCCCCAGGCTATGGTATATTGATATTGCCATTTTGAAGTTGGAAGTTGAATACAAAGCTTTGAAAAACATCTTACACCAATGTTGTATCAATATGTGTTTTCACAACCCAACACCATAATAAGATCCATCTACAATTAGTGTTTACTTCACGTTTATGTCACTTGTACAATTGCTTTTGCTTATGATGTTATTTACAAGTCTTAAAAATTAAGCTCATACTTGGATTAAATATCTAGGTTATAACAAATGTCGTAGATGGATTGCATATCTAGGCTATATAACATATTCGATAAATATTAGCATAATCCTTAGATTGACAATTTCAATCGAAACAATCTTGTGATAATGACAGGGAGTTAATTAGTTTTCCATCACAAACCTTTAAGGAGCTTTGAGGGTACCATACCTCATAAATTGGTTTTGGTAAATTAGTAAATAGGGACAAAAATTTGGACCAATGACACCATAACATAACCCTTGGGTATTGGAGATAACCTCCTCTTTGGTACCATGTTGCAAAAAGAACGAACATACTTTGTGTGTTTTGTTTCCTTCATCAAGTATGTTCACACATTTTGTCCAAATCCCTAATTTTTGCTTGCTTCTTGTATCTTTGAGTAGAGGGAAAATTGCAAGATATGTAAATTGTAATCTATTTCCAAACACTTCCATTAATGGATTTCAATATGTAGCAAAAATGGTTGGGAAGGGGTAATTGTAATCTTGGAGAAATTTTGTAACATAGTTGTAAATTTTTTCTATTACAATGTTTTCTTTTTTGTGGGTGAAAATTTGTCAATTAGTGAAATTAAAAACTAAAAAAATTGGAAAATAAGTGATTTTTGCGAGTTTTAATTGCAAGAACATGAAGGAAAAAAGGCGACGAGGGGGGGAGGAGGTAAAACTCGCCAGATTTTTATATTTGGTTTTCAGTATGTAGCAAAAAAATAAAGAAGGATGATTAAAAATTTGTACTTCATATCTGGTGTATAGCCAGATTTGGCTAAATCTTCCTAGGGATGATAGTTACTTCTATTAGTAGGGGGCAAATTTGTGATGAAGAAAATCTACTATCATCCCTAGGAAGGTTTAGCCAAATCATGAAGCAGATATTCAAGTAGGTTTTAGGTCAGGACAGGGTCCTAGAAAAAATGCCAGGAGAAATGTTATCAAACAAAAATCTGAGTCCAAATGTGACCAAAAAAATTCAGAATTTTTTAATTTCGAAATTTGGCAAAAAAAATTCCCCAAAAATAGTAAATATGCAACATGAATGAAAATTTTTAAATTTTTGCAACAATGTGAATTTTTGCACCAAAAAAAAAAACACTAAACATGACAAATGAAGGTGGACATAACCTTATGAAAATCAACAACAAAGTATCAACCGATCACCTTCATTGCAAATGGCAATGAGACATTGCCAAATACTAGGTACCCATTGGGATGCGGATGAATTATTTTTTTTTATGTCTAATAGTTTGGGTGAACCATTATACAATTTTTTAAGACATTTAAAAAAAACAATGTCACTATGTTGGGTTAGCAATCAAAACCATATAACTATGTAAAATTGTTAACAATATCCTCACTCAAGCTACAACAAGCTTGCATGTGAAGTTTCATTTCATTTTAGCTCATCATTCATGCCTTTAGAAGCATATATTTTAGCCTTGTTTCATGTAACATTTCATGTGTAAAATGACCTTCTCAAATTGGGAGTGAGGGATATAGCTATGTATTTTCACAAAAATATTCATAAGTTTTTCTAGCTTTGCAAATCTGAATTCATTTAGTTTGATACAATTTTTGGTCCTATTACCAAGTTTTCATTCCTAAAAACCAATTACATGTTAGTGTTGCAAAAAAAAAAAATTCAAATAAAACCAATATTGTTTCACAATTGAAAACCTCATATGAAAAACCTTAGGTCCATATGACATATTTGTAAATCTCATAGAAGGTTTCTTTGAGTCTCTCTTATGATGTTTCATACAAGATTTTCATGGTGTATGTATTTGTGTGCCTTTTACACAATGATAAATGTGCACAAATTTCCTTCAAATCTTGAACTACATATTGATGCTATGAAATAATAAATTTTTTTCTCAATAAACATGCATAAGGTTGTGAGCTCAAAACTTAACAAAGCATCTCAAATCCTTTTGCAACCTTCCTTATGCAAATGCATGGAAACATTGTTCATAACATCCATAACAATGTTTTACATTTTCACAAATTGTGCATTGTTCTCCATGTATTCATATCTAGATCATCTTTGGTGTTGTTGCAGGTCTCAACTCTCAACAACTTTCTACAAAATTCGCTACTTCAAGAAAAAAAAAAGGAATCAAAATCAAGGTGTTCAAAAAAGATAATTTACAAACTAACTCAATTCATATTACAAAAAATACATCAAAGCCTATAAAAAAATTTAATTGGAACTCCAATGCTTATATTTGAGGTCTTGAAAGTAATGATTAAATTCTTAAATATGAGATTTTTATAAATCGTTTCAGAACTTTGTTTATTTTTTTAACCATCAACAACATCTTACTCCTTATGTATAAATTGATTGCTCACACTTTA
>Ga0116231_10006588_pt1 | contig 22023 bp, 18 predicted proteins | sample S1TSphgellanicum_2_FD_89695 | JGI IMG/M metagenome (GOLD analysis project Ga0116231, IMG submission 89695) | Host-associated microbial communities from peat moss isolated from Minnesota, USA - S1T2_Fd - Sphagnum magellanicum MG | ecosystem: Host-associated > Plants > Peat moss > Unclassified...
CAGCGACACAATAAGTGTTTTTTTGCCACCCCAGGGGGTGGTCCCCGACTCTCTTCGGATAAAAGCGTTGGCGGCTCCGCCCCCCCCCCCCCCCCCCCCGCAATTCTTGCTTTGCACCCTATCCTTTCATGCTCATCGAACCTTTGAAAGTGGGCTTACACTTTGACCCCCCCTACAATTTGCTTTTTTTCAAACCTTACAAGGCAAACAATTAACGGGAAAAAAATGGGAAAAAAATTGAACATTGATTTACTTTTAGATTACTTTTTTTTTAAGGGGTGCAAGGATTAGTGGGTGTTTACTTGATTGTGCTTTGACCCAACGAAGGAAAACCTCCACGATGCAAAGCTTGAAGCCCTTGAAGACATGGCTATGTTAACATATTTCGAATGGCAAAACCTACCCTAGCCATGGTCATACACATTATAATCCTAGTATGTGGGATGGTGCCACATTCACAAAAAATGGCCATTGTCTCAACATGAAACACATTGCAAGAATAATTCCACCCAATTTATGAGTTCCATTGATGATTGTATGAAGGCACACATGTTGAAGGTGCACATGACAATGACAAAGAATTGAATGTTTTCAAAAGACCAAGTTTCATTAACTACGGTACAAATGGTGTATGCAAAAGTGGCACTTAGAGTTTGGGTCATTTAGAAGACCATTCCAAGTGGTTGAGGGGGCAAATTGATTTTGTACCAAGAAAAAATAGTTCAAGCACAACCCTCAATTGCTCCACCACACCCCCCCACTGTTCCACCACATCCCAAAATCCTTTTTCAACAAGTATTAAGCCACCAATACCCATTGTGGAACAATCGACGATGCATGTGGAACCATCTATTGACTGAAATATAGTTCCCATGGTTTTCAATCAATTTGTATAATGCCCATGGCAACAAAGTCTTCCTTGTGAAAGCTCAAGCATAGATGAAGCGATGGATGGAGACCTTAGAACAAATGGAAATAAATTTGGATGTTGTGATTCAAATGGCATCATATGATCCATTTGAAATTCTAGTGTAACAAGGGGCACACCTAGAAAGGGCAAGCACATTGAAGCCAATTCAATATTTTGGGGATGCAAACCTAAAGGCCAAGATTGTAAAATATGTTCTTGAAGCGTTGTAAGGGGAAATTGCTTAATGCATCTCCAACTTAATGATGTAATAATGGATCACAATGTGTTACATGAATAATTGGCTGAGATGTAAAAAAAGGTTGAATGTTAGAACAAAAGGTTACCTTTAAACAACAAACATTACTTAAGAAGAAACAAGGGCAAAGGAGGCTGAAAAAAAACAACTAAATTTCATGCAAGATGTTGAACTTATAATCAAACTTTGATTGACACGAAGGAACAGTATCTCAAAGATATGTTGAAGTGTTTGCCAAGTTGAGCCAATTAACATCAAATAACATGCAACTTGCATGTATGTCCACAAAGGGGTGTTAAAAAAGGCCTTCCACTTTCAACAAAATCAACAAAGTCCTTTAAAACTTAGGCATAGGTTAATTGCTACTAATTTTTTTTTGTAACATGTGAATTAATGTTTCCTTCACAAGGTGAAAACATGGTTAAATTGTCGCAACCCTACTTTGAGAGAATGTGAGGATGAAACTCACACTCCCACTCGATTGCAGGGGTCAAAACACCTCGCATTGGGGTGTTATTTATATCATTGGAAAGCTATCAAAATGTAAATGTCGAAAATGAGCTTGCATGGCCATTTGGACGTCTACAACATAAGTTATGGCAAAAAGAAGGGTCGAGAGTCAAATTGGCAGTTTGATTCCCGACCACTAAAAGTCGGGAATCGACCCGACCCCGGTGCGTGCAGGTGGAGTGTGATACACCATTGGAAAGCTCTTGAGGAAAGCTACAAATTTGCTTTAGACCTCATCCCGATCGGAGGTCTGAGCAAAAAGTTATGACCTCGCAAAGTCTCGGGAGTCCAAACCAGGACAGTTTCGGGACTCCTCCTTGGGAGTCATGGGACAAAAAGCCATTCGGATGTGGGTGCTGCGGAGAGGCACAAAGTATACTATATGGGGGAAGGTGGTGGCTTCCCCCGAATCCGGGCCGTGGTGAGTCATGTGAGTCTAGAATTGCTCGTGGCTTGTCCTAGCACCAAGGATGTTCTAGAAAGTGAACTAACCAACTTGTTGGTTGGTTTGATGCAGTTTCGAATAAATAAGTAAAGCTTGTCACTCTTCTTCCTAGTCCCATCCTGGAGCTTTGGCACGCCCCTCTACCCCTTCTAGTGTTGAGAGCTTGGAGCGTGCCCTGAGTTCCTCACAATTCCGATGTTGAGTAATTTAGACCCAACTTGGGTCTAACTAGGAACTTGGGAGCACGTCATAAGTGGCTCATAGGTGGCATTTAAAAGTCCATAATCTAACATTAATGATTTTTTTGGTAGTTTTAACAATTATCAAACCATAAACCTTATAATTATCCCCTATGTTTTTAATCATAAATATTATTAAGCTAACTTATTAATATCCTTAAACATGTGATTGATAAAAAAAAATCCATGTAAAAGATTAAACCTTTTAATGTGAAATGGACTTTCAAGGATAAAAATTTATAGCAATCATATCATTTAAAACTTTATATATATATATATATATATATATATGGAAAGTTTCGATGCACTTCATTAATAAATTATTCATTTGATGATGCTTTACTTTTTAATTTTTATTTTGACACTACTTTGACATTTTTTTGAGTCCACATTTTTCATTTTTTTTGTGTGACAAATGTAGTGTTGTTATTTCAAAAATCCATTACAAGTCCATAATCTTTTTAGAATTTGTCCAATTTTTTTATGATGGTTCCCACTAAAGCCTATGACAAAATGAATAATCAAAAAATTAACAATGTTAATTTTGAATATGGCTTTAAATTTTACATTTGTATGTAATTCAAAAAAATTACAACTGTGACATGAGTCCAACTATCCACCTATTCATGCTTTCACCCCACATTTGCATCATCAAGGAAGTGATCTTCACCCAATAAATATGGATTGAAAAGGGCCCCTACATAATGTAGGTTTATTGTCAACATCATGCATCAATTATAAAATTGATTTTCCACTACATCTGCAAGGTTTGATGGTAATGAGAACATTTAATTTCATAATGATATAAGACATGCCGTTCTAATGTTTTCATGACAAGTCATGCCCTCCCCATGATGGGTTTTTTGGCCATCAAATGCCCTTAATGCCATTAGGACCAGTTCCACCATGTGCACAAAGTTGGCACAAATATCCAAAAACTTGTCCTTCCTTATGTTGGCTCAAACATATCTTGCCTTAATGAAGGACTTATGATGATGGATGCTACACAATGTGTTGACAAACATTGTCCATTCCATGTCCATAATAGTTTGTTCAATATTAGATTTTAACTTGGACAATTGTTCAACCATCAAGAAATTGGTTACAAATCGAGTCTCATTGGGGTTTTAAAGCATTAAGTTGGTTTCATAACAATGAAAGATTTCTATTGGCACATGGTGTTGTTGTATGAAAGAAATAATAACTTTTGCATTTTTCACAATTCGTTGTACCCATGTTTTTTTCCCTTTATTTTCCAATAGCAAGTTCACATAATGAACAACACAACTTTGAAAGTAAAGGCCTAAAAATGACGAATTAAAAGGTCAGTTGCATTCCACATGTTCAAAGCATTAATGTGCTCAAAGAAATTTGTACAATGTTGATTGCTCCAATGCTTTCAATGTATCTAACCAATGCATTACATATGTCCTATGCATCTTTACACTCCCTTGTTCTGTCAATGGCATTTATGAATACATTACCATTGGGACAAACAAACATTATGTTCAACAATGGATGTCGTGCAATATTCTCCCAACCATTAGAATAAATGTTTTTTTCCATACTTGTGAGTGGAATTACGCATCAAAAATATGTTTAGACACATCAACCTTGGGTTAATTTAATAAGTCCATACACAATCCATGGTATGATGGGGGTTTGTAATAGGTTTGGGATTTAGAGGTTGCTTTCACAACTTCTATGAACACTATGTCGCATTATTGAAAAGGATGTTTGATTCATAAAAGAAAATCATCGACTTTTTGTTCAACTCTTGTCTTTTGGTTGAATTCAATCCCTTAAAAACTGAAGCATGTCAAAAGGTTCTAATGCCATTAGTCGTGGATTTATTACAACCCTTTGTGTTGTTTGAAAATGGGCTAGAAATTTTGAGCCCTTTCCATTTAAAATGCCAAAACAAATTCTCCCTCCACCAATGGGTTTGGCCTTTCAATGGTCACATTCTGTATTGACCCATTAAGGGCTGGTACAAAGATGCTGTCTAATGGTTGAAAGATAATTCCCTCACAATTGGCAAATAATGCCTTGACTTGTGTTCGTGCTTTCAAACACATTGTAACACCAACTTGCCCGCTGCCATCATGTTGATAACCCAAATGGAACAACATTTTGCCCTTGCACTATGAAATGACAACGTAACAAAACCTACATTTCATCTTATCTAGCTTGTCCAAAATCATCAAATATCATGGATTCCACACGTTCCGCCTATCTTCTAGAAAGAAAACACAAGAACAATAGAGTTGATTAAGGAATTATTATACAATAATACAATTAGACTCCATTTTAAGGGTTACACAATGAAATTTAGCACCAATTGTAAATACACTATGACAATTTAGAACTTCAAACATTCATAAGAGTTTCACCCCTCCTTGGTAAGGTATATGACAATCATTGCTTGTTAAACAACACAAAGCTTACACACTTCAAAGGAGAAAATGAGTTTGGAATGCATGCTTCAATTTTTATTACCCAATTCAATTTGGTGACCAAAATGATTTGGTCATTGCATAAATGGCGACTGAAAAGATTTGGTTGTTGCAATAATGATGACTAAAAAACTTTGGTCGCCAAACGTGTGATGATTAAAAAAATTTAATTGTCGCACAATTGGCAACCGAATTTTTTAATTATTGTTATTACGACCACCAAAACTGTTTTTTGGCACCATGCATCCAAGGGGTAGCCCCAATCAAAATGATTTTTTTTTTTTGCATTTGTTTTTATGAACAAACACGATGCGTCAAGATGGATGCTGATGTGACGCTTAACGAAAAATGGGCACATCACATCCATTTCTGCAACCAAATAAACTTGACAATCATATCAGTAAAATGTGTGATTTGCACCCCAAAAAAAATTCCAAAAAAACAACTACCTAGCAATTATTAAATTTTTTTTAAAAAAACCCCCACCAACATTGCTATGAAATTGGTTGGTAAAACACCAATAATACAAAAAGACAAGAGGAGAGTGAAAAAAATGAAAGAAATGGAAACTTTTAGTTTTTGAACCACGTGTTAATGAATGGCTCTTCACCATATTACAAGATGCAATATGGTGGCCATATATGTATTTTAACTAGCTAAACTTCAAACTGAATATTGAAATTATCACAGAGTTTTTAAATGATATGCTGAATGCAAAGGATCATGTTGATATGTGACATAAGCTGTTCAACAATATAAGCTCCAACAAAAGTATGTGGATAAAAGTACCTTACCCTAAGGTCAGTTTCGTTATTAAACCATTCTTTTAATATGTAAACATTTTTTTGGGTGAAAATATGAAGCTGGTTGCTTAGGTGTTGAAAACTGTCACAATTATTGCAGGTTACAATCTGAATAATATTTCATTAGTCATATGAAAATACGATAGTAGACTACTGTAGATCGTGAGAAAAATAATAATTTCAAAATTTGGAAAAAAAATTGTGATTGTTTGAAGGGAAAAATTTGTCAAAATTTGTCCATTTTGTCACTGTGGAAGCTGACCCGGGGTCAATGGCTGGTTGGTCACCAAATAAACTTAGTCATAATTGCTTTGGCTAGTGTTAATGTTTCTCTTAAATTTTAGCTTGTTTGTTTTTTCCAAAAAACCCATTTTTTGGGTCCTTGAAAAGCCCAAAGATTTCATTCATTTGCAGCTACTTCATGTATTTTGACTTTGTCCACTGAAATTTGGAGATCAAGATTTTTATATTAATTTTTGAAGTAGAGAGGGGTTCGGGGAGAGGTGGGGTGGGTTATCTTGTTTCACAAGACCCTTTAAGGCTTGCCAAAGTGCTTGAATTTTGGCTTGTCATTTAGTACCCATGTCAAGAAAGAAAAAGGAATTGACCATCAGGATTGAGAAGCAAAGAGGATATCATGTCAGAAGATTCATACCCTGATTGTGCTGCACTGACACTCACAAAGTTCATAGGGGGTGTGTAACCAACAACCTGCACTAGATTGTGATGCTTGAATCAGAGCTTGCAAAAGGCAACCTCTGAGGATGCTTAGTCAAACAAACAAGCATTCGGAGATTTCAGAAATTTTAGTAGTTTTGAAGAAGTCAGACAGCAGCACAAAGCAGACAAATAATTTGTCAAAGCTCAAAAATTTCCTGGCACGAAAGTAGGTACATACATGCCATATATATGCTTTACTTGCTGTAGGTGCACAAATATATTCATTTGGTGGATCTTTTCACAATCTCATATAATTGACTCATGAAATTGTCTGAAATTTGGTTATTAGAATTGGGGGCATTGGGAAGAGTACGGGGTGGTGGTGTTAAATAATCATGAATTGGTGGAGAAGGTAGGCTGCCTCATCCTGTAAGCAGTTTGCATTTGTCAAAGGGAAAAAAGACAAGGTTGTTTACTAGCCACAAACAAATGTCATGGAACAAGCAACTTGTAGTTTTTGTACGTGGCCACTTTTACATGACATCTAAATAATATAAATTGCTGTCTGTCTGTTTGTCTGAAGACTTCATACCTACCTACAAACTACAAACATACAGTGCAGGTTTGGAAGAGGAAAAGGGACCGTTTATAAGTAGATAATAAGGTGGGTCTGTATGTAAGTAGCTCAAAAGTGATCGAATATCATTATTTTTTATTATATAGATTTAACAGTGACAACAAAAGAACAAAAGTCAGGAATGTACATGTACACATCTTCTGAAGGGCATGGAAGTTCCTGGCACAATTTCATCGTTAGGATAAATCAGCCGGTGACCAAACACTTAAGTGTTCATGGCAGGCCGCATCCAAGGGGAGCGTTCTGTTGTTTCTGGTGTCCAAACAAAACTTGAACCCCTTTTATTGTTGTGTCTGGTGCACTAAAAATTATCAACAACGAAATAAATTTGAGAAAGTTGCGGCGTTGAAAGTAGAGGAGATCAAGAACTAAAAAAACAAACCAGCGAAAGCTACAAAGGTCAGTTCGCAAACACTCAAAAAATTCCTTGTATGTTGCTCTGGTAAAATGATTTGTAAAACTGCAGATGGCGCTCCTATAACACTTTAATTCATGTAAAATGAATAAGAAATAAGAAAGTTATGAGGTTTGAAAGTAGGAGGGGTCAAAATGAAAAAAACTGCGTTTTGCAATTCGAAAATTGTTTTTTTTTTTTACAGCTCTTTTTCAACTGGTCTCTCTTGGCTTCACATTTCAAAGATGATTTGTAGAGCTTGAGAAGGCGCTCTTATAACATTGTAAATCACTCAAAATGGAGAAGAATTGAGAAAGATCTGCCAAATTGTTCGGTCATAGGCAAGCGATCGGTGATGGGTCGGTTTACCCTAACATTTTTTCCAATAGATTTCTGAGTCCGGTTCAGGCACTTGAACAAAAGTATTCTTAGTTGGGATAGGTGGCCATTTATGTGTTGTACTTTTGGTTCTATTAGTGTCATTTTTGATGCAAATCATCAACTAATAAAAAAATTTACAATGTGAATTGGCAAAAATTGGTTACACCTGGGAAGAACCCATTGCAACCACACAATGGATATATTTTCTCAAAAGGCAATCTCAGCAGTTATCTCAACCCTAATTTAATATGGAGCCAAATGAAAGGGAGTAGATTTCCATCAAAAAACCACCCACCCATCCACCCAACAAATTTCAACTTCATATAATATGGTCAAATTATTAAGGGATGGGTTTCCATGTCTATGAAACTTCACTCTGTAGGCAAGTAGCCATGCCACTTGGTAGTTAAAAGATAGGAGAGTACCTGTGAGTCATCTTCTATGAAAAGATCAGTATGAAAAAGATATTTTAACCACCACCCATCAGAATAGTGGGCTCACCCATCAAAATACTGGGGTCACCCATCAGAATAGCAGCACCACCCATCAGAATAATGGTTTCACTTACTTACCCATCAGAATAGTGGGTCTGAACTTTGAAGTCCCTTTGCTCACAAAAAAAAAACTAAACATTTGGAGAGGTAATAATAATACTGAAATAGTGGGAATTGTACATATGGATCTCGCTCTCTCTCTCTCTCTCTCTCTCTCTCTCTAATACACGCACACACAAGGCTAAAACTGATCAATTTCAAATTTTCAAAATGAGAATTGTACAAAAAATTGTTTTCCGAAATTAAGGTCTCCTCCTCTATTTCATTGAGCTTCCTCCAAACCAAAGAAGTTCATATGAGAGACTATCCATGAAAAGTCCCCAAGAGCACAAAAGTCACAATGTCAAATGGGCTTGTCTCAGGAATTCACCTTAAATCAAAATGGATTTGTATGCCAGTAGGAAGGACTCAGGTGATGGAATGTGTTGGATCATGATGAGATTCAAATGATTCTGAAGCTGTGATCCAAGCTTGAAGCAGAAGACTCTTCTTCTATTGCTGAATTCTCCATCTGTGCAAAGCAAAACTTCCAGCAAAACTGTTGCATGTTAGAAATCTGAAAGACATCTGGGACAAATCCAGGAGATGCTGAACCTCATTCCCGGACGTTGATCATCATCATGATTGATGTCAAGCAGGGAAAGAGGAGGAAAGCTTGAAAATTGTGGACCAAATTTGGAACAGACATTGGCTGAACAAGACTCTCTATGCCACCCACACATCAGATTCTAGCTGAAGAACATGAATACAGCACAAGCTTATTGGTCATTCATCATCCAATGCAATAGATACACACCACAACAAAGCAAGAGCAAACAGTTCCAGTATGCAATTGTTTGTCCAACAGACACAACCTTTCAGAGACCAAGGGACTTCTTCTGCTTCAATTTTTTCTTCTTGTTATTGTCTAGCCCAAATGGATATATATATAACTTGTCTATGCTTCAGCCCTTTCTCCCATAAACAAGAGGATATGAGACCTCCAAAACAATGTCAACATTTTCTTGTGTCTTCAGTTTCATATGTTAAGTTCTTGTTGCATAAAAGTGGGTTCTGTAGTATATCTCTGCATTATGTAGTAAATGCAGGATAGATACCCTCTATATGTTGCATCTCTTGCTGCAAATCCAACTTTGAAAACTCAAGACTCTTCAATTCAAAGCTTGGAAACTCTGAGACTCTTGCAATTCCAAAGCTCAAGAACTCAGCACCCATTTCCCCAAAGTTGTATATTTATGTGTATGAAGTTCCTGCAGGATAGATGGCACTTTGTATGATGCTTTCCATCTCTTCCAACTCAAAGCTTGAAAACTTGGATTTTTCAGTTCAAAGCTCAGCAACACTGGGAACCCAGTTTTGCTGTGAGAGAGTTTGGAATGAACAAGGTGTATGTGACATACATACATCATGGGTTGTGGGTTCTTCAGATCACCTCACCTCCTAGAATTCTTAGCTCCTTGGCTCCTTTTGAGTGATGGTTACACAAATATATGATATACTCCAAGCATCTGGATCATTGATTCTGCAAAGTCCCACTGGCCCCCCCTCCTTTTTATTGAAAACAAAAATGTATATACTTCATCACAAGCGTCAAATTGCTCCATTGAAGTTTTGGTAGACTCTTGAAAGGCTCTGCCATGGCTTCTTCCACACATGTATATAACTTCCTCTGTTTCTTCATCAGAGACTTTTTGTGCCAGAATTAAAGGTCGATAAAAGTGTGGAGAAAAGGGGGACAAGGTGGGAGGGAGAGAAAAGTCACAATTTCAAGCTTTCTTCCTCAAAATCCATACAAGGTGACAAACAAGAGGGCAGTGACAAAGTATATTGCAGGATTTACAACATATATGAAGAATCAGAGCTTCTCAAAAAAATTACATACAGAACCAGACCCCCTTCTTGTAGGTCTTGGTGAAGTTGAAGCCACCTGAGAGTTTACTGTACTAACATCGTCCATGAGGATCAGCAGCATAGTTGTTCCTTCCCAAGATGAAGAACACATGAGAATGAATACCAGAGCAGCATTGCAATCCATAAGAGGGACAATTTGGAGGTTGCAGCAATTCACAACACCTAATTTACAAAACCCACCAGCACCCACCAGTTGCCTCAACTTATTGTCACTGTTTTGATTTTGGGAGCTCCAAGCACAAATGGAGTTTGAAGAGGACTTTTCTTTGATCAGCTTGTCAGGTGAAAGAGCTGACCACAACAACTTTGATCTTGCACAGTTTGTTGGAGGTGACTTGACAAGTCAGCAACAAGCTGACATTGAAGCCTCAGAAGTAACAGCAGTTCATGGATACATGCAAGTCAATAAACTAATCAATGGAAACATCACTCCAGCTCCACCAGATCCAGTACCATGGGAGCACACTGCCCAGCCCAATACACTCCTCAGAATCGAACAAACAAGACTAATGATCCATGAGAAGAACAATGGAGTGGAAGAAGTCATCAACAGCCCCATAATGATGACAATCAACACTGAGCACGGTCTTGGTCAAAAATTTCAGGAATACTTAGATTGGATTCACTATGTTGCTGTTTATGGGATAGATTCTGAAGAGGAGGATTTACAGGATACGGCTGGATCTTCTCTGGCAAATAGTCCTGAATCATCATCACAGATTGCAGTACAATGGGGGAGGAATTCTAGAAGCTCAAGCCCAGATTACGTTACTATGTATACTGAGCTGATCAACACAACAGATCCCGACAGTTTGCAGCAAATAGTCGATGAACCAAGGGCAAAAAGGCTGAAGACACCCGAATTCAGCTCCCCTTCTTCTTCAGCAGGAGCCTCCCATTCTCAATCCCCACCAAGAGCTTCCCAATCCCCACCAAGATCTTCCTCCCCACAAACCATGTTGACCATCACGAGTTTAAATGGTCACCACAGCCACTCTAACAACCTTCCAGAGTTGCAATCCCCAAAAACATCATCTACACCTGAGATGAGCATTCTTTTAAATGATGATCTTCACTGCTACGAAAACCTTCCAGAGCTGCAATCCCCAACAACACCATCTGCATCTGAGAGGAGAATTCTTTTAAATGAAAGTCTTAGCAGCATTTATGATCTTCCAGAGCATTATCCCAGCTCCTTCAACAACCTTCCAGAAAGTTCATCCAGGAGTTATGAAAGGCTCAAGAGGAGCCCACAGGAATTCAGCACCACCCAATCTCCTCCAACCTCCTGTTCTCAATCCCCACCTCATGACACCATACATCCTCACACTAATGAAGAACCTCATCACTCCTCCTTTGAAGAGCTTCCAGAGCTTCCAGAGCCATCTGGATTCCAAGCTGACTTGAGTTCCTCTCCTTCCATGCTTTGCACCCTCAATGGCGATGACAGCGCAATTTTCTCCTCATCAGATTCCAGACCTGACAATAGTTATGATGATAACAATTCACAAACAAGAATCATGCCAAAGCAATCTCCTGTTGTGAGCAGAAAAAAGATAGAAAATGTCAACCTGGTCACACCCAGCCGTGAGCAAGCTTACGTGAGGGCACAGACAATAGTGCAAAACAAGCAGTTCATGTCCACACCCATGAAGTCTTTACATCCCCGAGTACTTGGGTATTGTCACATGCTCTTCAGCACCAAGAAAAGCATTCGTGAGGCATGGGAAATCACAGACAAAGTGCACCAGATGGGGAAGAACACTGACTTTGGTGCCATAGCAGTTCCTCGATGGACACCATTGATGTATGTCACAGAAAAATTGCCAAAATTCTATGTACGCTACTTCCCATGTGTGCTCAAAACAAACACAATGGAAATTCTGGGACTTGATCCTCGCAAGTATGTTGGAAGCAGGAGTAGTGATGACAACACTAGAGGTCCCCAAGACTGGATCTGCTTGCCTAGTCTGAAATACTTCCCTGTTCGGATGGAACGAGTGATTGCAGCAGCTGCCGGACTTCTGGCAGTGGATGGCGGAATTCAACCCATAGAGCTAGAAATGAGAAATAATGTGAACAAAGATCAGTGGACAAAGCTTCAAGCTCCCAACAGTAATTACTGGGAGATGCCAGATTATCAGGATTGTAAGGGCCAGTCAATTCTCGCTGTGACAAATCCCTTGACACAGGAGTATAAACTGTTGCCACCCATTCCTCACAAGATTCTCCAGGATAAAGTGGGAGCATTCGTGTTCACAGATGCATCACGCACTGCATATCGGTTGATCGTCCTTGGATGGGTCACTCTCAAAATCTCACAAGAGGCTGAAGATGAACACAAAGCTCTAGGAAGCCGCTTCACTCCCAGACCTCAGAAAGAAGTCGCACTTGTGATCTACTCCTCAGATCATGAACGTTGGGTTCACTTTGATAAGGTGAGCAACGTCCACAATGCACATGCCCGCTTAGGCGGTCACACAGGATGCGTGGTGATGAATTATGGAATCTACTTTGGGGGTCTGCGAGTGACACCCACACCCAAGCAAAGACAGGACTTCCACACAGCTGTCATCATTTACTTCAATTGCAGCAAATCTCGCCGCCAACAATTGGTTCTGGATTTCAATGTCACAGGACAATTCTCCATCACAATGTCAGAGCCACCTAAAGTGGTTCGTGCAGGAGACAACAAGATTTATGCCATAGCCAGGGAGGTGGCACATATCAAAGCAACACAAGTCATCCGTTGTTTTGTCACTCAGGTCTCCCTTAATGCAGATGGAAGTCCCAATGGCTCATACGAGCCAGCTGCAAATGGTGAAATGCCCAAGCATATCATTGACAAATTGTTCCTCAAGGGAGGATCAAAGCTCAAAAGAAACAACAACAATGATGACAGTGATAAAAAATCCATCATCCAGCGTGGATATGATGTTCAAGGAGGTGATCGAGTGCTTGCCTTCAAGGTAAGTCTCTGGGATCCTGATATCGCTCTTTACCATTTCGACACTGGTGTCTGGACAATGACAGCTTTCCCCATGGAACGAATTGTTACTACAGCCCCCAAGAAAAATGTGAGAGATTGGGATTTGATTGAAGGCACATATGAGCCCATGTGGTTAGCCATTCCCTAGCTCAGACTTTTCTTTCAAGCTTTTCTTTCTTGCAATCACAACAAGATTGGAGGAAGAAGAAGAATAAGATGATGATAATTGCACCTGAAGCTGCTTGCTGCTGCCGATGCTGCTTTCAAATCAGCTCGGCTGCTTCAAAGGATCAATCACTGGTTTCAAAACTTTGCATTGCTCTCAGAGGACACTCACAACTGGTGATTCAGAGTTCCAGCAAGCAATTCATGGTTGGTTTCTCTCGCTCTGTGTGTGTGTCTCTCTCTCTCCCCCATAATCTCTCAACTTAGAGATTGCTTGAACTTAGTGCATTTTGATTCCTTTCAGTCTCAAGCAATCTCTGACCAACGCCACACACACACACACACACACAAGTTCCAGATCCTCTTCCTTGGATGGTTACCAACATCTGCAATCCAACATATGCTGCAACACCACAAGACAAAGTCTGAGACTGGATGTTGTCTTTCCAACATCTGCTGCAACATCATAAGACAAAAAGTTTGAGACTGAACTTTGTTTGACTAGCCAACATCTGCTCAGCAACACTCAGAACACAAAAGTTTAAAACCACAACTTTGTTTGTCTTGCCAACATCTGCTCTGTGCAACACCACAAGACAAAAGTTTGAGACTGAACTTTGTTTGTCTTACAAACATCTGCTCTGCAACACCAAAAGACATAAGTTTGAGACCACAACTTTGTTTGTCTTGCCAACATCTGCACTGCATCATCATGACAAAGAGACAAGTATGAGACTGAACTTTGCTGTCTTCCCAACCATGAAGAACACTGCAAAGAAGATTGTCTCGGCCCTTCAATGAAATGACTAAATCTCTTCACTCTCTTTACTCCATTTGTTATGATAATTCAAGTGTTGATCCTTGCAGGTGACTTGTGAAATGCAAAGTATGGCTGGATTTTCTTGCTGCCTTCCAAGTCAACATCTGCAAAACCCAACACAAGATGTTGTCATGCATGGCTGCATGAAGCACATTATGGGATTACATTTTTGGACTTATTAGTTGGATGACAACATGCTCCAGCTTACTGAAAGATTGAAAAACACAACAGCACATGAAAAAGCAAGACTATGGAAGAGGATTCAAGAGTGTTGAATTTTGCACACTTTCTAAAGTTGATTTGAAATACTTTAGGATACGATTTGATGCAGCCCATGCAAGTATGTGTACTTGTAATTCGTTGTTAGAAAAAAAGCATGGAAAGAGGCACAGAAACAAACATCAACCCAGCAAATCACTCCTCCAAGCAAAGCTCAACCAAGTAGCCTACCTTTACCAAACTGCACTGTTGAGAAAAATTGTTGTTGGTCTGAAGGACTAGAAATACTTCTTCCTCTGTTCCAAGAGTTCAATGACTGATTCCTCTCAACACTAGCATGAACCATTTCTTGATAGCTTCATCCTCCCCTGTAGCCACAACAACAATCTCCCAGGCTCACATTGCATTGGGCCCCAATTCCAAAATAGGAAAATGTGAGCTTCAAAGTAGCTTAACAGAAAGAAAACAATTTCCTCCATGGACATGAAATATTTATGCAGATCTAGTGTGAAATACTTACACGAGCCATATCCATGTATCTTCAGGAAGTCAAAGAATTGTATTTTACCCTCTGATGTACAAAGTTTCTGACAAATACCAGAATTAACACTACAGGCTGCAGCATTGGATAGCTTACTGAGCCTCCAATATTTCCTTTTGCAAATGGAGACAGTGATTGCAGCTGCTGTAGGACTTTTGGCATTAGACAGTAATTGTCAACTGTTGAAACTATAAAGTAGGAAAAAATAACCAAATAACACTAGAATCCATTCCCAGTTCCTAGTGACCAAGATAAGACCTCACCAGATAACCAACACATTTTAAGCATCAGTCAACAAGTATGATCACCAACACCCTGACAGCACAGCAACAGTATTTGGCCACAATTCCTCACAAAGACCTCACAAACATTCACTTTGGTAAGGTAAGAAATACCTGGAACTCCATGCCTTGTTTAGATGCAGTGATGTACAATGATGAATCAAGGAAATATATTTGAGGGTCTGACAAGGATATTAAAACCACAAACACCTCATGACATGCTTACAGTCAACATGATTCAATTCAGCAGTGAGTCTCATTGTCAACAAATCTATTGGATTGCAAAGAAAACTCCACAATAACACATTCTTTGAAATTATGTTGCATAGGTTCCAGCAAAACCAAATCAATATCACTCACAAAGTATCAGGTCATCAACTCTGGCTAGCAGACATCACTGAGTCCCCACTGACTTCATCAGCTCCCACCAGTGGGTGTAGACAAGTTTGTAATAATCTGCTCAAAATTTCAGGGCAACAGTGATACAAAAGTCTGTGTTCTGAGCATTCCTGGAAGCAACAGAAAGACTCAGTCATGAAACTGGTTGACAGTCCAGAAACATGGCTAACTGAAAAAGTTGGTACCATCCTCATGAAAGCTGCAACAGAATTGGGAGGGTTTCAATTCAGGTCAACCCTAGTCATCAACAAGATCTTCAGCATCATCCTAGTTGCAAGTGCAAATTAACTGGTAACAATCCACAATGATCCAACATATGGAAGACAAGATTCAGGTTCAGCTATCGAATGGAATGGAAAACAAGAAAAACACACAGTACAAGCTAAACCATGAGAAGAGACAGGCCTTTATTACCCTCTCAACCCCCTGTTTGGAACCCCTGCAAAAAGTATGCACCATCTTGTCATAATGGAAGTGCTCAGCTCCAATTGCATTGTAGCTCATCTCACACTAGAAGAACTTGTACACTACTGCTGGGCTCTACCAGTTTTAAAATTCCTCTGGAATCAACTGCTGTTAGTCAAAAATCCTAATTTCATCTCTTGTCATGTCCTTGTCTCACTAAGGATCACAGAAGTACAGTAGGATACCTTCCTGCATATCAGTTTCATGTCACATCCAATCTCAGCAGCATGCACAGACTGCTTACTTCTTTGACCTTGCTACTATGAAATAGACTCTTGAGTTAAGATCCTGTTTCATGTGATAGGTGATCATGCTGAGCCCTCCTCCAGTTTCAGAGATCTCGCTCAACCTGGATTGTCACATGACTGATCTTGTGCACACTTTCACAATAATCAGTTACTTTTTGCAGTATCTCATCAGTATTTACATTTGGTTCAACACGAATGTGGCAAGCAAGTAGAGACTTGCCAACAGTGATGGCCCAAATGTGGAGCTCATGGACTGCAACCACACCAGGGAACCTCAATAAACCACTCTCAACAGCTGGAGCATCAATCTCTCGTGGCGTACTCTCCATCAAAACCTCCAGAATGTTGCGAAGCATCTGGATTGTGGTTCCCAGAACAAGTGCAGAGAAGAGAAGCGTGCAAATCAGGTCGAGTATTTGCCACTCTGGATTAAGCCAGATCAGACCACCAGCAATCATGACACCCACACTTTGTACTAGATCTCCCAACACGTGCAGGTATGCACCTTGCACATTGATATTCTCCTGAGGATGCTTCCCTGCACTGTTACTCCTGCACACTGAAAGATCTTTGTTTGACTTCAGCAAAGGCTCTGCCAATTCATGGCTGTGGACTTCAGGACCATGATCTGCTGTTCTGCCGCTTGGGCTTCCATGAGTATGTTCTCCATGACTGTGAGAGCCATGATCATGTTTCCCTGCCAAAGCATATACAATTCATCAGTTTTCAAAGACGACATCAGTTAAGATTCAACGGAAAGTGCACAGAAGAAAAAATTGACATAGTAAGCCTAGCAAACGGCAGCTTCTCATTCACTCCACCATATTGTCAAAGGATCATCCTGCTATTGGAAAAAAAAACTTCTGGGATCAGTGAAGCATGCTTACGGTTATGTCCATGACCATCACCAATGTCCTCCTCCGTGTGCTCACTGTGACTATTGGCATGGTTGTGCGCGTGCTTGTCTTTGTGCGTTTGGCCATTGGAGTGTCCATGATTGTGGCTGTGGTCATGGCCGTGAGCATGCCCATCATGTCCGAGCAAGAAGGCCATTGCTAGGTTTACCAAAAGTCCGAGAGTTGCAACAACAAACATGAGACGGCCGTCCACGGGTTGCGAGGGACCAAACAGTCTGTGGATTGCTTCATAGACAAGGATACCTGTAAGCAGCCAAATGAGTTGAATGGATACAAGTGCCCCAAGGATCTCCAGCCGATAGAAACCGAAACTCTGGTTCGGGGTCGCTTCCCAGCTTGCTGCCCAGATGGCAAAGAGAGAAATCGCGAAGCCGGCAACGTCTGAGAGTAAGTGAGCAGCATCTGTAAGAATTGCAAGGCTGTTGGCAAATATCCCTCCAGCTACTTCCAACATCATGAAGATTAAGCACAACACCACCGCCTTCACAAGCTTCCGCGATGACCTAGCTCTCTGTGCAGCATCCGCTGCAACACTTGCCGCGCTTTCCAATCCACATCTGCTTGTCGCACACTTCATTCTTGCAGTATTATCCATAGTCTGATCCACAACAAGAACTGCTTCTTCCTCATCTCTCTCTACCGCCACTGCTGCTGCATGCGACTCGCACCTCTCCATGTTTGCCAAACGATTCTCCTACCAAAAACAAGAGTTCAACATTCAAACCTTGTTCTTCTACCGTCTTCAAACCCCTACCGCCGCCGCATCCAAAAAACTCGTCACTCACCAGAACAACTATGTGCGCAGATGACAAAAATGCACGTCATTACTGCAACTGTGACATGCCTCGAACATCCATCCCCTTTTGCAGTTTCAGCTAGAAGCGCAAAACAAGACAAATTTTTTCTGTGTCAGAAGCCAAAGTGAAAAAAAACTACAACTCCTCCTCCTCCTCCTCCTCCTCCTCCTCCGTCTCCTCCGGCCGTCAATCCTTTACAATAGATGGATATCTTCACCAAACAAAACTCAAAAGATGAGAAAAGAATTGGAGCTTTCAGAAACAGACAAAAAAAAACCAACAAACAGATACCATATATCAGTGCGCGAAGACGCGACGAGGAAGTGTTTGCGTCGCTTATCCGAGAAGAAAGAAAGAACGCGTTGCGAAAGCGTTGCAGAAGAGTGTGTACCGCGGAGAAGGTCGCGATCGCAAAGCACCGACACTGCGCGGCCACAGTGAACCACCAGTACCCACCAGCGCACCATGAAGGATGGATGGATGGTAAGTGGTCAGGAAACAGTTTTCTGTTGGTTTCCAGTACCCTAGCTAACCATGGTGGTTACCTCAGTTGCCTTCTTTTCACTACCTACCTACTAACAACTCACAAGCAGGTTGTAAGCAGGTAGGTAATAAAAGCAGCCCTTCCCTAATGTATAAACCGTCTACTTACTTAGTAGTTACCTATTTCCCTACCTACCTACCTATATATGAGACCTATTTCTTACATAATTGGTCACCAAGGTGAAACCATAGACTAACTCAGTGGAGGTTCATCCACAACTGAGTAATAATAGGCATCCAGTGGACGGTGAACTGGTTCACTGTGGCCAGCTCTCGCTGCTTCTCGTTCTTCTTCTTCTTCTCTACACGTCTCCGTTTAAACGGGGTACGTAGTCAATTGGTAACTCTCTCAATTTAGGGTGTAGATCTCTCCTTTCCTAGGTACCTACCTACCTAAAGAATCATTAATTTTGTCACACATTCACAATTCTTTAGGTAGGTAGGTACAATTAGGTTGGTGACTCGTCGAAATTTAGGGCATAATTTAGGGTAATTACGTGGCCGAAGATCACAGAATAGTCTATCACCGAACATTATCTTATCACCGAACACTTTGACAGTTCTTTCTCAATTCTTCTGCATTTTGAGTGATTTAAAAGATTATGGGAGCGCTAACTTGAGCTTTTCAATTCGTCTTTGAACAGAAGAGGCAAGGCAGTAATTATAGAAGAGCAAGAAGAGAACTAAGCTTTTCCAAGTTATAAAACACATTTTTCTTCTTTTTTTTTTTGGCTCTTCTATCCCTCTTATTTGAAATGCTCATAACTTTCCCATTTCTTGTTCAATTTAAGTGATTAAAAGTGCTATATGAGCGCAACCTTATGATCTACAAGTCATCTTTGAACCATAAAGGCAATAGACCGACTTTCAAAGACGTTTTTGGGTGTTCGGTAATAGTCTTTGAAGTGTGCGATGGTTTTTCGTTTCCACCATTTGACCCCCCCCCCACCTACTTTGGAGGGTCACATCCGACTCATTTCTTCATCTTTTTCAACGATTCAACTTTCTGTGGGTGTGCAAATAGTAGGGCTACAATTCCTCTTTGGGCATGAAATTCAAAGCACTCTCCAGAAATTCGTAGACCACTGAGACACTAAGTGTTTGGTGACTGGCCTGGCTACCCTAATCCTTATCGAATTCGCAAGGTCTGCCCCAGTTTGTCTACAAAAGGAGACGTGCATTGCATGGCTGATTCAGCATGCAAATTACTATAGTACCCAAATGGATTCAGCAACAAATTGTCGAATAATTAATTACATCTCAAATCTTTACTTCAGTAGTTGGTTTTTTAATTCTGAAATTTTTGATGACTAATGTTTATAAAAAAATAATAAACATGACTTTGTTGTCTTTGTGGGATAGTCTAATTGTGTTTAGACTGTCACATTCTTAAATTCAAAAATTCACAAGTCTGAAGTTGAAACTCGCCAAGCAAAATATTGTATAATTTGATTATTATTATTATTATTAAAATTTCAACACAAGTAATAAATCTTTTTCAAAATTTTGAAAAAATAAAAAATAATTTAATTTATGCCATAATCGTTTGTGTACTTTGGTAGTTTATTAAAAGGGATAATAAATATGATAAAACAAATATTAATGTACTTCTTTCGGCTTTGTCTTTTTGAATTTTATTTTTTTTGGGCCTTATTGATCAAGCAAGGATATTAAAGTTTTCATTAAAGTCATCATGTCTTCACCCTATCTTTGGGCCTCTTTTCAACCCCCCCCTATATGTGTGTTAACTTTGCAAAACTTTATTAATAAACACATCGCAAATCTAAAAAATGTAAAATTAAAAATTAAAAAGATTAATTTACAAGACGTGAAGCTAACACAAACTAGATGTCAAATCTTTTTGTTTCAACAACCAACTACTTATAGGAGGTCAATTGTGGTGATGCGAGGTGTGTCTTGAAAAGGTAGAAATTGAAAAGTAACTAAACTCACCCCTACCACTTGACTTAAGATGGAGATTGCTTACAACTCTTGTAATGTAATTAAGATTTTTTTATGAAAAAATAACCAAGACAAAAAAAGGAGGGTTTTCTAGTATTTTGAAGTTCCACATGGCATTGGCACAATCATGTAAGAACACATTAGCTTGTTTTTCTAAACATCCAAACACATTCATTGCTAAAAGGAGGAAATGATTAAAGGGGTGTTGGTCGCAATACCTCTTTTCTTTGGCTTGAGTTATTTCGAAGGTGCCAAATCCTCGGGTTGTGTAAAATCAACAAAGTAAATACATTCATGTTGGATCGGTAATGACAACATCAACTAAGGTGTGAATTCCATCTTTGGTGAGCAAAATGTCAACTCATTGACAAAAGGAGTGGAACGTGGTTGAAGGAAGTGTGTGTAGTTGTTTTCGACCCACATGGAAAATGACATCTCATGCAATGGTAGCAAAAATGTTGCAAACTCCATCATGGGTGCCCATGCGCTCATTCTCATGGGTGCAATGTAAAAGGTGGACATTTATAACATCATTGGGATGTGTGCACACACATTGAAAAATACCTACAATTGAAGGATGTGGTAATCCAAATCACATTTGGAACATTGTGAAAAAAAATGGCAAAGATAATTGAAAGGTTGGGAAGGTTGGTTGAGTTGTAAATCAAACGCCTGTTCCAATGCCAAAACATGATAAAATTCGAACACAATGGGTCCAGATATCCTATTAGAAAGCATGTTGGAAAGGGTATGATGGTGCAAATGTTCCAAAATGGAATCTTGAAGTCCAACCATTTGTTGCTCGATGAATTGTTCAAAAGGAAGAAAACACACACGTGCTGAGGGTAGTAAAAGATCACAAGACACTTTGAAATGTTGTTGGAAAGGAAGGTGTTATTGTCGACCCATGTTAAGGCTTCAAAAAAAAAAAAACGTTGATCGACCATGAACCTAACAACTATGATGGAAGCTACAAGGGCCCAATTCCATAAATAGGTTATTAAGGAAATGGTGGTTGTCGATATGAAGCCGATGCCATCAAATGTTATTGGGAAATAAGCTTATTTACAAGCTAGAGGTTCTTATTGGCTATCAAAAGATCCTAGACCCAAAAAATGCCCAAATGCTTGAAGGAATCAAAGGAAGCAAAGGACTTTATGAAGGTGGAAAATGGAAATGTGCATCGTAATAGATACAATGGTCGTTACACAAAATAATGAGTTAAAATTCCAAAAGCTATCTGAACATCACCCATTCTAGGGATAAAATAAATAGTTAAACATCTTCCAATAAAACATTTTTGATGAAAGATGATGTGAAAGATGAATACCCAATGCAACCCCCAATACCTTAATTCTTTTTGATGGGGTGTAAAATAAGGATGGGGTGTCAAAGTTAGGCAATAGACTAAAGGGGGCCCATGGTGCACATTTATGAAATTGCATTGAAAGACCTATCCCACAAAGTTCAATTTGGAAATGTTCATATGCACATTATACAATTAAGGTGGGGGGGGGGGGG
>Ga0116231_10006589_pt1 | contig 22023 bp, 19 predicted proteins | sample S1TSphgellanicum_2_FD_89695 | JGI IMG/M metagenome (GOLD analysis project Ga0116231, IMG submission 89695) | Host-associated microbial communities from peat moss isolated from Minnesota, USA - S1T2_Fd - Sphagnum magellanicum MG | ecosystem: Host-associated > Plants > Peat moss > Unclassified...
ATAAATAAATAATTTTAAAAATTTTTAAATCCTTTTTTTTTTTTTTTTTTAAATTAAATATTTTTTTTTTTTTGTTTTTCCTTTTTTTTTTTTTTTTTTTTTCCTCGTCATTTTTTTTCCTTTTGTCGGTTTGGAGTATGGAGCCGTCGATGAAGACGACGGGAGGGCGAAAGGAAAGAAGGAGAGCAAGTACTTTGAAGAAGATGGCGCCGCTTGTTTGTTTTGAATGCAGCAGTTGCATGTAACAATAACAACAGCAGGAGTTGAAGAGGAGAAGAAGAAGCCAGGTTTTGCGGTTTTCTTCTGATGCTCTTCAGTTTGGAGGAGGGGAAACGGATGCGGGAGGCAGCAAGGATGATGCGAGGAGGAGGAGGAGCAGCGGCAGAGTAAGAAGCTTACGAATCCGATGATGGGAAGAGGGAGGCAGAGATGTGAGCAAAGCTCTAACAACAGCGTAGTAGCAGTGGACTGCAACAACAAAAACAATACCAACAGCGAGGAGGAGGAGGAGAGGAGGAGGACGAGGAGGACGACGACGCCTCCGACTCGCCGCAGTAGCTATTTTGCGTTAGAAGAGGCTCCGATCTTCTATCCTACAGAAGAGGAATTTGTGGATCCTTTGCAATTCATAGCAAAGATCCGAGAGCAAGCGGAGCCTTACGGCATCTGTCGTATCGTCCCTCCACAGTCATGGCGTCCGCCGTTTGCTCTAGATTCCTCCTCCTTCACCTTCCCCACCAAGATACAAGCCATACATCAACTCCAGGAAAGGCCTGCGGCTTGTGATGCCGAGACTTTCAAGCTCGAGTATGGACGCTACCTGGTGGAGCAGAAGGAAAAAGAAGGGAGAACAACAACGAGGATCCAACAGCAGCAGCAGCAGCAACAACAACAACAACAACAGTGGCCTCAGTTTGAACGCGAGGAGCTTGATCTTTGTAAGCTTTTCAACGCTGTCAAGCGTCACGGTGGTTACAAGAAGGTATGCGATGAGAAGAAGTGGGCAGAGGTTTTCCGCATGTTGAAATCTTCGGAAGACTCGCCATCATCGATACCCGCCGTAAGAAGCTCCTCCACGAACTCTTCTTCCACGCTTTCACGTCTCCGCGAGCTCTATGAGTCTCATCTCTACAACTACGAACTCTATCAAGCGAATGTGGGCTCTGGTAAGCTCTTGCGAATACCTAAGAAACAGCAGCAAGCGGTGGAGGTGAATAGCAAAGGGAAGCAGCAGCAGCAGCAGCTGGCGGTGACAGGGAGGAAGAGACCTACACAGATAGAAGAATCGGATTCTGGACAAAAGAGAAGGAAGTTGGGAAGGTCTGAGGCAGCAGATTGGAAGAAGGATGTGGTTGTTGATGAAGAGGAGGATTTGTCTTCTGCAGATCCACCAAATACTCAGCCACCCATATCAGGGGAGCAGCAAAGGGTGGATCAAATCTGTGAGCAGTGCCACAGTGGAGCACACGAGAAGTTCATGCTTTTGTGTGACCGCTGTAACCGGGGATGGCATCTGTATTGTCTCTCTCCCCCTCTTTCAGCAGTCCCTCCTGGAAACTGGTACTGCTTGGACTGTGTGTCTTCTTCAAATGACTCCTTTGGGTTTGTCCAAGGGAAGGAGTATACATACCTTACCTTTCAAAGGATGGCAGAGCGGTTCAAGCGCAAGTGGTTTGGATCGCGGCCAGCTGAATTGGGGGATGTGGAGAAGGAGTTGTGGCATATTGTGGAAAGAGCCACCGTTCCTGTAGAAGTGCTTTATGGAAGTGACATTGACACCCGAGTTTATGGCAGTGGCTTCCCTCGGCTATCTGATGCTGTGCGCACTGGCTGTGATCCTGATGAGTGGGCAGCTTATACTAAAAACCCATGGAATCTCAACAATTTCCCAAAGCTCAGGGGTTCAATGTTGCGCATGGTCCAGGACAATATCCCTGGTGTGATAGTTCCATGGCTGTATGTGGGCATGCTCTTCTCCTCTTTCTGCTGGCACTATGAGGATCATTGCTTCTACTCTGTCAACTACTTACACCAGTATGGGAAACTCTGATCCTTTCACCCTGATGATGATGCAAACTTTGCTCCATTCTTCTTGGTCTCTAGACCCATCTTCATTTTGTTCACAAGTCTTAAAGTAATCTTGGCTGGGACATGATATCTCATCTTCCTTGTCACCCATCATCATGTACCAGGAGGAGTCCTATATACAGGACGGTGTAACACCTCCTATTGTTGACACAGAAGCAAGCCAAGTGAAAAAAAAAGAACCCTCAAGTCTGCTGAAAAGTCAATGCATGGGACCTCTTGAGAACCTGTCAAGATGCTGTGCTTGCTTGAATAGTGGAGCCGTGCATAGCACTTTTTAACCTTTTTTTTAGCAAAGGGTTATGACTATGTTGTTTATCACACACTAATGAGATTTTGCTGCGTGCCTGATGTGTGGGTACAGTGGAGCACCAAAGACTTGGTACAGTGTTCCTGGCAGTGCAGCCAGTGATTTTGAGAAAGTAAGCATCCAATGGTATTTCTGAAAGGAGAACTATTTTAGAAATCTTCTTTCCTTGCTAGTGGAATTTTGTATGCTGGAGTTGTGGCCGGAGTTGTGTTTTGATGCCTGTTTGTATTCAGATTTGCTTTGGATCCATGGGATTTGTTGCAAATTATATTTTGTTAGTCTGATGTCAAGTTGTTTGAAGTCAGACATGTTGGCCTCGGAATCCAGTTGGAGAAATCAAGATAAAAAATAATCAAAGCTGCAGATAGTTGTGTTTGAAGATGTCAGCATCATGAAAGTTGGTTCTTAGATTTATCTGACAATGTCGTATGTTGTCATTTGTTCAACAGGTCATGCAAAAGGCTTTTCCTGACCTGTTTGAGGCACAGCCAGACTTGTTGTTTCAATTGGTCACAATGCTAAGCCCAGAAGTAGTACGAGACAATGGTGTGCCTGTTTGCACCACAGTCCAGGTGCCACACTCAGTTCATTTTCCCTTTTGTGGCTTCTGTTCCACATCATTTTATGTTGTATATAGTATCAGGAGGTGTTCTTTTTCTGTCAGATTGGACTAGAACTCCTTATAATCACATATACTTGGGGCTAGGTATATTTGCCTCCAGTGCTTTGAATTCCTCAAGGTCTTTTTGTCTCCAGTTTTATGCGAACTACACAATTTGATGCTGTCATTGCTCTCAGAAACTCCTCTTGCTTCCAGAAATATGACAGCAACTTGGGTCACAGATTTTGGTGTAATTGTGTCATGTAATCTCCTAATCTAAAGCACTTTGATATAGTCTGATCTAGACCTATAACAGAGTGACACAGTATTTGGGGGAGTAATGGCCAGCTATTCACTGCCTTTCATGATGAAGTTGATGATCTGGTACTTAGTGAGTGACATGCACAAAGTTATGACCACACTTGTTCTGGTCATGTTTGTTGTTGTTTGACTGGAACCCTTTATGTAGGCCTCACTATGCCATTGGCTTAGATGCTTGACTGTACAGGGACAAGCTAAAATGAAGTGAAGATTGTGCTTACAAGCTTGTTGTAGCTTGAATGAGGATACTATTGACTTTTAAGTGCAGGCTACTATTGACTTTTAAGTGCAGGCGAACATTTTTCCTGAGTTGTCTTGTTGCTTCTGGAAATGTGTTAGAATCTCAGGCTGCAGATTTTTGTGTACTTAACTACACCCATTGTCAGGAGTTGATGAAGTCGGGGTTTTCATGGCAGCTTGTCACTGCTATTTGTGATGAATGTGACAGTCTGACACTTTGTGAGAGACTCTCATAAGGTTATGACTGCACTCATAAACTTGTGGAGATTTCTCTGGAACTCACACAAATACTTTTTGGTTATCTTACATGTTTTTGTCTGCAACCACTTTCATATGTTTTGATGCTCTGATTGTCTTTGCTTGTGATGAGCAATTATATTGCTTTGATTTGTGAAGTGATATTTGTCTGGCTGTTGTTTTGTTCAGGAGCCTGGCAATTTTGTGATCACCTTCCCAAGGTCCTACCATGGGGCTTCAATCATGGTGAGTTCAGGATTTGTGTGTGGATCTTTGGAGGTGACCCTATGTTTACTGTGATTGTGCTATTTTGCTTTCAAAACTGTTTTAGTAGTTGTTGTCAGAGGAATGCCCATTTGTTTCTAGTATGGGGCAGCTGAATGGACTTGGTATCTAGGTTCAAATTGGTTTGACTCAAGCTAGGTGCAGATATTGTTGTCATTGTAAGGGATCCTCCCATTCAGTCCCTTATATTGACAAATTTTGAAGCTACAAGTTAGTAGCTATTGTTAGATCAGCAGTGGTGGTCTGGTGTCAAGAATGCTTATGGTGGTGTCCTCTGTAGAGCACGCATGATTAATACTCAGGGATCTGCTTGATTATTAGTACACTTTGTCTGATTTTACACAACATGGAGCTGGATGAGAGGGTTGATTGTTCATAAATTTGGGAGATATCCTTGCAGGGTTCAACTGTGCAGAAGCTGTCAACTTTGCCCCAGCAGACTGGCTACCCATGGGTGGTTTTGCAGTGGAACGCTACCGCTTTTACCATAAAAGAGCAGTGCTTTCACATGATGAGTTGCTGTGCGTTGTTGCAAAGGTTTGCAAGTCTCAACCTTGCTCTGTTCAAATGGCACTTTGTCCTTCCAAGTAGGGGTTGCAGTAAATTGCTGCACATAGGCCACATATGTGAAGCACTCGTGCAAATATTCCACCTCTATTGGGGAAGGCTGTGTGGAGCCAACATGTATAACATGCACGACAAGGATTGTGCTGCATTGTGACGATGCTGATCTTGATTAACAGAGTTGCACATGTACTTCTGTCCTAATAAGTTATGTGTTTGTATTTGTTGAGTCATGTCCAGAATGAGCTCAGCCCAGAAACAGAATCATTTGTTCAGCAAGAATTGAGGGGCATTGTAACAAAGGAACGTGCCCAGCGTGAGCAGCTTTGGAGCAGTGGGGTTGTGAAGAGTACACGCATGGCCCCTCGTGCCTGTCAAGATCATATCAGCATGGAAGAGGTACAATCTATGGGCAAACTGTGTTCACATTTTTGAAGCCTGTTCAAAGCACATAACTGTCACACATAAACCAGTTGTCCTATTCTCCACCATCTTCCAAAGTAGCTGCTAGCTCATGGAAAGCTTTTAGCTTGTTCACTGGTTGTCTTGGAGATTGTACATTGACATATTGACCTTGCTTATGACCCCTTTTCTGGTGGCAGGACCCAGAGTGTGTCATATGCCGGTATTACTTGCATCTGTCTGCAGTCGTGTGTGGATGTCGTCCTACAAAGGCTGTGTGCCTACAGGTATGTGTACTGCTACAAGGTCCCTGCACCTATGGTGGTAGCTTACAAAACTACAAGCAAAAGCCAAAGAAGGTTTCAACCATAGAGGTGTCAGGGTAGATATTGGTGGCCACCTGGTATTGAATTTTAGGATTTCACCAAATTTTGAAGTGGTTCTGTAACATGTACTATTAGAAGCAGGAGTGACTTACTGATAGAATCTGCACTGCAGCATGCAAAACAATTGTGTGAGTGCTCAACAGATCAGCAGCGCCTCCTATACCGTTATTCACTGGCTGAGCTGGACAACTTGCTTTTCAAGAAAGATGAAAATCCAGAAGATACCAAGGTTGGAGTTCTTGTTGAAGAATCTATGCCTACTAAACGCACATTGCGTCGTGGCGCTCCCTCCTTAAACCAGTCTATGTCTAAAAAGGTTTGGTCAGGCTTTTTCCCCTTGGACTATAGTGCCAAGGAGTTCTGATATAGTTTGTCTTCTGGTTTGTGCTCCATTACTTTTACAGTCATCAAGGCTCTTATGACTGTCTTTAGTCTCTTGCAGTGCTTCCTTGGGAAAGAGCTTTACTGGCAAGTTGATATTGAAATTCTTGTGTTGATGAATTTGCCTCACTTTCTGAGTATTTGTTAGATCTATCTATATGTTCACTGGTTGCTTGGGACTTTTCATATGTGATGGTGGTGGTCTGTTGTCTCATTCTTCCGATTGTTCCTGTTGTCCTTGCTGCAGGTGAATGGAAGGAACATGGGTTTGTTGTTCAAGCTGGCCGAAGAATGGCTTACAAAGGCACAGGCTCAGTTGAAGCATACTCTTACATTGGCAGTTGTGAAAGAGCTGCTCACAGAAGTTGAGCAGTTTTTGTGGGCAGGCCATGAGATGGACCCAGTATGTTCCTTCTCCTCAGCAGCTCAATTTGTTGTTAGTCCACCATTGTTGCATGGACCTTTGTTTGCTATGCAATACACCTAAGATGGCAGTCCATGCAGGTGCGGGTGGTGGAGAGAACTTTGGCTGCTGCTTGTAATTGGGGTGAAGAAGTGGCACAATGTTGGGCCACTGTCAGTAGCTGGCTGCAAGCCAAGGACAGTAGACCATCAGTCAAAGTTCCATTCTTCAGGGTTGAACAGCTGGTAACTGTTGATCCTGTGCCATGTGAAGAGCCATGCCTTGCATTGTTGAAGGTTAGTGGACAATTTCTGACATCTTTGAGCTCATGTTATTTTCAAATACTGCAAATCTTTCAAACATCAATGTTGCATCTAATGGTTTGCTACTGAAATGATCCTGTCTTAAGAGACTTGTCTGTATCAAACAGGATTTTTTTGGAACTGCACAGTCCATGCAACAGCAAATTGTCAACTTGTTGTCAATTCAACCCCCTCCCCAGGTACTTCAGCATTAATTGCACACTGTTTGCTCTGTAAGTCCTTTTTTGGAAGCCTTTCTTTGACTTTAACCTTGTTCTAGCTTTAATCATGAGAAGGGACATTTCTCAATTCTCCTGAGAGATTGTTTCTCTGTATGTCCAAAGTGAAAGGGCAAAGACTGTTGCAGTGCAGAAAGATAAGCATTTACAAAGAGGCTGGTGAGGCATAGGTTGAAGGATCACCTGGATTTAGCTGTGTGGTAATTTGTCAGTTTGGGTCACAATTGCAAGAAGTTCAGTAATGGTAAGGGATGGTTCTGATGTTTTCAGAAGGAGAATGTAGAGGCACTGTTGAAGGAGGCCAATAACTTTCCTTTGGAGTTTGAAGAGCTGCCACGTCTACAGCAGCTAGTGTCTCTGGGAAAGGTGCCTTGCACTCTCATATTCTTGTTTGTGCAGGTTTTTGTTCACACTTAATTTCCTATTCTAAGGATGTTGAACTTTGACACAGCCATTCTTGTCAATATACATGAACAACAGGACAAGTGGGCCTGGTCCCATGCATTAGGCTGTTGCAGGTGTCATGTTGAAGAAACAGCAGCTTCAGACCTGACACCAGTTATCTTTCTCTTCATTTGCAGACATGGTCAGAGCGTGTGAGGAAACTGTTACCACCAATTAAGGCGCTGCGGAATCGTGGCCTTGTAAGGCTTGACCAGTTGTTGGCCCTTCAGAAGGAGGTTTGTTGATGGGATTTGTGCTCTCCTCATACTTGTGCTGTGAGAACCAGTTAGGGTTTGAGTCAGATTACAATTAGTAATGCTCTTGTTAATATCACCTATCTTTTCTTTTAGAGAATTACTAATTCCATGTATTGGGAACTTTTAAAGTATGAACACAGCTTCCAAGTCATGTACCCTAGACAGGCACTTTGGGGGAATCCGGACAATGAGAATGCGGTGCACTCATTCAAGAGCTGTGTTGCATGTATATGCTACCAATTGCTGGAATTGTCAATTTCCAGAAGACACCAAGCTCAAGCTTTGGACACCTAATCTGGAGGCCAAATTGGATATGGGTTCTATTAGAGATAGCTGAGGTCCTGAGTTAGATTGACTGAGAAGGATACTTGCAGGGTTTTCCAGTGATTGGCCTCGGTAGCTCTGGACACTTTGGATAAGCAAAGAAGCTCAATTGTCAATGTTGGATGGGGGATCCAGGGATTGTTGCTGCCAGTGAAGACAGAGGATAAACAAATTCTGGATTGTGTGATAAAGAAAGCCCACACCTTGAAGCATCGTGTCAATGTGATGCTTGGTTTAGTGGCACCCCTCCAGGTGCTCTGTCAATTTTTTTGGCATGCTCCCACCCTAACTATGTTTTGACCAATGTAGCAATTTTACAGTGGGAGGGAGTTTGGAATTGGACTCCCTTAGCAAGCGTAGGTTTCTAAGTCAAAGAATATCATCATTCAGTTCACATGGAATATGGAGTTGCAGGACCTTAGAAATACGTTCAGAAATAAATATCACAGTAGACTAGCAAATTTATATCAAAGTCCCCTGAAACACAATCCTCTGAAGGTTGGACTCATTTTGGGTACTGTCTTTAGGCAGTTCTGAACTGTGGTGTCCTTGGCAGCAGGAGTTGGAGGCACTGGTTGAGGAGGTGCATGCATTGCCAGTTCAGGTTCCTGGACTGGAAGACTTGGAGCAGCGTTTGGCAAATGCACATGCCTGGCTCCTGCAAGCAAAGCCAGCATTAGCTCATACAAGAAGTTACAGTGACTTTGGAGCCTCAATTACCCTCTTGACTGATTTGCTTGCAGCTGCATCAACCCTACATGTTCAAAGTAATCTGGCATGCCTTTTTACATTCTATTTTTGATGTGCACTGTTGCAAAAACATATATTTCTTTATGGACTTGCATTGTTTTCATGAGCTCAGCATGTTTGTCATGTAATTGGTATCATGATGTGCAGTATTCAACCATCTCTCAGAACTTGCAGTGTTAATTGGTTTGTTTGCATTGGTTTTATCTTTTCAGTGGATGAAGTGAATGTTGCCCAGGCCACTCTAAGGAAGATGCAGTGGATGGATTTAGCATCCAAGGTATTGGTCCCTGACTGTGGGAGCCATTTTTCCTATTGGTGCAGCAGTCAGCATTATCATTCCCTTTTGTTCTTTGGAAGCATGTTGGTTCATTGCATGATACTGTTGTTCTCATGGATGCAGACTATTGCAGAGCGTCCCTCAACAAAAGTGATTCAGTACCTTTTGAATGAAGCCACAAGGTTTGGCCTAATAATGCTCTGCAATCTGAATCAATGAATAAAGTTAGTCTGGAAGTTTTCAGTTTGGGTTGTGTCTCCATGATTGAATGCGTGCATGGATGGTGCTGTACATGAGCTCCAATCAGTCCTCACTTTTTTATCTTGGTCTGACAAAGATCAGGTCCTTTTGTGTCCAGGTATATTTCTTCCAAACGGGCTGTGGCAAGCTTATCGGTATGCTAACATGGATTGGTGTGAGTTGGTTCAGACTGCAGATTGTAGAAGAAAAACTTGTACTCCAAGTACAGCAATTGGCACAGACTGCTCTTCACTGGGAATCAAAGGCACAGCAGGCTCTAAAGCATGGGGAATCCTTTGACAACTGTGTGAAGCTTATTAGGTTGTCAAAGCACTCTTTTTGTCCTGTTGTTAAAACTTCTTGTTAACATCAAGCCATTTCTTTTGGACAGGGTTCATGGGCAGCTTGCTAGTGTTCATGGCTTCAAGGCCACTAAGTATGTTGTAGATTTGTCCATGATTGTTTACCTTATTATGATAGGTGTAACATGGCCAACCAGTGTTCTTCAGAACTTAGGGGTTAGAGTCATTTGGAGGAAGTTTCATCTGTCTATTTTCCCTTTTGTTATCCAAGGAGGATGTAGCCTTGTGGTGAAGATAACGATAGATTTGAGTGTCTGTGAGTGCTGATTAGACTGCTCCTCAGTCTGTTTATTTATGTTTTGGGTCCTTATTTGGTTTTTTGGTCTGTTTTACTTGTTCTTGTCTACTGATATGTTGTCAGATCTAATATTTCTGTGACTTTATTACTGGTTCTCTTCTCAATTCTATTCAGATTGATGTAACTTTTGAGCGGAGAATTCTCAAGATTTTAAAAGATATATCAGTGGCATACATGGTGTGATTGTTCTTCTGGGTGTGCCATTGTATGCTGTACAATGACCTTACACAAAGGAGCAAAGCATTGCATTTAGGCTCTCAGTGTGTAGTTTCATGATTTGGGCAGAACAGCTGACTGGGGTGTGGATTTAAATCAGTTGTAGAAAGTGTTCCCTCATTGAGCAGACTGTAACTTTATATGTGGGTTGGCAGTGATGCAAGCAACATAGGTGCAAGGTTGGAAGGGTTGAGTGCTCTTAAAGACGTGGTTGCACAAGCAAGCTCCTTTCGAGAACGAATCCTACCTTTTGTACGTACAAGACTGAAGACTCCCAGGGGTGACGCTGATAACCATCTGCAACTGTCTACTCTCCTGGTGTGTGATTCAGCTTCTTTGACTTCTGATTTCTTTGTGGAACAATTGTTATCTCTTCTAATGTGCATCCATATTTCATACCATAAAATCCAAGACTGCAGGCCCAACTTGTTGGACACTCAGGCTGAGTACTGTCTTCTAGTCTCAGAAAGAATCAATTGTGTCTAGTTCAGGAAAGCGTAAAAGTTCTAGTGATTCTTCCTTGGTAGCTTGCTAACTTCCAGATCCTTATGTACAATGTTTTTGTAGGCTTTGGTTGAAGAGTCACAAGAGCTCAAAGTAAGGTTTGAAGAGGTTAACCTGCTGCGTACATACAGTGCACATGCAGAGGCCTGGACCAGGAACGCCTCTCTTTTGAAATCATATGCACAAAAAGTGTTATTTGTGGCTGAAGAGGAAGACAATCCTTCTGGCTACACCTTTGAGGATTCAAGGGTAGTGTTGGAGAAACAGTTGCGGAATTTACAGGAGGCTGTAAAGGATGGACTTGCCCTTGGACTTGACTTGCCTGTCATTGAAGAGCTTCAAGCCCTTTGTGATGCTTTTACATGGAGCATCAGGGCTTCACTCTTGCTCCATACTCAGCCTGCATTGGAGGTGTTTTTTTCAACTTTGAGCCTGCTGTGTATAAGAGAGAAGTTCCTGTTGGTGTCTTGTGAGGAGTTAATTTATTGTAGCTTGCCCTGCTGACATGAATGCTAAAACTCCAGCTAATCTCAGGGAGATGTGTCAGTGCCAGTTATGGAAGTGAATGAAAGCAGTAAATGGCTTAGTCTAATGTAATTACATACACCTGTGATGTTTCTGTTCATGGTTACTGCTGCTGTTATGAGCCAGGAGATTGCAAGGTTGTGTTGGTGCTGGACTTCATTCAGCTTCAGAAAATGCTATTCTCGACTTGTTGCAGGTTTCATTATAGCTAAATAGTTACTTGTTCTGGGTGTTTTGTTGGCAGGAAATGGAGTCTCTCTGGAATGAGGGAAAAAGTTTTCTATTAGGGACAGGACAGGGTATTCTTTTGCAAAAGACTATACTGAGAGCACATTCTTGGCTACAGAAGGTTGCCACTGTGGTGCCTTCCTATGGGCATTCTCCTTCCTGCACTGAGGGCCAACTTGAGCAACTTCTGGAAGAAGCGCAGGTATAATGTGAACTACAACTTATAGCCCATAGTTGAATTGTTCCTGTTGACCAGATAATGTGTTCTATAGGATGCAAGAAGCATTCAGTGCATAAGGCACTTACAATAGTTTTAAATGCATGTGTGCAGTCCTTATCAGTCTCCCTGACAAACGATGTGAGCCATATTTCTCAACTACTTGCAGTGCACAGGTATCTTAGCTACTGAACACACTGTTGGAAGTGGTGCAATCTGCTGAATTCCATATCCATATCTGTGAATCAGCGTATGTATGTAAACTCTGAAAGCTGTCTAGGAATGGAAATATCATCACTGATGATTCAAACCACAGTAATTCACTCTGGTTTTAATCTCTTTGAAATGCCCAGTGAAGGAAATCGTACTTGAGGTCATATGGTATGGCACTGTGTCTCACTGCCAGTGCTGCATTATTGCATGCCACAGGTCTTGGAAAGAAAAGGTGAGCCAGGCGCTTTCTTGCAGTGAAGACTGCTTGACAAAAGCAGAACTCATTCAGCTGCAGGTATTACTTTGCTGAACCATAGGCCAGTATTTTTCTGTGTTGACATATCATCCCAGAGAGCTCTATTCATTTGTATCTGAGTGTATTAATTTGTTGCTGCCCTTGCTCTTTTAATGCATCTGCTTTCTGAATTTAATGAAACTCTGATGAGTTGAGTAATACAACTTGGTGCAAAGTAACACCATATATTAGTAGGAGTATCTTGCCTCACTGTTTCTTTCTAGCTTTTACCTATGGCCATTTGAGACCTTCCAGGAGTTGAACTACTCTTTCTGAATTGTGTAGGAGGATGGAGTTGCCAGTCACATCAATAGTGATATGCAACAGCAGCTTTCTGCAGTCTTGGCTTCTGCAGAGGGATGGTTATCAAGTTGCTACAAGGCCATTTCTTTGCCATCAAGCCCTTCCTCTAAGACTCTAAAAGAGCTTCTTATTCATGTAAACCCCTTTGCATGTCTGTATACTGATCATACTGATAGTTGCTGCTGTGGACTGTTGAGCCACTTCCAAGAGTGTAGTTCTTATTGGTTGTGGCAGATCTTTGCTGCCTGATGGGAGTGTGTTAAGTACACATAAGAATCAGAAAACATCAATATTTCATTCTGCATAACTCTGAAAGAGTTTCTTTTCCATTTACACCTCCTTGGCTCCCAAGGGCCTGCTACTGTGAACTGTGAAACCTCTACCACTAGGCTTCTTGTTGCCAATCTTGTCCCTATTTGGTGGATTACTTTGGTTCTACACTAAATAATCCGTAACTGCTGTCTTACATTTTTTGAAATGTCACAGAATTTAGGCTATCTGTTAATTCTCCTCTTGGTATGAAACATATACTTCATGGTTACAAATGTAGATTTCATTTAAGATGAAGTTGTATAAGCTGTTGTCCCAACTTTACCCAGTATGGTGGCTTTGGCAGATGGGTGAGTCTGTGGAAAGAGCTTGTCAGCAAGTGGAAGGGGAGGACGTGGAATGTGTTTGTGGAGGAACTTGTATTGGAGCAGACTCAAGCATGTTGCAATGTGATTCTTGCAAGGGATGGTATGCTGTTGCAATTTCATTTCTGAGTTCACTAAATCTGTGTACCAATTGATTCTGCTCTTAATGCCACTATATTTGAGTGGTTTGAGTGATTGGTCAGTAAACTGACCACTTTAATTTTTGTCATGTGATATGGCAGGTACCATCCAAACTGTGTTGGTGTATCACAAGTTCAAACTAGGGTCCAGAAGCAGTACATTTGCCCATTTTGTAATGCATTATCTACAGGAATCTTGGCTTTTTGTGATAATACTCTGAAGGTATGATGCTGTTTACAAAATTGCATGTTGCACTGTATGTTCATAGCACCTTCTCCATTAGATTGTGCAGCATCTTTGTTTTCATGTTGTAAGCTGTGGTCCTTTTTATGAAGGTACAGCAACTGCTTTTGTGAAAAAATGAAAGCATTATTCAAGGAGATGTTCTCAGGAGGTCTTTGGTGTTTGCAGATGCATGTCACACAGAGACCATCACTGGCTGTTCTTGTGGAGCTTTTCAACTCTGCCAATACTATTTGCTGCAGGTTCTCTCAGATTGGTTAACAATCCAAATTTGCTATAGAATGGTTGTTCATTGTAGTGATTTCTTGTGATGCTAATAGTCTGGTTTTTTCTTTTGATAGGCTGGAGGAACAGGAGATGCTGCAACAGTTAATCAGTGCAGTCCATGCCTGGGAAGCTCGTGTGATTGAGATTATTGAGCCTGCTCTTCATGACTGCAGTACTTCAGTTGATGTCTTCTCTCTGCTGCACATCTTGAAGGTACAGACAAGCCTATAGACAGCTGCTTTGGGTTCACTGGATAGTATTCTGTATATAGCAATTCCAACCTTAGTGCTTCAAATGTAATTGGAAAAGGATCTGACGTTCTTTGAAAACCTTTCACATTTTCTTTGTTAGTCACTTGTTCATGACTGAAGACTTTTGTGATTGACAAGTAGCGGCAACTCTGACTGCCAATATGGTTGAATGAGCATGTGCAGGCTGTTGGAACCATGGAGGTGCAGACTGAAGTAAATGATAGGGTGAAGGCTGCTGTAGCAAAAAGTACTCATGCAATACGGTTGCTTGAAAGGCCGGACAAGCAGTCACTACGATGTACAACTAATCTTGCTAGAGAGGTATGGTAGGTAGAATTGATGGCATATGATTGCTAGTAGCTTCCTCTGATCTACCACAGTTTCTCATATAGCTGGCAAAATGCTATCTGTATCCCTGGTTCAGCTCTCCTAACCATTACCCAAGCTATTTGCTGGTAACAGTTGAACTCCCTGAGGAAGGAAATCTCATTTGGGAATTGGTTCAAAAGGAGTTTGAAACTAACCTGCTGGTGGCCGTATGAACTTTTGAGCAGGAACTTGCATCATCTGTGGACGATGATGACTATGTGTTACCGGATCACAAACATTGGGAGTCATGTGGCTCTAGCTGGTCAACTCGTGTGAAACAGGTCAATAACATTCTTTATTCAACCTAAAGCACTAGCATTAAATGCAGGATTCACATTACACATTGTTGTCAACAAAGGAATGTACAGGCAGATGAGAGATGTTGGCAGTTTGGAGAGCTCAACTTTTTTGATCAGGATGCATGACATGAAATGAACTGAGCAATTTTGTTATTAGCAGTTGAGAAATGTGACTGTATCTAGACATAGGTCTCCAGTGTTTTGCACTGCACTGTTGACAGTCCTGTGTCTTGTCACCTTTTTCTCCTGCAGTATGTATTGTGCTGGCACTCAGGTTTGGATGAAAGTTGTCTTTTGGATATGTGGCAGGGTTTGAGAGCACAAAATATACTCTACTGCATATGTCGAAAGCCATATGATGAAGAGCAGGCAATGATTGCTTGTGATTGCTGTGGTGAGTGGTATCACTATAGCTGTCTTCAGCTGCCTGAGCCTGACATTGATGAGGATTTGCCAGATCAACACAACAGTGATGACTTCATGTGTCCTGATTGTGAAGATCAAGCCAGGCTTGTGCAGATGCCCCTGCATTGTAAGGAGGTTGATCTTCTCGTGTACAGACAGAACTTTGAGTAAGCCAAAACTCCTAATTACTGTTCTACCTTGTTTTGCAAACTGAACTTCTGCAGTTTGCTGCTAAAGTGTATTCCCCCAGAGTTGTTGCTCTGACTTTGAATTGGTCTTGTCTTGAGCATCCAGGACAGCCTTCCTGATGCACTTTTCCATTGCATTCATTGGCTGTTCTCTGCACAGTGGATTGTTAAACAAGTTGGCAGAAATTACCCAAAATCTTATTCATCCTCTCAAATGTGTTTGAGCTAGTGTTGCAGCAGGCTTGCTTACAAGACTTGGAAGACTAATGTTGGAATACACCACACAGGGAGACCTCTTGTAAAGTGGACACACCCAAGACACCAACATATGTGGAAGTTCCACAAGCAGGCTCAAGAGGGAAGAGAAGTAGTAGGGCAAAGACAAAGGCAGTGTCACAGCATAAGTGGCAATACAGTCATCTGCTGCATGGCAGGAGTGCAACAAGTGACAGCAGTGAGGTGGAGACAGCCTCAACTGATCGCCCCTGCCGACGCACTGCTGGTCGCCATAGTGGTTTTTACCTGCTGCTCATGCGGTCCTGTTAGGTTCATCTCTCAACTTTGTTGAATGGAAATTCTTTAAAGGATATCAAATAAATGGAAACATCTTCTGACAACTCAGATTCATGTCTGGTCTGCTTTTCAAGCAGTTTCATTAGCAGTGGATGCAGATTGGCATGTCATTGATCCATCTGTTCCTTGTTTCTCTTATCCCCTCATATTCTGTTTATATTCTGTTCTTTTTCCTATATCTTCTTTTGTTTTCTTGCTTTTTCTTCATGTCTTCCCTGTCTGTGGTGTTAGATGCTAGCCAGTATCATGGCTGAGTCTTCCCAATGTTTTTCAATTTGTGACAGAAATTCAATACAGAGGCCAGTGGTTCCATTTGCCTATGCTGTAGGGAGCTGATGAAGTCAGTGGGTACATTGTGATAGATAAGTTGCTAGCCTGCATGTTACTCTCTCTTCATGGTTCCTGAATAAGTGGGAGGGTTGTCACTGCTGCTGTTCATACCAGCATCAGGTGGGTACCAGGCTGGAACCCTGGGTATATACTGCATTGGTTCTGGTATCAAAGAACCGACCAAGACTGGTATGACCTGAGGGGAGGCGATAACAGTTTCAAACCAGTAAATTGTACCTGCCTGGGACATGAGGGTAAATACTGGCATCGCACCAAGACCTGCCTTCTAGGGATTGGAGGTAGTAGGTACTCTCTTCATACCAGGGTCATATTACTTTGACTAACAAGTATATATACCTACCTCATAGGAGCCAAAATTTGACCTTGGATCCCAGGATCAGGTTGTTATGAATGTTTAGAAAAAAAGATTCAATACCAGTACCAGGCTGGTATCAATTGAAAAGAAAAGATCCAATAAGCTGGTATGCTGAAAAGTTGATACCCGCCCCATTGGTTCATAGTTTGTACTAGTTCTTCCCTTTTGTGGTCCCATCAGGAGTTTTTTGTTGCAAAAATTTTGGGAAGATTTTTTCTTGTGTTTCTGGTCTAAATTTGACAAATTTTTCCTTTTTTTGGATCACAAAACCGAAAAATAAACCGAGGTCCCATTACTTCAATTTCTCCTATCTGGATATGGCAAAGTGGACCTTGTAGACAGCTAAGGGGTAAGAGGTTTCCTTCTCTTTCGTGGTCCCATAACTTGAATTTTTGCATATTCTGAAATGAAGAAAGAAGAAAAGAGAGTTCCGAAGCAGACCTTGCAGACATTGAACGTTAAAAGATGATTTCTTCTTCCGCTCATATAAGGGTCAGAATTTAGTTCTGGATTTAGTAAAATTGTCTTCTAACCTAACCTATTAGTATGGTCATGTTAGTCAAAGAGTGGACACTGGAGAGCTCAGATTTTGGACCTCCAAATTGGTACCTGGAGGACATATATCAAAGAAATCTAAATATTACTTTTGTATTTCTCATACAAATTTTTTATCTTCCAATTTTGATTTTCAAAGTTAGAATGTCATGTCAAAAGAAATCAATTTTCTCAAGAAGTGCATTGCAACAGAGTGTGTGTTTTTCATTTTAAAATTTTTAATCTTTGATGTAGCATCATCATTAGTGAGCATCCCAAGAAATTTTTATCATTAACTGGTGACAGGTTCTTACCTTAGAGAGCTGTCCAAATGATGGAAAACTGCTCAAAAAAACTCAGTAGAAATGTAACAAAATTCTTTAATTTATTAAAGCACAGCATGTGTTATAAAATCTACTTTTTTCCTTTAAAAGAAAAGAATCTGCTACAAAATATTCATGTTCTACTTTTTCCTTTTGTTGCTAGGATGTGAAAATCTGTGGCAAAAAATAACACTGCTCTTTTCCTGTTTCTTCTTGCAACAAAATTCTAACCTTTTTCTTTACATTTATAATTTTGAAATGTTTAAAATTTTTGTTTCATAACCCACCATGGTAAAATTGTTGTGAACCCCTGTTAGGGGCCTTTTGTGGTTTCAACACCCTGCTGTTAGGGACTGTTAATTACCTTTGCTTACCCATTTTATGTTGACTATTTTAAGATAAATTTATGGCTGGCCTCTTGGAAGTAGTTGATTATGTATCCTGTGCAACTTTACTTGTTCAAACCAATGTTGTTTAGTTCCTGATGTTCCCTTCAGTTTTGGCTTTTAGTTTTTTTTGGGGGGTTTGATAGAACTAAAATCTGCTGTGGTTTTTCAGATTTATAAAATGTTTGGCTCTGAAATCTTTTCAAAAAAATTGAAGTTCAGTCTAGTTTAAGATCAGGGTCGATTCTATCTTCATCGGACCCAACTAAAAGTCAATAACTTTGCCTAAATAAGGTCCCATGCTTATGGTGGGGGGTATTAATGTAAGAGAAAATTGGTGGAGAACAAATATTCTTGATAACCAATGAGACATCACAACACACCCAATTTGGGGGGAGCAGTTGCTCCTTTCTTTGGTTTGTTATTTTTTTGGGAGAGGGGAGCAAATGAATTGGTAGCTAGTTCATTAAAGGTCAAATCAATGAATTGGCACCATATTAGTTCACTAAGCGAGAACTAGAAGACATGCCAAGTTCAATCTTGAGACTAAACCACAATGTGTTGATGCAATCTCTTTCCTTCATTTTGTTTGGTGATGCAACATGTCCCCAACCACAAGTTATCAATAGGGTTCACCAAAAGTTAGATTGTCACAAAACCCTTGTACTTTATGTACCTGCTCTAAAAGAGACAACAGCCGAGTCCAAGTTCAAGCTTCAATTTCAATAAGAAGCCATTTCATGGTCCTAATCCAAATCAAGTTTCAACAAAGGGTGTGTCTCACATTGTGGCCTTGCCATTTACATTAAAAAGTATCTTAAGGCAAAAGAAGAATTGTGGAAACTCAAATATTTCACCATGAAAAAATATAATCTTCAAAAAGTTCTCTAAAAGAAACCAAAATCCTTCAAGATACTATAACTCTATAACTAATCTCAAGTTTGAACACAAGCCAAAAATATCATCTCTCAAAAATCTTCATATAAAAATAGACCTACTACCTAGGGGCCAAAATCCCTTAAGCTACTATACTCTATAATGAATCTAAACACAATATCCTTGCTTTGGTAGCAAGGCCAACACAAGTCTGAACCTATGCTGTAGTCCAGGTATACCAAAACCTAACTTAGAACCGGAACTTAAACCTACCCAATACCCTAAACCTAGCAACATGGTTCAAACCCCTTTTCACAGCTGTAAGGCATCTGAAGTACATCTGATGTATGCGAGGTTTAATTTTGTGTATCAGGGCTAAGTGTCGAATTTTCACATCCTCGCAACAACAAAAAAATGTGAAATAAGAATATTCTGTCACAAATTTATAAATATCTGTTTTTCTGGGAAAACATTCTGTAAACTTTTCAAAAGACAAAAAAATGCAGGAAATTTTTCGTCATATTTGGATCCAGCTTTTAGTTTTGGTGCAGTTTTTTCCCCAAGTTTTTGAATTGTTTGGACAGTTGTTGCTAGTTGATGCCAAATTTTTCTTGGGAGGATCAGTGTTGCCAATTGACACCAACTCTTTCTTGGGGATGCTCATCGTGGTGTTCAATGCCCCCATGCAAATCATGTGTTGAGAATTAGGCGGTACTTGATGATACTCTGGAAGTGAAGGTATCATTGCTTGGTGTTTCTTTATGAAACTTTCAACTATGGACTCTGAGGTGTTTGTAAATAATTGTTACCTTGATCCCACATTTCATCTACCTACACATCCAGAGCTTTATGAGGACATTGGTATCAAGCCTCCTAAGGGTATTATCCTTTACGGTGAACCTGGGACTGGAAAGACATTGCTTGCCAAGGTGAGCTTTCCAAGTGCGCGATGGACTGCTGAGGATTCAGGGATTTTGTTGTTGTCGGTTGTTATTGCCACCAATGCATCAGGTACAATCTAAAAGTAAGAATTTGGGTTGGAATTTGGAGCAGGCAGTGGCAAATTCCACATCGGCAACATTTTTGTGGGTGGGTTGGAAGTGAACTCATACAGAAGTATTTGGGGGATGGTCCAAAGTTTGGCGCAAGAGCTCTTTTGTGTTGCTGATGAACCTTTCCCGTCCGTTGTCTTTATTGACGAAATTGATGCTGTTGGGACAAAGAGGTAGGTTTTCCTCTTGTACAACATTGGTAAGAACAATCCATTTCTTCCACCACAGGTACACTTCTGGTAGTTCAAACTTGAGTGATGTGTTGTAGAGTGGGTCTCTGAAGTTCCTGCACTACTTGGCAGATACGATGCATACTCAGGGGGAGAGCAAGAGATTCAAAGAACTATGCTGGAGTTGTTGAATCAGTGGGATGGATTTGATGCACGTGCTGATGTCAAAGTAATTTTGGCGACCAATCGCATTGAGAGTTTAGATCCAGCTCTGCTTTGGCCTGGCAGAATTGATCGTAAGATTGAATTCCCATTGCCCGACATTAAGACAAAGCGGAGAATTTTCCAGGTCATTATACTGCATCCTCAGAAATTTGGTGGTTGTGCAAAGTGTGTGGAAACAAATTCTAGTTGTTCTGCATTTGTATTTGTGTTGGACGGTCTGTGGTGAAGACTCTTGCATGCAACATTTTACAGTTGTTTAGTCACTCTTGTGTCCTGGATTGCTCTGCGTTGCTCTGTTGTTTTGTTTCCAGGCTGCACTTGTCAGAACTGCAATTGAAACAGGTTAAACACGTGAAAAGTGTGCAGATTGAGTGTGTGCATATTTGTGCTCCTTATTATTCACCGATCATTTTCTTTGTAGCTGCTAAGGTGATCATGTGGTGACGTACTCACATGCAGATTCACACATCCCGAATGACCCTCTCAGATGATGTCAATTTGGAAGAGTTTGTAATGACAAAGGATGAATTTTCAGGGGTGGACATCAAGGCCATCTGTACAGAAGCTGGCCTGTTGGCTCTCCGAGAACGACTTATGAAGGCCGGTTTCTTGTTTGCTTATGGTATTTGCCTCACAACACAGGTCTCATCACTTGATGTGATCAGAATTGTGGGAAGCGAACTAAGGCTGCGTCTTATGCTGCATCTTATGTAAGAGAGTATGAACTCATACTTGGCATTCAAGTATGTGTTGCTCAGCTCAGGTAAAGCTGAAGCAGCAGTTTTCTGAAGGTGCCCATGATTACAAACAAATCGAACATTTGGCTACCCCTGAGATGGAAATAAGATTGGCTGCAGGTCACACAAGCTGATTTTAAGAAGGCAAAGGAGAAGGTGATGTACAAGAAGAAGTAGGGGGTTCCCTAAGGCTTGCATATGTAAAGCTTGCAATCATAGCTGGCCCTGTACATGAGTATCTTTGTGTACAGTCATCAGTACTAGGTATGCAGACATGCTAAACCTACGGCGGAGATGACCGTCAAGTGTTTCTCCTTATTTATTCCCTTAGCTTGGCTGCATTCTTTTAGGTAGTCAATGTTGAGTATAAGGATTACTTTCAGGGCATTTTTTTGCCAGATGAATGAGTTTCCAGTTATGGCACACCCTTTAGAATTCTTACAAAACTACCAATGGCAACTTGACAGTCAGGTGAATGCAATGCTCTCTTGGACACATATGCAAAGAGTGCTTCTTTGGATAGCTATTCTCCTTGTGGCATAGGTCAATTTGCAGAATCAAGAAAGAAATGGTTCCAATAAAGAAGAGTGATGGTATTATGGCAGTTTTCCTGCAGTAAATAACCATCTTTTCATCATTGGTGAGTTACATGTGGGTTTTGAAATTTGTTAACTATTTGCGAGCACTTCTGTTGTCGCATCATAATCGATCCACGCAGTAAAGTTGGTGTCGGGGTTGGCGAGATACTTACAATATGTATGGTTGCTCGTGAGATTACAGAGGTTGTAGGTGCTCACTGAGGAGAAGCTGTTGACATCAACTCCTACATGGTTGTTACTCGGATCATTGTGTTCGAGATTCAGAAAGGTGTCGAACTCCACTGCGAAATACGGGTTAGCAGCGGTTCCATCAATTCGATCGACTTGTATGCACATTTCTCCACCACCGGCTCCTTCAGTAACATTGTCCGGCATGAATGTAAATGCAAAGCCATCCCCGGTTACTTGCCCAAGTGCAGGAAGGATGGAGAACGTAAACGAGGTCTGAAAGGAAGCTACAGCACCCGTGGAAGGGTAGAACATTTACACCTTCTCTTTATACATCAGCTTGCCGCATCCGGGAACTGTTCCAGTAGCTGCATTCAGAGCATTGAGCACAACCTAGTCAGAGAAGTATTGGGCAGCGTCATCCAAAAGAATGATCTCGTCAATAGACATGGAATCGAAACTCGTAAAACTGGAGTTGGTGGGTTGACCATGTACGAAAGGATGATCAGAAGTTAAATTGGTGAAGATTATCACAAGAAAGCTAGTGATCACTACGCAATATGTCAAGCAAGAGTCTAACGACGACATCACGATTCGATTTTCGACACGACGAACTTCCACCACTTTCCTACAACACAAATTAGTCCGTCCCAATATTGGCAGATTC
>Ga0116231_10006590_pt1 | contig 22017 bp, 14 predicted proteins | sample S1TSphgellanicum_2_FD_89695 | JGI IMG/M metagenome (GOLD analysis project Ga0116231, IMG submission 89695) | Host-associated microbial communities from peat moss isolated from Minnesota, USA - S1T2_Fd - Sphagnum magellanicum MG | ecosystem: Host-associated > Plants > Peat moss > Unclassified...
ACAAAAAAAAATAAAAAAAAAAAAAAAAAAAAAAAAAAAAAAAAAAAACCCCTTTTAAAATCTATTAATTTTAGTGAATTTTTTTCCCAAAAAATCCTTTCTATGAGTAGTAGTAGCTCTGGAAAAACATTTGTTGCCAAGTGCCAAAATTTTATGATACTCCCTTTGGTTCTCAAAAGCTGTTAAGATTTGTGAGTATTTTGTGGCCTTTTGTTCTTGATGAGTTTAAAATAATGTAGGTAACTACCTAACTTCCAGCTCATTTGTTGGTTGGTTCTGAGCCTTGAGGTATGACCAAAGTGATGAATAATAACTAGGGTTAGTCTATATGTTGGTTTATGTTGGTTAGGTCATTTACAAAATGGGTCTTTACATATTAGGTCTTATGTTGGTTTCTCTTTACAAAATAGGTCTTTACAAATTAGGTCTATGTTGGGTCTTTTACAAATTAGGCCTATGTTGGTTTTTGGTCCTTACAAAATGAAGACCTTTGAACACATGTAAGTACACAATACACCGAATGTCTGAACAAATAGGATTGAAAAAAAAAGAATTGACAATTGGCATTTTCATAGAAATATTGTGAAAGTTGTGAGACTAGAGGCAATTATTCCACATGGAGATTTTATCAGTTGAAAATTAATGTTATAGAATCCTTAGTTGATTTCCTCTTCAAAAGTTTCAAATCCTATAGATGGGAAAAATATTGTGTGTGTACATAACAATTTTGGGTTCAAGGTTCGTTATTTAAATGTCGAATATCTTAATGTTCAATATTAAACTAAATAAATGTACCAAGCAGCAGTTTTTTTTTGGTGCAATTTTTTTTCAAAATATGAAAAATGAGTTTTAAAGGGAATATCATGTCCCAATTATTCTTGTTTTTCTGAAAAATAAATCTCCAAATTTTGCTACATTTTTGTTTTTGAAATTTATTTGTCACATTTAAATTCTGATTTTAGTTTGCTAACATTTTTTTTAATATTTTAAAAAATTTTAGTGATGAATAATTAAAACTAGTATATGGGGGATTTTTTGGAATCCTTTGTATGGTTATCCATGGACCATTCCAAAGACAATTTTAGAAACAATTATCTCATTTTCAAGCCTAACTATTTCACTTCTTTCTTAATAACTATTTCTTTTTCTTATTAACTTTCTTAATAACTAATAGTGTGGCCTATGCCATCAGCCCAAGTGCTATCACATCCTCAACTGATTTTTCCTTCAAAAACCTGGTTTTTTATAATTTATTTGAATTTTCAGCCACATAAATCACTTAAAAATCAATATCTCCCACATTCTGAATCCAAATCTTACCAAACAGATTCCATTAAATCCTGCTCATCAAGATCTTTCCAACAACACTAAAGGCACATTCCAATTCCTCCGAAATTTTCAGCTACAATTTTAATTTAATTTTCAGTGAAAAAATCATTCAATATTCAAGACCTTTTGCACCATGAGTCCAACCGTCATGGAACCAAGCCCACACACCCCTTCTCACCAAGAGCTTTCCAAAGACACCAAAAACATGATTTGAAGCATCCCAAACCAGTGGATCTCATAACTACACAACAAAACAAACTACCTTCCTTCATAGATGGATCTCTCACCTTTCCTAATGACTACCTCCATTTTATAACTACCTCACTTTTTTTCCCTCTCCACCAACATAGATATGAAAAAAAAAATTAGCACGTGTCTTTTCATGTCCATGAAATCTATATTCATTTAAATTAAATTTGACATTAACATAAATAATGATGAATTATTGAAAATCGTACAAAACATAAAAAAAGAATAACATAGTTGATCATCACTAGTAATGCATAGCAATGTAGAACTCAAATTAATTAGATTGTAGATAGGCTTTAAAAACCTTTCACACTTTAATGTTAAATCCCTCTTGCGATGCTAGCCCATGATGTAACATTAGAAAATGAAATATATATCAATATATTACTTATCAAGTATCCACAATTCCAAAAAGAGAGAAAAGTATGACAATATAAAATGCAATCAAAATTTCATAGATTAAATAGCACTAAGTATATATCATGATCCCATATATTCAGAACATCTTCCCCATAATACCTTGAGTTTGAAATAAAGTTAACGTGGAAAAAAATTTAACCATGAATTTGAAATAAGGTTAATGTGAAAAAAAATTTAGTGAGAGGAGCAATGGATGTTTTTGAAAAGCACAAGAGATGGTGTGTTGGTTTATTGTGATATCAATCAAGATTGTTAAACTTGTGTTGTTCCTATGATTTTTTTGGTTGTTTTTGTTAACTAGATTCTTTTATATTATGAACTTTTGACCACTTTTATTTAGCAATAGGGGTTATGTTAAATGGCAACAACATTGAAGGTTCAAAGGTTTGTTTGTTTTAACCTTTTAGGTTCTAGTTTTACTCATCATGGTTTGGGAGGGGCTTCCCAAAGAGATGGTGTTTTTCAAAAAGGTGTTAATGGCCTTCAGTCTCGAATCCCTAAAACAAATGGATGATGGAAAAGGGCGCACAAAAAGCCCAAATTATTGGAGATATCAACATGGCTAAAGTTAACAAGTTCATGGAAACCCTCAAAATGAATCCATTGCAAATAGGGAATTCAACCCTTTCCAAAGTTCACCAAATGAAATGTTCCTAGATGTCATGTTCTGCAACCACATAAGCTTGTTAATTAGAGAATTTGATAGGGTACCACAAGAGGAAATGTCAATGGAGATCATTTAGTAAGAAATCAACTACCATCTGTAACACACAGTCATTGCCAATATTATTGGTTTTAGCATCCTTGTTCATTTATTATTAAGTGAATGATGTTCATAAATGTGATCAATTTTCAAATCAAGGCTAGGCAAAGGTTTATGTACTTAAGCTTCACAATGCTTGAAGGCATTGTGAAATTGTTAAAATTAATAGTTGGATAGAACACTCATGGGCACAACTATCTACCAAGAGAGGGGTTCCTATGTTCAACCTAAAGCACCCACATGGGCTACAAATTTTTGTATCATCACCCTCAAAATGCTAGCTTTGGAATATACATATGTTGACAAGCAAATTGTTGCTCATGTTTGAAGGGTGTTGGGAGAGGATTTTAATAATTAACCACAAGAAATGAAATCAAAGATTCTATGTTACAATAAAATGGACATTGAATGTGGTCGGGTATCAACAATTGAAATTTTGGGAATGAATTGGGAGAAGTTGATGTCACATTAAAATTTGAAAAGTATTTAATAATATACCATTTTTATAGTAGCTTGTAACATTTATTAGGTGATTGCTAGGCCTTTTGGGTGAAAAGGAAGGCCTCAAAACACTTGATTGGATCGAGAGGTAGAAGAGGGGTAGGTGTAGACAAGAAAAAACAAAAAAGAAAGATCAAGGAACACAATAACACATTATGGGTTTTTTGACCAATCAAAGAAATGAATATTATCCTTTTCGACTATAGTTGTAACTATTTAATCGCAAAAATCACTATGTAATTGCAAAGGCCATTGAGATATCATGTGATGTCATGGTTTTGCGACTATAATTAGTATGATGACTATTGGGCTTTGTTTAATAGATACATTATTTTTGAAATTATAATAATATGTTTTAAATAAATTTTAATTAATTAATTAATTAAAAATACCTTAACTTTTGCTACTAGAATAACAAGTTCTAGTCTCATGACATGATGATGTGGCATTCCACGTGCACACAATGCCAAAACATGTCTTTTACAACTTATCCTATTCAATTACAATGTCATAAGCAACTTTTAAAACGATTAGAAAAATGATTATAGTTAAATAAAGCCAGTCGTAAAAAACATGTTTTGGCATTGTGGTGGTAATAAAATATTTGACTATTAGTCAACATGATGACTCATACACTACTTTGGATAAAATGTGGCATTTATTGGTTAGTCACTATGTTAGAAATGATATCCAATCCCTTAATGTAAAGTATCATATTATCTTTCAATTTTTGTTCATTAGTTAGTTAGTTGCAAGAACCATCCACCTTTGCAACTAATAACAACTTCATCTCCCATGATGATGACATGACATGTTATATGCTAACAAGATGATGTGGTCCTATTTGTCAACATCATGTGGTTCCTAGCTTTAGGTTTTTTGCCAAGTCAACCTGGGTAGCCTCATTACAAAATATTTTATTAAGTTTGTAACCATTTCAAATTTGTACAACTAGATGCAAATATGATGTGACTAGATGCAACATAATTATTTTAGGTTAATTTTTTTTTTAGCCTAAGATTGCTTACGTTAACTTAAACTAGGTTAGTAAGTAGTATAGGTTGACAAATTAGTTCATTTTAAATCAACCTAAGGAGGTCTAATTCTAAGCTAGGTTGGTAAATAATAAGTAGGTTGACCTAGGTCAACCTAAGGTGGCCAAAGTTACGTGAAAGCTAAAATTTTGAATTTTATAACTTTGTGATAAATATAATTAATATAAAAAGAACTTGAACCCCAAAGTGAAGGTGAAAGGTTCAAGTTCCCATTCTTGTACCTTTGATACGTTCGCCACTTGGTTAGAAAAATTAGGTAGCTTAATCTAGGCTTCTTGAACTAAGAGTCCAACATTTTTTAAAATATAAGTCACCTAGCTTAAATTAAGTTGCCTAAGTTGCCTAACATAGGTAGTTAATTTAACTAGCTGGTTAAGTTAGGTTAACTTTTGGCTAAGCGGGCTAGGCTAGGTTGCTTAATGTAACTAGGTGATGTTAAGTTGACATTTGGCTATGCTAGTTACATGGGTTAAACTAGGTTGATTTTTGGTAATGTGTAATGATTCATAACGTGTTTATAAAATTTTGACATATATCATCCATCTATCAAGGTGTCTTTTGTAACATTTAGCTTAATGAAATGACTAAATTGAAACGACATGCACTTTAGCCTAGTCCTCCATAAGCTATTTTGAATGAATCTAGGTTTTCTTAAGCTAAACTTAGGTAACCTAATCAATTAACTTAAGGTTATTTATGATAAACTAAGTTATTTAAGTTGCCTAGGTTAAAGTAGGTTATACTAGATTAAATTAGGATATACTAGGCTAAACTTGACTAAAGTAGGTTATTAAATGAAACTTGGCTATTTTAGGTTATATTATATTGAACTTGGCTAAAGTAGGTTATTTAAGTTAAACTTGACTAAAATTGGTTATAATAGGTTATACTAAATTATACTAGGCTAAATCTGGTTAAACTAAATTAAATTTGATTAAAGTATGTCATTTAGGTTAAACTTGGATAAACTTGGTGAAATTTGTCATTTCGGTTAAATTTGACTAACTACGTGCTAAATTTGGTTAAACTTGGTTAAATTTTATTAAATTATGTTATTTACATTACATTTGGTTAAATTTGATTAAAATATGTTATTAGGTTACACTTGGCAAAACTTGGCTAAATTTGACTAAAATTGATTAAACTAGATTATTTCTGTTAAATTTGGTTAAATTAAGCTAAACTTGGTCAAACTTGAATAAAGTAAGTTACTTAAATTAAACTTGACTAAAATTGGTTAAATTTGATGAAAATATGTTATGTACGTTAAAATTGATCAAAATTGGCTAGACATAATTAAAGTATGTTATTTAAATTAATATTGGCAAAATTAAATTATTTATGTTAAACTTTGCTATAGTTGGATAAAATAAATAATTTAGGTTAAATTTGGTTAAATGTTGGTACTTAGGTTAAGCTCAATTAAATTAATGTAAATTACTTTGATCAAACTTGACTTAGCTTGACAAAACTAAGATGTTTTGCTTATAGTAGTCTATATTTGGCTAAAATTAACTAATTAATTCACCTAAGCTAAATTAGGCTTAAGTTGTCTAAATTTGACATAATCAAGCAATTTAGTCTAAAGTACATTAAAGTTGCCTATACTTGGCTAAACTTGGTTAAATTTAAAATAGTTTAGTTAAAATAGGCTAATTTAGTTTACTTAAATTAAACTTGGTTAGACTAGGCTACCTAAGAAAATTAGGGCAAAACTATATTATTTAAAGGAAATTAGGCTAAACTAAGCTAAATTAAATTAAATTAAATTAAATTAAATTTTGTGAAATGTATTTATTTAGGCCAAACCCAAGAAAATTATATTAAATTTGGCTCAAAGTACTAATTTGAATTAAATTAAGTTAAACAAATATATTTAAATTAAATGAGGATATTTGGATTAAATAAAGTTACTTATATTAGATTATGTTAAATTAGGTTAAACAATAGTAAACAAGGTGAAATTAGGCTACTTAGGTTAAACTAGGTTAAATTAAATTAAACGTAAGCTAAATGTAGGATAAACATATAAGTTTAAATTAGGCTTATCCTAAAGGTTAAACCTAACAAATCCATCTTGTGATAAGTTGTAATTATGGCTCCAAATGGGGTTGAGGATCTTTTTTAAAACATTATGCCAAAACATGGTTTTCATGAATAATATGATTAGTGTTCAAATTTAATCATGAAATTAGATGTGGATACTTGTTGTTGGCATTTATATGACTATAATCACCAATACAATTATATGATTATAATTGTGACTACATGATTCTAAGTCATTTTCAAAGACGTGACATATGTCATAATTTAAACAATCCTAGATAGTAGGCAAGCCAATGTTAACATATATAATGCAAAAAAGTCTAGGCCAACCTAGGTTTAGTAAAAAAAATTAGGTTCATTTTAGTAGGCTTACGTTAACATAAGTTAGTTTGAATGAATTTAGGTTAACTTAGGTTTTGTTTAAGTATTGCCTAGGTTTTACCTTGGTTAATGTAAGTTAAGTTTAGGTTTAACCTTGGTTAGTTTAAGTTTAACCCAAGTTAATTTATGTTCAACCTAGTTTAACTTTAATCAACTTAGGTTGAACCTAAGTTTAACTTAAGTTTAACCTTGGTTATCCTAAGTTTTACTTAGTTAGCCTAGTTTGAACGTAGGTTTAACCTAAATTTAACCTTGGTTAACCTAGTTTTAGCTTTGGCTAGGTTAGATTTAGTTTTTAGTTAACCTTGGTTAGACTATGTTTAATTTTAATTAATTTAAATTTAACCTATGTTTAGCTTAGGTTTAAAATACATTTAGTTGAGGTTTAATTTAAGTGTTGCCTTGGTTAACTTAGGCTTGGCATGGGTTTAACATGGGTTTAACATAGGATTAGCCCTAATTAGCCTATGCTTATCCTTGGTTAAACTAGGCATATCCTTTAATCAACCTTAGTTCATGAGTAAAATTATAACATTGGTTAGCATAAGTTTACCCCAAGGTTAGCCTTGGTTAGCCTATGTTTGACTTTGGTTAATCTAAATTAAACTTAGTTTTAATCAATGTTTCAATTGTGCCATCATATGGTTCATGTTCTCATAAACTATCAACATTCTTCTTTTCAAACATGTATTCTTTATATTGAGAAATGATTTCATGTTGATGTAAGTCAACATCTATTGTGGGAAAAACATAAATTAATAACATATTTCCTTGTTTTGTAATGTGTATGAAACCCTTTTACTCCCACCAACTTGGAACATTTGGATTTTCATGTACCACCAAGGTCCTTATTATGTTTGATATTTTACATGTGTGTTGATTTTCATGTTGGTCTTCAAGTGCACAACATACATAATCATGGTTTTGCTAAACATGTTTGTGTTGAGGGTTTCACATTTTAGGGCCTCTTGTTTTTTTGTTTCAAAGTGAATTCTTTGTTAGCTAATCCACTTGTGCATTATGTAGAATGTGCTAAGATAAAATAATGATGATAGTTTTTTTTATTATGAAATGATATTGAAAACAATTTTGCTAGTGTGTAACCCAACATTTAACTTCAAATGCTTTGGTTTCATGTGTTACAAGTCTTAAGGAAAACTTACAACCATTGATAACTTTAATTGGTACTACTATGTTCTTTTTCACCAAAACCAACTTATGTTGCTACACCATTTCCTTGTTAATGAAATGCAAAATCATTGAAATTAAATCAAGGCTTAGTTTTCCATTGCCACAAGCTTGTTGCATTTGATAATGATTGGTGACAAAATGATTTGATAATGATTGTTGCATTTGATAATGATTGGTTATTTAGTTAATTCACGTATAAAGATTTCAAATCAAGGGTGAAACCAATCATCATTGGTTACAATTAATTCAAATGTCAAAGGAGTTAAAAAGAGGTCTGCAATGAAAGGTTATTATATAGGAAAATTGGTTGGTGTTGCTATAAAGATTTTAAAAATTTCACCATTGTAATCATGAAGAAGATTTGTGAAATACAAAATGAAAAATGTTTTGATGAATAATGTAACAATTATGTCAATTGATAAACTTATGGATGACATGAATTTGTATGCAAATCATGTCATAAGTTTTGGTGATGGTGTATGTGGTAAACGTCATTCTAACCCATTTTACAAATATGTATGTTTTCAAATACAAATTTTAAAAAAATGAACTTGGAAATGAAAAGTAAATAAGATTTTGATTTAAGGTTTAGGTTGATCATGATTCATCACAAAAAGGATGATAATACTAAAAACAACAAAGTAAAATCACACATTCAAGAGTTAGGACACAAAACTTGAAAGAAATGTGACAAGCTTAAAATTACAATTAATATATGCACGTGTAAAAAGGAGTTATTATTAATTTGTTGGTGCAACATTTGTTGTAGACTCTAAAGTGCACACTTGTCCTTCAAGTTTGAACTTTTATAACATATTGCAAAATACATACAACATACACACACACACACACACACACACACAATTGTGACTCTAGGGTTTGCAACTTTTAAGTCTTGACTTTTAACTCATAGAAGTTGTTGAATTTGAAGCTTGCACCCAAACTTTTGAAAGGCAAGGTGCATTGAACAATTAACATTTACATTTTGATTTCACAAGTTCATAAGCAAATTTTTCTACAAATAGCATGAACATAGTTCATACTTGGGTGTTGCAAGTTGTCATTAATGAATCATCATATAATGCAATCTAGATTTTGGGTTGTCATGCTACCACAATACTTTGTCATTAAGTCCTTAACTTCTAACATGTTTGTGATTTTTCATTTTGCAATGTGCATTGTGAAGAGTTTCAACTTTTTAGTGTCTAATTTCTAACTTCTAAGCAAACAAACTCTAGTAAATCAAAAGAAATAGAAGAGCTCATTATACGGTGGGGGGTTTGATTATATGTAAACAATCTAAATCAAGTTGATGTTTCTTGTAAATCTAAAAAGTAGTGACAATGCTATGGGGAATTGATGGTGAAATAACAAAATAAAAACACCACACCAATGATCTTTGGGAATTTTAAGGTCCCATCATGCTCTTTTAAGTAGGTTGTTAGCTTGCCACTTTGCCACATGTGGCAAATCCAAGTCGTTTGATGTATGGTCGGCCACAATTCCCAATTCCCACTAATGGATGGGTTAGATTCAGGCCAAAAAAAACCAATTTCAATCCCTTAAATTTTGTTATGATGTTGTAAGGCCGTTTGACAAATTTTTTAAAATTCAAATTTTCATTAAAAAAAACCATGGATAAAAATGTGTCATGAACTCACTTGCTATGATGATTGTTAATCAATTTGTTGTGGGAAATCATGTGTATAATAGATAAAGACCAAAGTTTGTGTGGGCATAGACTTGGAGAATTGATGATGTGATGTTATTACTTAACCTTAAACCTTAAACCCCATTATGTGCTAAATAGTGAAATAGATTTCCCATTTTTCAAGGGCATTTGGGGATTGCTTTAAACTTGGTAATATGAAAAGGGTCAAATGCACTTTGACAAAAGTACTTACCAAAACCACAACATTGATGGAAACACCATTACAATGTGCATGGTGTGCTTCATTGAAATAATTTACCAAAGCCATTATGTAGGAACTTCCTGGATTAGGCTTGTCGTTCCACATAGGAAAATATCAAACCTAGTAGAGCTAGATGCCATTCTAACAAGTGGTAATAGGTTATACAAGGCATGTTCCAAAGTGAAGTGGTCCCCACTGTTGATTCAAATTAACAAATTGTTCCCCATCATTGTTGATTCAAGTCACAAGTGGAATGGTGGAAGCACCTGTCTCACCTAGGAAAGAACTAACGCATTCCATGTAGGAATGTGTTAGGTTCATAATTAATCTATTAGGTGGTAATGGATTATATTAGGGCATGTTGTAGAGTTTTCCCCATTGTTGATTCACAAATCAAGCCTATTTTCCACCATGGATTCACATTACAAGTGAAATAGACCACACCCATAATTGGAACAAGTAAATGGTTACCCCATATTTCAATATCAAGTATCTCTTGATGCATGTGCACACATCCCATCAACCCTATGGGTATCCATTTCTTATGTTGCGTTCATGGCAACGAATGCATAGGAACCCATGATGCAGTTCGCAACACCTTTATTGCCATTGTGCGAGATGTTGGCTTTCACATGGGACGAAAACAATTACATGCACTTCCTTCAATCACATTCAAATTTTTTTTGTTGACGAGTTGACATTATGTCTACCAAAAATGGCATTCACACCTTGGCCAGTGTTATCATTGCCAACCCAACGCAAGCGAATTTATTTCCTCAATTTGCACAATTCAAGGATTTGATGTCTTTGATGCAACTCAAGCTAAAGAAAGGATTTATTGTGACTGACACCCCACTGATCAGTTCATCTTTTTAACAATTGAAGTATTTGGATGTTTACATAAACAAACTTGTGTGTTTTTACATGATTGTGTCAATGCCATTTAGAGCTTGAAAAGGTTAGAGGGCCTTCTTCTTTATGTTTTGGTTACTTTTTTTTGTCAAAAAATTTCAATCACATTGCAAAATATGCAAGCATCCTCCATCTTAAGTTGAATGGCTACTGTAGGCCTATAAGTTACTTTTTGATTTCCACCCTTTTAGGACACACTTCCCATCACCACGACCGATCTATTGTAGGCGATTGATTTTTAACATGAAATATTGTCGACCTATTACATGGGGTCAATTTTTGACATGGAAATATTTTAACATTTAGTTTGAGTTAACATGATGTCCTATAAATTATCTTTTTTCCTTTTCCTTATTCCTTTGTACATTTTCCAAATCTTTGATGTCTTTATAAATAAAGTTTTGCAAGGTTAGCTGAAAAAGGATACCCAAACCAATTAAGATAGAAAATGTAGTTGTGAACTTATCATCCAATAAAAATTCCACAATTATTGATGTGTTTCATTCAAATTAAATTACATGTTTGCATTTTGAGCTATGTATAATATTCAAGTATTGGTCTTTTCTTAATAAACTAAATTTTCACAGACAAAGGACAACAAAGAAATATTGAACAAAATCTCTTCCTATCAACAAAGCATGAATGCTCAACAAGTGTGGCATAAAGCTCCAGGGTTGTGGCATATCCTTTCCCCTCCCCCTCACAGCCCTCCCCACCAAAAAAAAAAGGCCTTGGTAATTGAGTCCATTCTGGGAATTTCCCTGTGAGAACATCTATCTATGAAGGAAGGTAGTTTGTTTTGTAGTTATGAGATCCACTGAACTGGGATGCTTCAGATCATGTTCTTGGTGTCCGTGGAAAGCTCTCGATAAGGAGGTGTGCATGGGCTTGGTTCCATGGCGTTTGGGCTTGCTGTGCAAAAGTTCTTGAATATTGAATGATTTGTTCACTGAAAATTAAATTAAATCATAGCTGAAATTTTTGGAGGAATTGGAATGTGCCTTTGGTGTTATTGGAAAGATCTTGATGAGCAGGATTTAATGGAATTTATTTGGTAAGATTTGGATTCAGAATGTGGGAGATATTGATTTTTAAGTGATTTCTACTACTAAAAATGGAAATAAATTCCAAAAAAACCAGGTTTTGGAAGGAAAAATCAGTTGAGAACGTGATAACACTTGAAGGCTAACCAATTCAATTCAAGCATGATTTCCTTTCATATTTGGTTGTTCAAAAAAATCCATATATACATACATGGTTTTGCATGTTTTGTAATGGGTTCACACTTGAGCCAACGACACAAGCTACACTAGTTATATATAAGGGAAGGCACATATGTTAGTGCTTTTCTTTGCATAATGGTCAAGGGGCTTAAATGCACACTTACACAAACTTTCCTTACACAACAAGGATGACAACCCCATATTATGTTATGAAATTTTCCCTTGTTTCTTCATAGAAAATCCCTTGCGCCAAGCTAGTGAAAAATTTGTGCCTTGTAAGGTGCATCAAAAATATATTATGCACGTTTGTTTGTCGAGGTCATTATGATAATGAACTTGTAGATAAATCACGACCCATAAGAGAAAAAAAAAGGGGGGGGTTCTTTCACCTACTTATAGGTGTAAGATTCATTCATGACTTGTAACAAATAGGTGTAAGATCATGCCTACTCCGTGTAAGATCATGATCATGTGTAAGATCATGATATCACTTGTAGGTGTAAGATCATCCAAGATTGGAGAAATATTCACCAATTGCAATAATTTGCCCTTCACAAATAAACTAAGAAATTTCTTTGAGTTCCTTTATGTATATAAGGCTAGATGTGTAGCTAAAATTGTGTGATGGCAACTTGATAAGGGTTGAAGTGGGAATGTAGTTGGGAATCCACCCTTGAGGAAAGCTATTATTACTTACCTACCTACCTACCTACATAGGTACCACTTTAGTGACATGCTATATTCTTGACATACTCTTGGGTTGGTAACTCCTTCAATTCTATACATCAATTTTCACCAAAGACAAGCAATAGAATTTTTTTAATAATTGAATAATTATATATATATATATATATATATATTTTGGTGTCATGAATTTATTTATCTTCCTGTATTTGCAAATTTTCTTGAGTGATTTTTTTTTGGGAAAATAATAAAATTCTCAATTTAAATTTTTTCTTGGGTAGATTTGACTAAAATTTCTAATTTTATTGAAATTCTTTTGGGAAATAAAATCAATTTTCTAGAGTAAATTTGATTAATTGAAATTTCACCAAACAAATTCTCGATATGACAAAATTTTTAAAAAGAAGAAAAGAAAACCACCCTTTTTGGCAATGATTTTTTTTTTTCAATTTTCTGATGTTATGTTATTGGCTAGCATCCTAAAAGAGAGATTAATCACTAAATGGCAACCAAGTTTTTAGAACCTGTCCAAATAGTAGGAAAACTAATGGTAATTAAAAAAAATTAGAGTAAATTTGATTAATTTAAATTTCACCAAACAAATTCTCGATATGAAAAAATTTTAAAAAAGAAAAAGAAAACCACCCTTTTTGGCAATGATTTATTTTTTCAATTTTCTGATGTTATGTTATTGGCTAGCATCCTAAAAGATAGATAAATCATTAAATGGCAACAAGTTTTTAGAACCTGTCCAAATAATAAGAAAACTAATAATAAAAAAATACTACCAAACTTTAAAAATCAGAGTCTGAAAATGACCCCAAATTATTCATATATATATATATCAAATTTATTTATTTTCGAAATTGGCGATATTTTTCCTTTATAAACGGGAATATTAAGGCATAATATTTTATTCCCTTAAGAAAATAAATAAATTGTGGCACATTTTGGCGAAATTTCGCAACCCCCCCAAAAAAACCAAAAAAAAAAAAAAAAAAAACGCCGACTGGTGGGAGGGGTGCAGGGGGTAGAGTTGACTGTTGGATACGGAGATAGGGAATGGACGGTGAAGATGTAAGGAAAAGTGCGGCGGAATTGTCCTTTAGCCCGCCTATTCCAGCGCTCGATCCAACTCCCCTTCTCCTCTTTCTTCCTTCCTCCTCTCCTCTCCTCTCCTCTCCCTCCCCTCTTCCCCTCTCGCAAGAGATCTCTCTCACTCCTTTCTTCTTCTCGCAATCTTTTTTTTCTTTGGAGTTTTTCTTCTTCTTCTTCTTCTTCTTCTTCTTCTCTATCTCCTGGTTTGTTTGCCTCTTTTTTTATTTTTTCTTTTTAAAAAAAAAAATTCCAATTGCGCCAGCGCTGGGTGTGTGTGGGCTTGCTGCCGCGGTGTGGAGGAGGATTTTTGTAGCTCACCATGCAGGCGCTCTATGCAGCAGCGCCCGCGTGGGTAGCCAGTGGTAACAATGTTTTGCGGATGCAGAGACGAACGGAATCTGGATTGTCGGCGCGGGTGTCATGTGCGGCGGCGATGATGCCGGGGATGGCAGCTACGCGATCTAGCAGAAGTCATGGTGCCATATGTGGGGTTGGAATCGGGGAGAGAATGATGATGAGGAGGAGTATGCAGGCGGAGAATTTACGGGATTTGCGTGGAGGTGGCTTCAGAGAAGCAGCCGCGGTGAGTAAGGAAGTGTTCGCTAGTAATGGTTTGAGAATACGGCGAACTGGGCGTCGCATTGGTGGGGAAATTCCTCTTGGATTGGGAATTGGGCTTAATGTTCGTGCACAGGCGGCGGCAGCAGCAGCAGCAGCAGCAGAAGGTGGAGCTTTTCCCAGTCAGAATGCGAGCACTGTTGCTCCCAGGAAGTTTTTCGGTGTGGAGACTACTACTATCAAGAAGGTGCTGCCATTAGGGTTGATGTTTTTCTGCATTCTGTTCAATTACACCATCTTACGGGACACTAAGGATGTGCTGGTGGTGACTGCCAAAGGAAGCAGTGCTGAGATCATTCCTTTTCTCAAGACGTGGGTGAACTTGCCCATGGCCATTGGGTTCATGATAATCTACACCAAGCTCTCCAATGTTCTCTCCAAGGAGCAGCTTTTCTACTCCTGCATTTTCCCTTTCATCGCGTTTTTTGGGACCTTCGCCTTTTTCATGTACCCATTGGTGGACATCTTGCATCCCACTGCATTCGCAGATTTTCTAGTACAGAAACTGGGCACAAGATTCTTGGGACCTATTGCTATTGTTCGCAATTGGACGTTCGTGCTCTTCTATGTCATGGCTGAGCTGTGGGGCAGTGTAGTGGTTTCAGTACTCTTCTGGGGCTTTGCTAATCAGGTGTGTACCCATCCCATCTACTGGTCATCTTGGACATTCACAAGCCGTAGTAATGTAATGCTTGCTGTGTAGACTGCATTGTGAATGCTGACATGAAGTTGAGTTGTTCCGAATGTTGCACTTTCAGTTGTGGACATATTGGTTGATGGTGTGGGAATGTCTGCAAAGTTATTCAGTTTGAAGTTTTGCAACAATCCAGGAGGCAAAAGTGCCATTGTGCTATTCACAATGCAATCCCAAACTTCATGGAAGTGTAGGTTAGAATGGATACATTGAAAGAATGAGGGTCTTTGCTGTGGTGGAATTGATGCATTGTCAGGAGGTTGCCTATTTTGTGTTTGGAGTTTATGTAAAGTATGTTCCATTCAGCATGCTGTGACCTCTTTCAGTCATGACCTAAGCTTTTGTAGTATCAGCAAGGAATTTAGCAGAATTCAGCAGATTTCTGCAGGTTTTTTGTTAGGGTTCAGTAATTATGATTTTCTAAGAGAAAGATCACAACCATGTTACAGGTTGCTAGAGATGATAGAGTCTTAATCAACTTACCAAGGCTGGGGTGTGTGTGTGGCAGATTACAACTGTCGACGAAGCCAAGCAGTTCTACCCTTTGTTTGGCCTAGGGGCCAATGTAGCTCTTGTGTTTTCAGGCCGCACAGTCAAGTACTTCTCAAAGTTGCGCACACAGTTGCCACCTGGGGTTGATGGGTGGGGTTACTCACTCAAGGGTATGATGGGGCTTGTTGTAATTCTTGGCTTTGCAATTGTGGGTATTTACTGGTGGGTCAACAAATATGTGGTGAATGATCCATCACTTCCCAAGGCAGAGATCCGGAAGAAGGTTTGTGTTTCTTCTCTTTACTTTTGGAGATATCACATGCATCTGATCCAGAATTAGAATTCTAATTTAGAGGTCCTGCTCCTCTGCAGAAACTCCATTGTGTGAAAATTGCAAGAGCTTGGCACAGGAACTCCAACAGCTGAACTGCACTGTGTCCATTTTCATATTCATCCTGCTATATGGTGCACTGTCTTAATTCATTTCATATGGATGTGAATACTGAAGCCTGAAGCTTTTGTAGGTTGTTGTAAATCCATGTATGGGAGAAAATTTATGCAGAGTTTATGTTATGCAGCTTTGAGTTTATAATCTTGAATTGTTATGGGGATATCAAGGTGGAGTCAATTTTGTGGAATATCTTGTTGTCCACTGGATAATCAAGACCTTGTTGGTATGTGTATGCATGTGTAGAAAGCCAAGCCTAAGTTGGGTATGGTGGAAAGTGCTAAGTTTTTGCTGAACTCGCGGTATATTCGGGACCTTGCTACTCTGGTTGTTGCATATGGAATCAGTATCAATCTGGTGGAGGTCACGTGGAAATCAAAGCTCAAATTGCAGGTGAGCCCTTACCTACCACTATCAGGAGTCCCTTAGTCTTCTCCAAGTGTGGTGCACATTTTGTGGGGAGGTTTTGTCCTGTGTTGGACTGGCATAAATTGTGAAACACATCAAGTTTATATTTTGATAACAAAGGCAAAGAAAGAGTGTTTGATGTGCTTTATGTATGTTCACCAGCTATGCTTCAGTCTTGAAGCCACTGCTATGTGAATTGAAAGATGTGTATTGTTGATAAGAGTCATTTGGGGTCTCAAGGGTTGTGCTATGTTGCTGCATTATATTACTGCATATCCCTTTTTTGATCATGTGTCAGAGCATGAGGATGAACCTTTATCCTCCAACTTACGATTACTTTTCTAGGCTGAATCATGTGCATACTTGTCATGATGAAAATGTGGCAGTCGCAGCCTTCTCACCAAAACAAAGTCATCAACTTGAGTGGGTGCATCTTGGTTGTCTGTGCATCACCCCCCTAGAACCTGCTCATGCATGAACTGACACAATGAAGTCTGGTCTCTGTGTTGGTGCAGTTCCCGAGCCCCAATGAATATTCTTCATTCATGGGCGACTTTTCAACATACACGGGAGTGGCAACATTTATAATGATGTTACTGAGCCGTTTCATTTTCAGGAAGTATGGATGGGGTGTGGCTGCAGCCATCACACCAACGGTGTTGCTAATTACAGGGGTTGCCTTTTTTGGACTGGTTCTCTTCAGTACTCCTCTCACTCCTGCACTTGCAGGCATTGGACTGACTCCATTGCTAGCAGCAGTGTATGTTGGAGCCCTTCAGAATATCTTCAGCAAGAGTGCCAAATACAGTCTGTTTGACCCATGCAAGGAGATGGCCTATATCCCCTTGGATGAGGACACCAAGGTATGTAGTTGAGCTAACATTCTGCGACTCAGAATGGTCAAGATCTGCAATGTACCTTGTCTGATAGGAAGGATCAGATATTTGAGAAACATTCTAGGGTTTTGATGGTGTTTCCCTTGAATCTTAAGGTTGCAAGTGGTGTTACTGACATGCCATTCATTTTTAAATGATGCTCTTGAGTTATCTCTGGATTAGTTGGTGCACAGCCAGTGGCATGACAAGAGCAATCATGTCTTGGGAGTGGACAAGAAATTTAGGCTTTTATGGAGAAGCAGTCAGAAGCAGTATCTAATCATGAATGCTTTATTGGTGATTTTATGCAGGTGAAAGGGAAGGCTGCCATTGATGTGGTGTGCAACCCACTTGGCAAGTCAGGAGGTGCTCTTATCCAGCAGTTTCTCATCCTGGGATTTGGATCATTGGCAGCCTCTACACCTTATTTAGGGGCGATTCTCTTGGTTATTGTATTGGCATGGTTAGGTGCAGCACGGTCGTTAGATGCCCAATTTACACCTCTAGTCCAGAAAGATTTGAAGGGCAAGCTTCTGGAAGGCAAACTATCTGCCATCTCTGCTGCTGTCCTGGGGCAATCAAAGGCAAGGAAGGAGGTAAGGAATTTCTTTCTCACTGAGTGTCTTTGTCAAGATTGCGGTGTTTAGAGTTGTTCATTGTCATCAAGCACATGAGTTATAAGTTATATGAGGGAAAAAATGTGGGACTCAATAACCATATCTGCTCTGATCACTTGATCAGTGAAAGCTTGAAACTAACTGATGCGTATATTGGAAAGGTGCTCTTTTAGACCTCACCATTGCAATGTACAGAGTGCAATCAGGAAACAAACAGAATTTGTTTTCCTAAATCTTGCACTGTATTATTGTGCTGTGGAATGATGGAGAAAATTTGGGTTCCTGGGTGCAGGTGACTTACCGTTTTGTGAGTGTTCTCAATGAGCAAGGTTTCATTGAAGGACGGTATGTGCCCGTTGTTGATGGGCAGGCAGTGGCTGCTGTTGCACCTGCCCCTGTTGCTTCAACAACCAATGGGGATGGCTCCACAGAGAAGCAAGGAGAGGGGGAGCGTGATATCCCTGCTTCAGAGGCAGCACCCATCAATTGAGACAGTTTTGTGTGCATGCTGGTTGGTACCCCTCACTACCAGCACCTCACTCTGAGTGAAAACCATTCCTGGAATTAATCACATTATTTGAATCAGTCTGTCGGAAATAGTCAGAAATGAGTAGTGTTTGTGCTGTGAAATTTGCAGCTTGGGAATGCAGCAAGGTGGGAGTGGTTTATGCCTTGCTGACTCCCAACGGAAGATGAACAGATTGACAAGCAATGGGTCATTTGGGGGAGAGAGGCTGTGTATGTGCACTTCAGCAACTTCACCCCCTCTTCTAGTGCACAGTGTACCAGGTTGTATGTCAGGCACTACAAATTTTTTATGAGTCTAGTATCTGTTATATGGCCTCATTTCAGCAGTTTAGTTTAAAAGTAGTAGGCAGAGAGGTGACTTTGGCAGAGCTTGGTGTGATGTGGGGAAGGAAAGTCTCTGCGAGGCTTGAGTAACACATTATTAAGTTGGGTGCTTAGTGCATCCAGGTGCGGTCTTGTATAAGTGTCCCACTTGAGAGTGGTGGACAGAAATGCAACAATATTTGTTGTATTGGGAGCTTAGAAGTCTGGTGACTATTTGGAAAGGTAGAGATAATGATGAATGAATAATATGGGTAGTTTGTTCACTGACATGAGATGGCTATTGTTGTGGCCACTGCATCTAATCATATTCAAATCATTGGGCAATTGGATCTGGATGGGAGAGACAGATTGTCTTTTGCACTTGGTATCTTGGGCGGAAATTCTTGGATGTCAGGATGTAAGAAATTCTTTATCATAGAGGTGTCATGAATTTCACATGCAGGTATACATTCAGGTTTGTTGTGTTTTTTCAAATTGTGCATGTTTTTGAAATGTTGAAATGCAGGTGGTTCTACACCATCTGAAATCTCAACATTGAATTAATTCAACAATTGTTTGACCAAATATGGGAGTGTCTTCAAACACTTTTTTTTTTGGGGAGGGGGGGGGGGCGTTAAAAATGGATAAATCCATTTGTAATAGAAGTAGTGATGATTTGTGAGTTGTGATTATATGGATTATACAACTTAGGTTGTTTAGGATTGTGATTATTGCATATAGGATTCCAGTAGCCATGTAATTGACTGCATCAGTAGATGCCAATGGAATGGCTTTTTTGGTTTAGTAGTATTGTCCCATGGCTTGCATGGATAGCCAAGAATGAGTATTCTGATTGGTCAATGAAAGAATAAATGTTGGGTACCCCTGAATTCATTCAGAGTTTGTCTATTCCACGGATGTGTGCAACTATCCGACCTTATGGTTTACCTCATGGAACTCCTGCCTGTAAGTGTTTTATATGTAAGATAATGCTTCAGGATGGGGAGTTCATAAATTAACATATGTCTTTTCATTTCCACTTTGACCCAGGACCACTCTCCATTGTGCAAAATTTGTACAAGAGAATGTTAAAGAGCAGTGTGGCGTGATGTGTGGCATGACATGTAGCTGTGAGCAGATCTGCTACATGATATACCCGCTATGAAAATTTATGTTTGGAAGCTTGAGTAAAATTCCCATGCTCTGATACAAACTAGGTGAATGAAACCAGCAGGCTTGAGCTACCAGTATTAAGCAGCAAAAGCCCACACCAAGAATCCAAGTTTGTCTAAAGACATTATCAGGCTGTGACAAAGTGCAAAGTGCATGTTTGTCCACTTGCTTTGTATTAGATAATGGCCATTGGAGGACCTGGCCAACCTGCTGGTCAGCAACCCGCTCAACGGCCAGGACCAGGTCTGGCCAAATGGCCATTATTTGACATAATTGGAAATTGGAAGAGATTCTGTCACAGCATTGGGAATTTTGTTGGCTATTTGCTAGACCTCACATTGTTCTTCCATGTCCTCTTATATTCTTTTATATGCAGGGGTCAAAAACCCTCTTGTTGAGTTAAGGATTATTGCTTGTCAAAGAAATAGAACTCTAATATTGTTGCAGAAACAAAATACCCAGTGATGCAGACCTTGACACACTTCTAAAACAATATGATGCGAAGGGCAGAGACCCTAGAACAGATTAGGATACTGCGATTCTTCTGAAGATTACTCCAATTCTGTAGCAATGTGCGTGTGCTTTTCTGGACATGGATCAATTATACTTGTCACAGATTTAGTTATCTTCCACAAGCTTGCCTTTGTAGAATCTGCTGAATGATCTTTTCATGTTGATGCCAAATCTTCAACTCCATCGTCTTTGACTATTTTGCCTCAATGATGCCTCAGCTGTTTTGTTTTATCATGTGGTGAGCTGGCTTCCCCCCATAACCATATATAAGTGTAAGGAAATAGCAAGGAAATCTCTTGCAAGCAAAGCAGGCAGGAAACTACTAGTGACCCTTTGTAAAATTAGTAGTTTACAGAAGGTCAGTGATGGCCAATGTGCAGTATTTATTCATTGTCTTTCCTGATCTGTTTACTTGTTGAGCCTTTGCTCTTTCTTCAATTAAATCTTGAATTCTGCATGGCATCAGGGTCAAGTTTAAGAAGAATAAATGAGTCAGTAGAGTGCTAGTCAAGTGTAGTAAAGATGGCTCAAGCTCAGTGTTAATGGTAAGGACATTTCTGTTGAAGAAAGTAACAAGCTAGAAGGAGTTAGGTAAACAGTAAGGACATTTCTGTTCAAGGAGAAAGTTACAAGCTAGAAGGAGTCGTAAACTACAATGTTTGGTGAGTTAAGATGAGAGCTATTTTGAGGAGGGAGAACCTTTGGGATATCATTGAAAATGTTGTAATGCCTACTACATTTCCTACTATTGTCGGTGGTGTGTAGGTGACAGAGTTGATGCTGTGCGACATGAAGAATAAGGTGATTCTGTCAGTCAAAGATAATCTGGTGGACACAATAGCAGAGTTCATTGACCCTGCTTTGGCTTTGGCATGCAAACATTGAGGCTTCAATTTCAGTCGGGAGATGCATCACAAATTCAAAAATTCACAAATCAACTTCTTGTTGTGCACAACAATTGCACAACATCGACATGAAGGAGGGCACTGACATTGAAGAATAGATTTCAAAGGCAAGAGACCTCAAGAACCTCTTGGCTATGTTGGGAGAACCAATTACCTGAGAGGATCTTGGTGAACCTGTTGCTGAACAAACTCCCTCACAGTTATGAGGATGTTTATTCAAAATCTATCCACTATGGATGCGATGCCATCTTTGAGAGGACAAGCACCAAGCTGATCACTAAGTACCATTGTATGAAGAAGAGGGGACCAGCAACTTAAAGATGAAGAAGACACTCATTGTGCAATATCAACATGGCCAAAACAATGCTGCCCGAGGAGCACAAGGGGCAAATTGAGGAGGCCGAAAAGGGAAGGCCTTGTTTACAAAAGTGTTGGAACATAAAAGGCCCAGAGAACCATCACATATTTTGTTTGTGGCAAAAATGGTCATGTGGCCAAAGGACTGTATTGACTGGAAACTACTAGCTGACTCAAAGGAGAAAGAGAAGTCGACAATTTTAAGTCTGTGGCAGGCTTGGGAAGGGCGTGCATATGAATATGGGCTGAAGAATCTTCACTTGATGGGCTATCCTGTGCATGGACTTAGTTTTGACAATGATTTAGTAGACTCTCACTCCC
>Ga0116231_10006591_pt1 | contig 22010 bp, 20 predicted proteins | sample S1TSphgellanicum_2_FD_89695 | JGI IMG/M metagenome (GOLD analysis project Ga0116231, IMG submission 89695) | Host-associated microbial communities from peat moss isolated from Minnesota, USA - S1T2_Fd - Sphagnum magellanicum MG | ecosystem: Host-associated > Plants > Peat moss > Unclassified...
CAAGAGAAAAACTAAACCCCCCCCCCTCTCCCCCCCCAAAATAATAATAGTCACACTATGTCCACAATGCATCCAAATTCGAATAGGTACCTGCACTCTAAGAAAAGGGGTATTAACCCATGCCAAACAATTTTGGGAAAGAAATTTTCTTGCATCCAATGAGACAGCTCAATATGCACCTAGGATGGCCCATCTTTTTTCATTTGGGGGGACGGGGGGAAGGCTGGTGTGGTACTCAGTTTTTTTGGATTTTGGTGTTCCCAACTAGTGTGTTTCCATAGGTTTTCAATGATGTTCCAAATTCCCAATGTGTTCCCCCAAGACGTTCCCATTAGCACTGCACTTTCTCCCATTCTATTGCCCAAAGTTGAACTTTTATAATTATAACCTCTATACTTATATTTTGGGGAGTGCCCAATGTTTCATTAAAAAATTGTGACAGGCCAAATCAAAGTAAAAAAAAAACACTTTGGGTTCAACCTCCCCCACCCTCTCCTTTGGGTATATGGGTTGTTCATAGTGCAAAAGGCACGCAGCATCATTGACCCAAGGGGCTTCCTTGATATGGGATCAAGCATGCACAAAAGCCAGCTGTAGGGATCCATCCACAAGTCTTGTGCAGAGGCCTCTCACTCAAATGAATCAAATTTTGTATACTCCAAATAACAGGCCAATGACTCTCCCAAGAGCTCTTACCAATGGAATCAATTTGGCTTGATGTTGATCATCATATCCCAAGTTGAAGAAGGTATAACTAACCATTAAAAAAACCCATAAAGATATTATATGTAAACCGCTCCCACACATTTCCTACTATATTTGGAGGGCACCTTACATCTGTGAATTTTGCCTCTGCAAAAAGAGGAGTTATCAATCTTATGCCACATCCTAAAGCATTTTATTTGGAGAATGCCCGTGCCATGGGGCCTTACCTTACATGTAAAAAGGCGATGGTACAATTTTTGTACTAGCTGGGGGTTTGAACCACGGACCTCTAGTTACGATGCACTGAGCCCCACATCAAGCATGCATTATCAGAACAGACCCACTCCTCGATTTTTTGCTACAGATAGTGAGCAAAGAATCCGATGGGTTAAACATGAAATAGCACACGTCTGTTCCTTCTGCTCCTTGCAATTGCTAACTAACAAAAAGCCTAGTGTTTCTTTTGGCAATTTTGTGCCATAGCCAAAGTGGCAATGATCCACAGGAAGATTTAGCCAAATTTGACTAATGTGAAATATAAACGTAAAATTTAAAATAATTCTTCTATATTTCCAGCAAATTTTCTTAAATTTTGATAAAATTCTGGCTATTGAATTTTATTTGTTAAAGCAGATGATTTTAGAGCACTTTCAATTTAGAATATATAGCATTTTGGCTATATTTAGCCAGAGAAAAAAAGGCAGAGGCATGCACCCAATACGTAAACGGGCAGGCGCATTAAAGAATCAGAAAGCAGACGACAAGAAGTTAAAGTGCAGATTGCAAGTGCCCTTGGAGGAGATAAAAAAGGAGACTGTCTGAGCCCGGGTTCGAACCGGGGACCTCTAGTGTGTGAGACTAGCGTGATGACCAACTACACCACCCAGACTCGACTTGAGGGAGTCTTTGAAGATTTGTTTATAAACTTGTCAACAAAACGGGCTATACTACATGAACAAATTCTTTGAATATTGTAGTACAAAGGCTAGCTTTTTAACGTCTGTCGATTAATTAATTGATTATAAAGATTCCATGTGGAAAATTAGTCATAAACCAGAATGTTTCAAAAGGTTCTCTATTTTCCGGCATCAAAGTTTGGTTCTTTGGAATATATATACATTTTGAAAATTTCAACATTTCTACAAAATAATGTAATTATTTTGCCAAGGTACTACTAAGGTAGAAGCTGCAGTCAGTCAGAGATGGCCATTTTGTTTCTTTTCATTCTTGCATCAGTTTTTTGAGTCCATAAGCACTCCAGAAGTAGTTGAAGTTCTGCACAGGGGATAGGTCTCTTGTTTCCTTTTCCTCACTCTTTGATTTGCATCATACAAATTGTAGCCTTAAAAATTCTCACTACATGCTCTAATATGATGACTAAATCTCAGTCTGAGTGCAGGCAAAGGGGTCTTGTGAAAACCATTCTTGCTGCAATCCTTAAACAGAGTGAAATTCTCTGCATATCAGGAAGAAAGGGCTGCCACCAGTGGAAGTTTTTTCAAACAAATTCAATGTGTGGATTGAGAATTGACACGCTCTCAATATGAGCAGACTCCCAGTGTTCAGAGAGCAGAATCAATGCATGCAGGTACATGAGCAGATAATATGATAGAACTCTGTTCACTTGCAATGATACATATTACAAAGCAAAAGAGAAACAATTTTGTCACTCCAGATTCCATCTCTTCTTTGTTGATAAATTTCCTGTGAGTTTCTTCGTTTCAGGAAAGACAATTCCGGAAGAACCGAACACCCTGCCATCCATACATTCCCTTCCTTTCATTATGGGAGCCATCAAACATTGCTGCCTTCTATTGCAGTATCTGGACTGTCTCACATCCTGAATAATTCCTCTAATGTTCATCAATTCCACACTGTGAGTTTGTGCTTCCTATCCAATTATCCCACATGTTGATAAGACAATTTTTTCAGCACTGTTCAGAATCCAAACCTGTAATGCAAAATTAACATCATCCTCATCTACTTGCAACGTCACTCTGCGAAGGCGTTCTTCACGGGATGTACCTAATTTGAACAATGCCTGTTTGTGCAATAGGAGAACACATATGATTAGAGCACAACACATGAGTTAGGGGCGAGAGAGACCAGGTAAACAACACAAGACAGAAATCCCAATAAGCGGGAGTGAAATGCTGAACCAGAGAGTAAGATAAACCAGTCAGAAAAAAGACAACAAACTATGTGAATTTAGCAGACTTTGGAAGGTGCACCTGATCAGCTAGCACACCACAAATAGCTGAAAACTCAGTGGCTGCCAGTGAATGCATTGTGGTTGATTTGCACAAATCTAAATATGCCTTGTTGACCTGAAGATCCAAACAGATTACAAAGAGCATTGGCCAAGATGATCAAACACTTACTCTTTGCTGGCAGCATATAGTCAACATTGACAGACAACACGAACATGATGGAAGTCAAGCATGCACAAAAACATATGAGAAGGCAATGAAGAAGACCTCGCCAAGGGTTGCATCCTTCTTAGCACGGCGAAATAGACGTACAGCTGAACACAGCACCATCTGTAGTACATAATCTCAACTCACAGATATGTGTCACATGAGATGATCCATAAGCTTGCTGCACTCTGGCATTTCAATTTGAAGTGACTCATACAAAACTGAAGTCAGGGACACAGAGATTCTACCAAACCTAGAGTTCACACTCTGAGAGTAGAACTCAAAAATGAAGCAGAGAGAAAAGACGGTCACAGACTAAACAGAATGCTTCAAAAGCATACAACGAAGAATTTATTACAAGGGCGAGAAAACACCTGCTGGTGCTGGGGCAAACCTTGAATGGTTTCCACAACTGGAGAACGAAATGTGCGTGCCAAAGCTCTGGCCATGTGATCTATTTGCACCTGAAACAACAACATACATGTTGCAAATTTGTCTGAGATTAGGAGAACTTCCAAGGAACAAGTTGTGCACAGGAAAAGATTCCAAGGAACAAGATGTGCACAGGAGATCATCATCACCATCAAATATCTCATGATAAGAAACCTTACCAGATACTTGTGCAGAACTGAGCTTGTTCTTTGGCGGTACTTCAATGTCTTGTCCTCTTTTGCAGAACATCCAGGATCTCTCTCATTTGTAAGCTCTTCTCTAACCTCTCCTTCTAGAATTTCTAAAGCACTCCTGCAGAAAGTCATTACAGAATCAGAAACCATCTTGTGTTTTTGAGAGAAGGAAACAAGTAAAAAAAGGATGGAACAATGGGTACTCCATATCCTTGACTATAACAATATCCATGCCAAAGTGGATCCTCAATTGCCTAAACAATTTTGCCTAGACTGTTGTTCCAACGTAAATCAGACAGAAAGATTCCTGCAAGTTGACATTGACTGCAGACATTCTGTCAGGGATAAATTTTGACCTGCAGACATGCAGGGCTTTCCTCATGTCACCTGAAGCAGCTGCTACTTTCTGCCAACAGTAAAGATCTGTCAAAAAAATTCACAACTCTGTTTTTCTCCCTAATCTGCTCAAACATTGTCAGATTTCCCTGTCTGTATGGGCAGGGTCTCCAAGCTCTGTTGTGTATGAGAATCAAGTGTCATCAACATGCTCTTTTCAGACTGGCAAAATCAGTGCTGTAAACTGTTGGAAGCAAATCAACCGCATCAAACAAAAGTGTTCTGGGAACTGTAACAGAAGAACACTGCTTCAAATGATGCAGTACCAACAACATTCAAACCTGCCCTTGATTAACTTACTCTTGCACAGAGCTCCAAAGCTGGAGGATGGAAGACAGTAAAAGAAAGCCCCTGAGAGTGCCCACCAAGTTCTGCCACATTATTCCTCACTCTTTTCAACAGAAAAACAACTTCAAACATTCAAAAACTCTGAAACAAATGCATAAGGCTACAACCTCACACAAAGGTCTCTTCCAAATAGCTTGACAAGTTCAAATTTACAACTGAAACCCACAATGATGATTACCTCCAGTCGCTGATTTAACACTTTTAAAATCTGGTCCTTATTATAAGCTGGAAAGGTCACAACATCTGGTTTGCCTGCATAAGAGATATAAGCATGATGAAGTGCATACATGGTTAGATTGGCAAACATCAAAGACAGTCAACCCTGACAAACCTCACATTCCAAACCTCCACACAGTATTTAGAGGCATTAAACTTATCCTAATTGTTGAATCTTGGAATCGGCAGGACTTACAATTCATTGCTCGCAGATTGGGCAGAAAGCGATCTGTAAGGTCAATAGCATTCGCAACACCTGAAAAACAGCACAAGCAGTATCTTCATTTGTCAAACTTGTGGCATCATGTAACAGATGAGGATGAAAAGCTGGAGTGACAATTGTGATACCATGAAGGGTAAGAACTAAGATACTTGAACCAGAGAAACTTCTAAATATTTGAAAACATACACAATGAGTATCAACTTACCAATTAGAATGCAGCAGGAATTTGGGAAAGTCGGGAGTCGAAACAAATCATAGAGGACTGCTTGATCTCTTGTAATCAGGTAGTCCATCTCATCCACAATCATAAGCCTTGTCACATAAACAGTTTTTAAAAACATCATGACAATCATGTTCAATCCAGCCTATCCTAGAAGAATGGAACATTTCATATGAAGCCCTTGATTGAAGATGACTGCTCAGTGCAAAACCTAAATTGCAATTACAAAATACACTAAATAACCCTGGAACAGAGGCTTGGATCAGCTCTACTAATAATGCCAGCTCTGCAAATGCCCATCAAGGAGAATGCTCATGAACACAGGAGCACAGTTACATACAACATCCTCTTTGAATGATTGACTGATCGCTGCAGTGAGTCACACACCCATTTCTTTATCTCTTTCAAACACACTGCAGAGCTTTGAATCACTTCAGTGCCCTGGTTAGGCTTTAGTAACTGTAAAACCTGTTCAATATAAGAGCATCTCATCAGTTGCAACTAACCATATGGAGCAGATCCCTACTCATGAAGGTTTTTGTGCATACTTTGCCAAACAGGAAATTCGACAGGAACAATAGAGCAGAAACAACATACACCAAAAAGCTAATGTATCATACATGCATCAACTTGACCAATTATAGCAGCTGCAATGACATTAAAATTGAAGTTGGCAAGAAGAAGATAACAGTCTAAAGAACATGACAGATAGACAAGCAATGCAAAATGACGTCACTCACCTTTTGATAGATATTCCGTGGATCTGTCAGTGAAGTGCAATTCAAGGAAATTATCTCTGGGGTCTGCATATTGGCCTACAGGGTGAACACTCCAACCATTTTAGACACTCTCCAGCTCCTCCTGCTTTGTCTAACATACAGGACCAAAAATGTGAACAAGTCTCAAGAGGCTAAGATCAACAGAAAAGCATTATAGATGGTCTTTCTTTGGTCAGGCTTGCTAGCTGCTGCCACAGTTTTGCAAGTTCCTACCTCTTTAGTCCACTCAGTGCATAGGATTTTCACTTTCTCCATAGTCAATGACTTCCCAGTCCCTGGACGGCCACACACATACATGCTGCCTGGTCTTTGCTCAAGTACAGCTGTCTTGCAAAACCTAATCACTTTCTCTTGTTCCATCTCTCGGCACAAGATTGATGATGGAACAGCTGATAGATGCAGAGCCATCTTCACAGCCATCATGTAGGATGTATCTGTTGTACAAAGGTCAGGGAGTATAAATGAAGCAAAGCCAGAACAATTTCTACAGTGAACTGAAAGTCATGAGCTTGATGGAACAGTAATATAACCAACAGCTTATTGAGGTTGAGTAATATGAGAAAGTAGACCCCAAAAGTCTGTTCTGAAATTTAAAGAAAAGCCAGAAACAGAAAGAAACCAAGAGGAACGAAAGAAGCATGACTATGCAATCAGGTAATTCTTGGACTGTAATGAGCCGAGAAGAGAAAGGCAATAAAGAAACAAACACTGAGCAACTGAACAGGCATTTGCACAAGGGGGACTGGAGAAACACAATGCTTACCAGTGGGGTCCCACATGGACTCTTCCAGTGAGGAACTGGTGCTGCACAGTTGCAGGCTGTTACTGGATCTTGAAGAGGAGTCCTTCCACTTGCACATTCCTCGCCATTCCTTCATTGACGTGGGTGACAAACCTTAAATCAGCTGCTCCACTTGAACTCTCTCTCCCACACTGTACTAACCTTCTTTCTGCCAGGTCATAAATGTCTAGCAGATCCTATGGACACGACTATCATACCCCCTGTTCCAGATTGAGAGACACTAACCTGAGACCTTTCACTTCACAATTGACAAAGATCTCTGCTAATCAGTGTGTGCAAACTGACCAGAATGCAACCAAAAGTCAGGTCTGTAAAAGTACCACAAACACCAGTCACATCAGATTCCTCAAAGAAGGCCTAAGCATTACCATCAGGTGATAAGTAACCAGAAAATCAGGTGACAATAGACACCAGAATGCATCACATTCAAACAGGCATCTGTAGCCCTGCATTATTATGTAGCAGCACAACAAACTTCATGAAACACTGATTTGTCCTCAACCAAACAGAATTACAGCGATGGAGTCTCTGTGAAAGATTTTACATTTTCTGATCTGGCAATCTGTAAACGCAAACTGACAGACCCAGGCAGTGCTCATCCTTTCTTCCTTCTTCCTACTTTCTAAATGCTCCATACAAGTGAAAAGGTGTTCTTGTGTTAGACTAAGGTCTGCTGCTGAAGGTTTTTGGTGTCTTTCTTCTACAGATAGTGGTTACATACAAGGATTGTCTCAAATGTATAGGTAGTCTGCCTGCTGATGTGATGGCCCAACTCTACTGGGTCAACATCCCATACTGACTGGCAGAACATTGGCAAGTTTGATAGAATGCCAATTCTGGATCAGAAACTTGAGTTGTGACACAGAATGAAAGCAGCAGCAGCACTAGCTACTAAACATACATTGAACACAGTCCTTCCCCAAACAGCCTATCCTCTCTCCTCATCTATGTACCCACCACCCATCTCTGTGTCCATTCATGTACACAATTTAAACTGCAGGTCCCAGAGTCGATTCTGGAGCACCCAAAGGTGCTTTGACAACCTCTTCTTGTGGCTTTGGCCCCTCTCCAAATGCAGCTGTACCATCAACAACAGGATGGACGCCTTGAGGCTGAGGTGGGTCTACCTGCTCTGTAGGATCCTGCTCCTTCGCAGTTTCCTCCAACTTGAGATCTGCTGCAACGGCAGGCTCTGGTGTAACCTCCACATGTGGCACTAAGGCTTCTGGAGCTGTCTCAGGTGGTGCATCCACTTTGGTCACATCAGCAGCTGGCACAACAACATCCTCCTCCCCAGGTGCAACAATCTGGTCAGCCTTTATCTCCTTGGGCTCAATAGCTGATTCCTCTGCACTGACCTCCTTGGAATCAACCAGTGGGGCATCTACATCCATTGGTTTTGCCTCCTCTGTCACTGTGTCCTTTTCAACTTCTCCATTTTTCTCAAGAATAGACCCACCCACTGGTTTCTCAACTGTTTCCTTTTGAACTTCCTCCACCAGAGAGTCCTGTTCCTCAGCAGGAACTTCAGGCCTCTCTACATCTTGTATGACTTCATCCTTCCCATCTGCAAGTATGACAGATCACACATGGTGATATCAGTTCTCAAACTGCCATTGTGATGTCATTAATGGTCTATTTTAGTTTCTAAATCATGCATAAACAAAGAGTCTTCCCATATCGTTGCCAAATCATCGAGAAGATTTGTTTCCCCTCTTGACATTGGATGAATATTGGATCTTTGAGTCTCGCCACCTGCTAAAGATTGGTAACTGGATTTGCTCACCGTCAACCTTGGCTGGAGTTTTTGGAGACGAAACATCCTTGCCATTCTCCCGAGACTGGCGCTTGGACCGCTTAGTAGCAAGAAGTTCTGCGTCTTCTTCTGCATCTCCCTCAATGCTATCAGTAGAGAGCCGCCCTTTAGAATTCAGCCTGGCAGATCTCCTTGGCGTCTCACCTGGACTACCACCACCTTCGAAGACACCACCAAAGCAGAAATAGACAAAAACTGTATTCAGTACAACACACAAAGTACTTTGACAATAACAAGATCATTCATCCTCCCTCTAACAGCTTGCAGAAAAAGGACAATGCATGTAAGTTGCAATAAAATACCAAGAAGTATAAAGCTGTTGCAATGCCAAGAAACTGTGATGAACTCTTAAAGGAAATGAGAGCAAAAGAGGACTTTATTTCAGCAGGAGAGTAAAACACAAGACCTGAGCTCCAGTCAAAATCACTTGCCATAAGGCTACCAGGATGGTTCTTCAAGTACTTATCCAGTTGCCGTTTGTTGCGTAGCTCTTCACCATCGGGAGCCAAGAAGCTCACATCCTTTCTCTTGAGAATCCCAGACTTTTTTGTGAAGAACTGAGAAAACAAACACCCATGAGAGAAATTTAGAAAAGGACTCACAAACCCATGCAACTGTGACATACCTGACATACCTCTGACATGGTGGTGCTGGGAGTGAGAGCCTCAAGAAAAAGCCAGGAAGAAGAAGGGGAGTATTTTTGAATCATAAGCCCTTCTTCCTTGCAGCATAGATTTTTTTTCTATCTTTCAACTCTCTGCGACAATGTATTTCTTTCTTTATATTATGCTTATGTCCTTCATTAACAATAACAAGTTCTTGAATGATCAGACAAAGTGTGTTTCTTTTCTTTCTGGCAAGTGTCTCAAACCGAAAAAGAAAACTCTGCGTTTCAGAAAAAGAAAGCGGGCGTAACTGCTGCTGCTGCTGCTGACACATTGTTTCAAACCCGAGTTTCTAGACCAAGCGCCACTACTACATGCCGCGAGCTGGTAGAGCCCCCCTTCAAGGCAATGCAAGCACTGTTGAGGCTTGAACAAAATGATGCCACTCCAGAGAAGAAGAACAAATGCTATCCATCGCTATTTGCATTTTCCCTAACGAGAGAGACTTCTTGTGCAATTGTCCAGAAACAAAAACAACAAACTTCTGCTAAAGTTTGTGTGTAAGGTCGTCGGGAGGGGATTAAGAAGAGAGAGAGAGAGAGAGAGAAATTCTGTACTGCAGACCTTCCGTTTCCAGCCTTGCAGACATCCCGTCAGGTCCTCCAAAACCCCTTCCGGCGATGCTACAGCAGCTATGGTTGCCCCGGGGCTTCCCATTATTCGCCTTGGCTTGCCGCCGACGTTGCACAATCTCTCCCGCAAGAAAAATAATGATTCCGAAAACTCAAAAACAACAAACCCCGCAGACAAACACGACCAAAAAAAACACCACAACAAACCAACAAACAAACTACGTCGTAATACAGGCAATACGATGAAAGCTCAAGTTCTCCTGTAAACAAAGAGAATGATGCACAACGCAACGACGAAGCTTAGCTCTTCTTCAGTAGAAGAATAGGCAAGAAAAAAAGGGGCACAAAACCCCCTCAAAATGGAGGGAAAAAAACAGAAACCACCCAAGAAAAACAAAAACAGAGACTATAATGCTCCAAAGGCAAGTAAATGCAAATGTCTACTAAACCCTGAATATAAGACTTTCTGCACTTTCTTCTTTTTGTAACACAAAAAAGAAAAGACGACGCAGAATGTGGGAAACTGGAACCACGGACGCCAAGACTTGCAAAAAAAAAAAAAGGGCGGAAAGAGCTCATAAACCGGAAGCGATTTCTTTTCTTTTTTTTTGGTTTGGCATAACACAAAAAGAACGAGCGAGCGAGCAGTATTGACACCACCGGGTATATATAAAGAGTTTGAAGTTTTTGTTTCCAGTACGCACAAGAAGACGACGGAGAGCTTAGTTTTCTCGCGGCAAGCAGCGACTACGGAGGAGTTGCACGGCGACCAGCGACCGCAAGGGCGCGGGGAGAGAGAGAGAGGAGAGAGACGGAGGACATCAATGACTGCCCCGAAACAAAACAAAGAAACTAACTAGCAAACAAAGTTCAAATGGGCAGATCTCGGAATTTTTTTCTTCTGCCCGGGTTCTGGCGAATGGCCACGCTTTCAGTTTCGCCAGGATCCACGTGTTTGGATCCGGTTCGGAGATAAAACTGGTCCGAACCTGTCGTTTTGATCAGGTTCGAGAGTTTGTTCAACAGGTAGGTAGGTAGGTGGGTAGTTAGTTTTTCAATGGAAGGTTGCTAGTTGGTAATTAGTTACCAACGTTTATTTGACTGTAATTAAGTTAACTCCAGTTAGACAGTACCCTAGTTCAATAGCAGGTTCCACAAAAATTATATTATTTTAAAACATGCTAATTTTTTTTTAAACTGGCGACTGGTGGCGCTTTCAGTCCCGCCAGGCTCCATGTGCTTGATCCGGTTCGGAGATTGAAAACTGTTCCGAACCTGTCCTGTTGATCAGGTTCGGGAATACCTTTCATTAGGTAGATAGTTAGTTTCAAAGGCAGGTTGGCAAACCAGTCATCAACGTTTATTTGACTGTAGTTTAAGTTAACTCCAGTCAAATTAACTCCAGTTGATAGTGTCAACATTATCAACTGTAACTACGCTCCAATTGAACAGAATTTAAGTAAAGTATCAACATTAAGTATTATGAACTGCAAGTGACCTCCACTTGGACAGAAAAATAGTATTCAGAAGCCCAAATGAAAAAAAACCATTAGGCCGTCCACAAATTCTGAAATTTTAAAAATAAAATATCTAAATCTAATTTATTGCATGAGTACCAATTTTATTTTTATTTTAAAAAAAATTTAGGGTTCAATTTTGTGATGTGAAAAAAGTGACCAATTGTGCCCCAGAAAAGAGAAATTTTAGTTGAAATGATTTATCTGAAACAAGAGAATTTAATTGGGTGTAAATCTTTGGGCAAGGTTGCACGTACACTAGTGTGGCCTATGCCATTGGCTCAAGGATGAACTTGTTACCCAACTAATTCCTCATTTCAACCCTAGTTTTTATAATTTAGCTATGTTTCTAACAACAAACAAAAAAATTCAAAAATTCAATGTGGCACATAAACTAAGTCTAAATTTTTTTTATGAAATTATATTGCCTCCATTTCAGTCCAACTCATTGAGGGTTTTTTCAACAATTTATTAGAAACGTGCCCCAATATAATTAAAATTTTGGACTTTGGATTTTATTAAGATTTTGAATTTTTTATTTTGAAATTGATCAATATTTAATAACTTCTCCACCATAGGTTGAAACACCACCTTGGTTTCCAACAATATCGAGAGTGTGGCCAAAGGTGTTGGGGTTTAGGGTTAGGGTTTATCCTAAACTTACCCTAAACCCAAAAGGCACACATTAATTTGTTTTTTCATATCCACTAGTGGGACTTATTGACCCAAATGTGATAATTTTCAAAGTTATAAGGATGCAACTTTCCAAAAGACTTCTTCAAAACACAAAATGACATGACTAATGTGAAAGGTGATTTTATGAAAAGGCAAACAAAATGACCAATAAAAAATTCCCCTTGTGTTTTCCTATGTGAGGTGAAAGGGCAAACAAAATGGCATTTTATAACTCATTTTTTAAAATGTTTATTTTTTATGATGAAAATTGTCAGGTGTGTTAGTTTAACTGCTCAGTTAAGTCCTAGTTAATTAAGGATAAATTGGATTAGTTAAGTTAATTAAGTAATTTGTGTGAACAAGGTTCGAAATATTTGTTATGGGATATAATCCCATCTTGTCTGACCTCAAATCACTTCTGATGATTCAAAAGCTTGATTCACTTGTAACAATGCAAGAATCCAAGTTCAAAACATAAAAAACCAAAACACTTATATAACCAAAAAAAAAACATCAAAACAGAAACCATGCTCCGAGAGTTTGGACGTGGTGTATCATTCAAGATACTTTTATGTTATATGTTATGAATGTGGTAACATCAATGGTTATAGGCGTCGACATAGGAGCACATAACATAATCATTTTAAATTTAATAATTTTTGCTATGTTGATTTGAAAATTAGAAAATGACTACCATGCACACCATCCCGTCAAAGGCTTTCCAATGGTATGAAAAGTGCACCAAGGTGCCTTGGGGTTCAAGAGGGTTAGGGTGTGTGGTCCAAAACAAAACAAACACATATCTTCCTATAAGGTGCATAATGAAAAAGAATAAAGTAATTAGGCTTGCAAGAGGTAAGTTTGGGCAATACAAATAAACAAACATCAAATTTACATCATATAAACCAAAATGGGAGAAACATATTTTAAAGAAGTTTTCAAAAATTTATAAATCGCTAAGAAGGAAAGTTGGCAAGTGCATGAAATGGGCATGCCATGAATACTAAACATTAATGGAAAAAATATTAAATGCATATTGAATACTAAATATAAATACTGAAGTGAATACATCTATGAGTCACAACCAATATTTTTGTTTCAGGAAAATCTTCAGATTTTCCAAACTTAAAATTATGATTTCAACACATTCATAGGATTTTTGTGGAAAAAATAGCTCTAATTCATCAAATACTTCAAGGTATTTGACAATGCTTGTTGAGTTTCTTAATGATTTGCATTCTTGTCTAATTACTTTGTGTGTTTATACTAATTGAAAGATTATCAACAATATCTAAACATATAGCTCTAGAGATTTTTGTTTTAGGTTTTTCACAATTAGGTGCTAGTGGTATTTGGGTTTTTTCTTCATGCCACTTTTGACATGTTTGTGGGATGGTAAGTTGGTCAATAAGCGAATGTTACCATGGTGTCAAAACTAGTTTAAACAATTTGGGAGAAAGGTAGGATCTTTTGTACACACATTTAAATTTCATCATATTTAACACGCATTGAATTTTGTGTTTCATCAAATTTCAATTTGCAAATTAACAATTGGATTAAGGACATATACATATATATATATATATATACAAGAAGGACATGAGGTTATATCAATTACTTAAAGAATGCGCTCAAATTTTGAGATTGCCTTTTTGTTAACTTTTGATTTTTCAAAGGTGCTCAAAGTTGAAGAGTACATCCAAAGCTTCATTCATGGCATGATTTTTAATGTAGTCAATTATTACCATCAAATACAATGGAAGCTAAACCTTTGGAGTGAATAAAGATATTACAAATAGGTCTAAATAATAGATGTATAATATGTGTTGGATGGGTTGCAACTTGCAACTTGGTTCAACATCTTGCTTGCAATCTCTTCATTAGAATGGGTGCATTTCACTCACTTTGCTCACAAAGTTTGTTCACAATCACATTGTTATCCCATTGTATAGGTACCTTGAGCAAAAAATGGGAGAAACCGTGGTAACAATGAAAACCAGATTGACCTAAATGTGTCATATTAGGTATTGGGCTTGTAAGCTAATTTGATAGTAACACTAACATTGAGGTCTGAGGTGGCAGATTTTGTGATTTTCTTGATCACATTATATGATGTAATCTTCCAATGGTGATCATACAAGTGTAATAGTGATCATAATGTGTATGTTGAAATTTTTTTTTTTTTCTAAATTGTTGAATCTGCACCCTTAGACCTTAATGTCATGGAAGGGTTTCACCCTTGGCTGTTAATGTTGGCTGCATCACGTAGCAAACCTGCTAATAGGGCTCAAGGCACTTTGCCTGACATAATGGGGATGGGCTTAACCATTCCATGGTACACAAAGCCAGCACAATCACCCATCATCCAAAAAAATTTCATTTTTTCATGTGCCACATACCCAATTAGGAATTGCCAGGTGGAGAGAAAGGTTGGCCAAAATTTGACAAGTGGCAATACAGAACCTACTTTTCCCCCACCACTCAAAATGCCCAGTTTCTATTCATGTATTGAATGGCGGAATCTGTCATGTGGAATGCATTCCATGGCATAAAAAGTTAGGGGGAAACCAAAGGAAAACTCACTATAAGTCAGGACGGCTAGTTAGTCAATTCTGTCAAGCAACTAATCACTAGGCAAGCCTGGCAGAATTGGTCACCTGGGGTTGGTTCCATGGCATAAAAAGTTGGGGGGACCAAACAAGAAGTACTTATTATTATGGCAGTTCTATATTTTTTGAATCTTTGATAGATTATGGAACTTGGGATTGTATGGATATGGAGTTATAGAACTAATTTTTTAAAAATATTTACTTACGAAGTTAAGCCTACTTGCTAGCTTTTCAATTCCAATTACTTATTCAAAGAACCTAAACACGTGTTCAAAGTTTTTTGTTTGTTTTGCCCCAAGGTTACGATTTCAATTCTAAATCTAGCAAAAAGATTAGTTTCATGCTCCAGTTCTTGTGCCAATTTCAACAAATGAGTGTCAGCTCAAGTCCAAGTCACAAGAACCTAAACTTGAACCGTGGTTCAAGTTGAACCTTACAAACCAAGGAGGAATAGTCGTAATATCCCTACTTTATTCTAGGAAGGAATTTAATTATTAAAGCTAAGAAGGTATATGGCTATTTTGCACATTGACATCATGTGCCCTTTAGATGAACCAAGCTCACCAAGTACAATAAGGATTTATAGAGGAGTAAGGGCAGGCCTTTGGTAGAGCAATGGTTTTACTCAACCATTTGGGAGTTGTAAATCATGCACTAGGACTTTCATCAAGTGTCATCCATTTAATAAAAATTCACTATTATGTGCGCTGATCATGTGCAAAACCATGATCTTTTCATTAGAAGTTAATTTTTGTAAACAATAATGGATGGAGGGATGGTTTTCATCTAGCTTGCCCCAAAAGTTGCCAGTTTGAATGTTTGTTGTTTCCTCAATATTTGTATATCTAATCACATATTCAAATATTTTGACATGTTCACAACCATCTCTCTTTTTCAGAAAAGTAAAAAGAACATGAAAAATTCATGATTTTGAAGTTTTTTTCCCACCATTTTTCAAAAATAAAATAAAAAATGTCTTACCTAGACCTAGGCACTAGCTAGGTTGCCAATTAAACCAAGGATTTTGAAAAGAATCTATTGTCCCCCATAAACTATCATCATTTATTGCTAGATCCTTTTGAGGATTCTTGCAAAGAGCCTGCTTAAGAAATCTGAAAAAAAAACTATGCTCACAAATAGTTTTATGATTTTGGTCAACATAATCTTGAGTTCCTAAACTTGAAAAGAAATAGATTAATCCAATCTCCAAAACTTTAAGTCTTTATGCAATGGATCCAAGTCCTCAATTTTACTTACATCAGTCCATTGCATCCAATGAAATGATAATTTTCCGCATAAGTTATTTATTAGCCTTACTACATTTTCACAAAATTTAGCATATATAGGCCAATAAATAAGGAGGATGTGCAACTCATGTCTGTCAATTTCTAATGTGCAAAGCTTAAATGCAACATTGAAATTATATACCACTATAATTGACATCAATTTTTTAATATGTTAACTAATAAAAACATAAATTTTTTATGAAGGTTTTATGTGAAGGAAAAAACTCGATTTAAAACCGAAGGACATAATTTATCCTTCAATGAAGTGATTATTGACTTCGAAACTTTTTAAATGTTTCAATTCACCAACAATAGTTAACACCGCGCCCATAAGTTTTGGCGGGGGGGGGGGGGGAATTGTGATTGTGACAATAACTACATTGCAACACATATAACATGGTAAGAGATTGAAAAGAAACAATCATGGTTTTTTGCATGACACTATTTAAGGATGTGAATATTTTCAAGTCAAATTCCTTCCAAATTAACATGATTTTCATCTATCTTATGTTTTATAGTTTCATTACAAGTATTGGGGTCCTTGAATTTAAAGTGTGATGATATTTTTCAATACCGTAACCTAGGGTCAATTTCCACACTGACAAAAATAATGACTTTTAAATTTTTAAATTATATATATTTTCATCATCCACTATAATATTGTGATATGAGTAGTGAAATTATTCAAAATGTAGCCTATGATAATTATGATGATTTTCAACATGTCAACTTGATATTTTCACAAATTTTCATTTTATTATTTTGAGGATTATTTAATGACGAAACTAACCTTAGGGTAAGGTATCCACCCAAGATGTCAAACAACATTCTACTTTTGTGTTTATGGGGGTAGTTAGTATTCTACCATATTGACTTTACCACACCTAATCCATAACATTACCAAATTCAACAAAATTGTGATGTTGAGGGAATAAGGGTGCACTATTAATGTATAATATGCATGCATTTTATGTTATATAAATGTAGATCATTGAACATCCCTAATTTGCACACATGGTACTTGTTTTCTATACATTTTTTGGCATCCCCGTGTATTATTAGTTGCCAAAGCTTCACAATAAACCCTTTAATAATATAATTTGTTTCAACAACTTTGAAATTTCTAGATTATATGATTCATAAATAGTCCTCGTAATGTTCCCATCAAATTTTTTTAAATTCATGTTCAAGTTATCAATTATGTGTCCATCATAAATTTTCACATGATTAAAAATGTTTGATCAAGGCCAAACCATAAATACACAAAATGCTCACATTGTTATTTCCACAATTTTAAATCATGAATGTGAAGAAAAACCACCATAGTAGCTTAGTAGTTTCAACATTAATTATATTATTTGTAGAAATTTTTAATTTTTCATTTTTTTTCCCAAAGAACATAATTTTGTGAAGGAAAATTGAAATATTATGAAATATTGTATCTTTCAACATGGAATCTTCAAAATTAATTAATTATTCAACAAACATGTGGTTGAAACTACCCTTGTACTTCAATATCACTCAATGGTAATTTCATTTCACAATTACTTTAATATATTCCCTTTAAAAGCAAAAAATGTGATCATTAATGTTGAAAGAATTATATTCACATCCAAAAAACACAAATTTCCTCTATTTATTTTCCCATGTTCCTCATCATGTCCCTATATTGTTTTCATCAATGTTTTTGAAGTTCTAATTCACATATTTGTTTAACAACTCTCAAAGTTGCATTTCCCATGGATTTCCCAAAGCTACCATTCATGTTCCCCAAAAATTGCACAATCTTTTGTTCATGATTCTACACCTCCATAATCCACAAAAGTTATGCATGTACATGTAACTTACATAATGCCCAAATGCAATGTTCCCAATTTGAATTGTTCACACGTGCAATTTGATCATGACTTGCATGCACAATTAAAATAGTTAAATAAAACATCTTATAAAGGATCCCAACCAAGTTTAAATCCAAATCCCAACATGTCTTTTTAAGCAAGGTAAGATATTCATTTAGGTTGTTATTCAATAGTCAATATTGTAGTACATTTGGGTAGCTTTAACACATGCTTGTCAAATAATTAATTAATTTTAAAGATTTCATGCTTTTAAATGGAATATTCCATATTTTATTTTATTTTCCCTCACAATATTTTGTTCCTTGGAAATTTTATATTTTGAAAATTTCACCAATTTACAATTAATATAATTAGTGTTGAAGATGTAAAGGTACTATGGTAGTTCAATTAATTCAACTTATGAAATAGGTATAGTTAGATTTTGCTTGTAGATGTTAAATGGCAAGGTAAAAAATAATTTACTTACACTTAGCATACATGTCAATTGGTGTTGTTCAATTGTCAAAATTGGTTTACATATGAATGACTTATCGTTAGATATGGATGAAAGTATGAAGTTGAATGCAAATGGTTTTCATAACCAAGCATGGTTTGTAATAAGTATAGGTTATCCCTGCCATAAAATTAGTTTTTGTACATCCCTTTTTCAGCCAATGACAAGTCTATATGTGTTCATTAGTGATTTTTAAGTTTTTATTGCACGTTGTACGATAAGTACATTTTAGGAATTGGTAATTCATTTGTCATCTTTTAATGTAAGAAATTTAAACCTTTGGTAATTAAATAATTTTCTGCAAATATGAACTTTAAATATGGTTAATTTGTTGAATTTAGTTATGGCATGATCATCATGCTATAATTGCATGGTAATATGAAGATGTGGAAGAGATTATTCATTTGGTTGTAGGGTAACATGTGCATGCAAAGAAGGAATTAGAAGGTGGGCATTTATATGGACTTATAATTAGGTGGGCATCAAATTTTAATTTGTAAATGATATGATTGTGTGATTTTGTTTCAATTATGAATCTTAGTGTTGGTTGAACAAAATGTTTGTATTTTCTTAAATGTGGGGGTAATCAACTGCAATATGATATTGTTTGATGCCACCACATTACAACTTGTTGAATATCAAGGTTATGTAATTTGTAGCCATATAAAGTTCAAGTTGTGTTTTGGAAAACACTAATCAAGGATCTTACCTCTAGATGTTAAAAAGCCACAAACATTGTGATGATTGGTTGTAAGTAAAAGGAAGTTATTGATAATGTTTTCATCCAAATATTTAATGTTTGTATGGCATCTTATCAAATAATTCAATCTACTTATAATGGAGATATTATTATGATGAAAAATGTTGATTTTACACACCTTAGCTTGCTTGTTAAATTATATTGAAATAGTAAGAAGACAATGAATTATGCCTAAGAATAACACAATAAACACCATAACAACATGGTTGAAAATGGAAAACCTTATGGAAGGAGATGAAGACAATGCACGTTAAAGTAAAATTGTCGCATGTGGAATTAACTTGTTAAACCTATGAAAAAAAGGTTGATTGTTGTCTTGTTTTTGGTATTTCCAAGCACACACAATTAAGGAAAGAACAAGATTAATGTGGTTATGTTTGACAAGGTTCTCTCCATGTCAAAATTGACAGTGGGGAAACCCATGCCATTAAGGGCAAGGGCACTAGAAAACATCCGATTTGCAAATGGGGAAATAAAGTTGACCAAAGTATTTTACATTATATTTTGACCAAATACCTTATCAATATTGTTGGTCTTTTGGTGGATAATAATTTGGTTTTGATCTTCAATCATAGAATGTGTTTCATAGTTATAAATAATAGTATTATGATCAATAGAGGCTATTGTAATCTCTACGACACATTTAAGGTTTTTAAACTTTCATTTGCGATTAATATTAGTAAATGACATATGTAACTAATAACTTATGAGTTGTTAAACCCATGTTGTTTCACTTGTCTAGTTATAAGGGACAATGATATGCCATCTAATTGCAAAAATCAATCATATTATCAATTAACATTTTCATATTATGTGATGATATTGAAAATCCATGTCATAAATTTTCATGGTGTGACATGTAAAGTGTAAAATGATGTGGATGCCATGTCAACCTTGACACGTTCCCAAGCTCCTTGATAGACTCACATGAACCTTCACAAATTAAACAACAAGTTGGTTAGTGCATAGTTGGAGCACTTTTGGTGCACAGACGAACCACGAGCAAACACAGATTCACATGATTCATTACATCCCGGACTTGGAGGAAGCCATCACCTTCCCTCTTATAATATACTCAGTGTTTGGCCACATGACCAACACCCAAATGTCATTTTGTCCCAGGACTCCCAAGTGGGAGTCTCAAAATTTTCAAAATTGGGACTCCCGTAACTTTGGAGGCCCATAACTTTGTGTGTAGACCTCCAATTGAAGTGAGGTCCAGAGAAAATTTGTAGTCTTTGTCGAGAGCTTTCCAATGATATGTAGCACACCACTTGCACGCAAGGAAATTAGGGTGATTCCCAATTTTGAGTGGTCGGGAGTCAATTGACAATTTAACTCCCATCCCTTCTTTCAACCATAACTTATGTTTTAAGTACCCAAATGGGTCATGTGAGCCCATTTTAGATATCTAAGTTCCAATATCTTTTCAATGATATAAGGAACTTCTCAATCTAATGAATTTGACCCCTACAATTACCTTCTGAAAATTCAAGAATCCATTGGGACTCTAACTCCCAAAGTGGGAGCTCATTTGGAAGTGTGAGGGTTCATTCTCTCACACTCTCTTGCATTCTCAGGAGCATGAAAATGTGACTCTCATGCTCACTTTTGGCTCGCACCTTTGCAAGCCCTTGTTTCGGTCGCAAGCCCAAGGTTAGGGTTACGATAAACCTAGTCATTTTATTTTATTATGTGTTATAAAATATATTATTCTGTAAAAATGAAACATGTCAAAAAATTATTCACACATGTTCAACTATGAATCCCACATGACCAAGATTGGGTGTAAAATCCATTAATCAACTTTTTATTGCATGTTAAAAGTTGATAAATATGTAAATGTTTGGGACTACATCAAAACATGGCATATATGATTACCTTTCAAAACCTAAATTAATTAGCTAGGTAGGTTCTAGGCCACCTAAATTAAGTGACCTAAGTTACGCCATTTAACCTACCTAGCATAAATCACCTACATCACAAACTTAACACCTTACAATTTAATAATGAAAATTGTGCAAAATTCGATCATTCGTAATTTATATGTTTCATGTACTAACATAGTACATTGAAAACACATTTGAGACATGGATTTATTGGAAAATGCGAAATTTATGTGACATTTATTCATTCATAAATTCGTACTTCATATGTCAACACATTTATTTCGTGAAAAATGTATTTTCAATGCATGATATTCATGCATAAAATGTACGAACCTGTGAATGAATGAACTTCGGACGATTCTCATTATTAATTCATCACATGTTGAATTTGTGATGTAGGTTTAAAACATGGTCTAGGTAAGAACTTAGGCGACATAATTTACACACCTTAGCCAAGATTAGCAATGTAAATTACTTTGATTGGATTAGGGTAAATAATTATAAGTTGAAAAAATAAAGATTCGAACAAAGGAGGAGATTTTATAGATGGGCATCGTATTGTTTTTTCAATTTTCTTTTGTTCGATAATGTTTCATGAATCACAAACATGAGGCTCTATGGCCGTTGAAAAATTGTAAATTATATATTGTATGTACATTAATTTCATCCAATTCATTTCATCTAACTATTGGATCAAGATTAATTTAGACTCAAAGTGAACTTTTAGTTCCAAGACGTTATGCAAATTTTAAAGTTTTTTGCTTGTGTTTATGATAGCCAAATAATACCATTAAGATTTTAACTTATTTTGTATTATAATACTCGCTATACATCATTTTTTTTGGTTGAAAAGTGGTTCAACCTTACTGTGCTTTCACCCTATCGGGTATTTGTAAGCTAAAGTGGATAACTTTTGGTGTGAAAGTCCATATTTTTTAGCACCTTTATGATTAGAATTTGTCCCATGTCAAATTGTTATTAAATTTTATGAAAAAAAGACTCATGTATGTGATTGTGATTTAATCTAATGTGATAGAATCTTGAAATTATTTGAAGTTTAATTTTCTACACCAAATGGGGGGCTATTCATTGCATACTAGTTACAATGCGATAGTACATAAAGGACGTGTAAATGGA